>Ga0193961_1000509_pt1 | contig 14961 bp, 11 predicted proteins | sample FB_4_MG_FD_140371 | JGI IMG/M metagenome (GOLD analysis project Ga0193961, IMG submission 140371) | Microbial mat bacterial communities from the Broadkill River, Lewes, Delaware, United States - FB_4_MG | ecosystem: Environmental > Aquatic > Freshwater > River > Microbial mats | place: USA...
AAACGCGACCTTTTGCCAGGCGAGCAAGGTCTGCAATCACCAAGCTTTTTCCGGCTCCCGTTGGCAGTACGATAACCGCAGGTGTGGTGTGTTTACGAAAGTAATGGATGACCGCTTTGACGGAATCAGCTTGATAGGGGCGCAGGGTATACATAAATTCTGTGAAATAGCTCAACTATTTGTTTTAGGCGCACTATAATAGCGCAGCTAACAGAGATGAGGTATCTATGGCTCAAAATAAAGTGCAGCAAGAAAAAGCACGTTTAGATAAATTTTTGTGTGACGCATTAGGCGTGACGCGTAGAGAAGCAACGATACTTATTAAGCGTGCCGAAGTGACAGTTGATGGCGTTATTTGTAAAGTAGCATCAGTTAAAGTCACCAGTGAGAGTGTGGTTGAGTGGCAAGACCGTAAGTTAGAAATGCGTGGTCCGCGTTATATCATGCTGTTCAAGCCAGATGGCTTTGTTTGTTCGCATGAAGATGGTTTTAACCAAACGGCTCTTGCTTTAATTGATGAAGTTAAAAAGGAAGATCTGCATTTTGCTGGTCGTCTGGATGTGGATACTACAGGTTTAGTGCTAATTACCGATGATGGTAAATGGTCACACCGTATCACGTCACCTAAACACAAGTGTGAGAAAACCTATCGTGTGTTACTCGCTGATGCGATTGGTGATGACTACGCTGAAAAACTGGCTCAGGGCATTGAACTACGTAACGAGAAAGAACTAACGGCCCCTGCAAAACTTGAGATTGTCGATGCGTCGAACAATGAAGTACTGCTTACTATTACCGAAGGCAAATACCATCAAGTGAAGCGTATGTTTGCGGCGCTTGGAAACAAGGTTGATGAACTGCATCGTGAGCGTATTGGCAACATTGTACTTGATGAAACACTTGAGCCAGGTGAATGCCGCTATTTAACTCAAGAAGAAATTGATTCAGTGTGGTAATCGCACTCGATGTTGAGTCGCATTTATTCGAATACGGCGCGTCCTGTTAAGAAAGAATAATTAAAATGGGAAATTATTTACTTCCTACTGGGAACTAGTGTTTTTTGTGATTTTCGTCGAGGATAGACCTAATGCCTATTGGATAGGTTTTGTCTCAAATTTGCTTGGTTGCGGCAAGGAGTGCTGCGACACAATTGCAACAAACTAGGAGACGTATGTCTAACACTGCAACACATCAAGCCGACGCCCCGCAAATCAGTTTTCTATTATTTCTCGTCTTGGGTGCGATAGGTGCGTTAACACCTTTAGCGATTGATATGTATTTACCTGCTATGCCAACTATTGCCAGAGATTTGGGAGTAGGGGCAGGCGAGGTACAGATTACCTTAACGGCGTACACGGCGGGTTTTGCGCTTGGCCAATTGATACATGGGCCATTGGCAGACAGTTTTGGTCGTCGCCCGGTGTTGCTACTTGGTGTACTGTTTTTTGCTTTGGCTTCGGTTGTTAGTGCCACTACTCATGGCATTGATGCGCTTACTTGGGTGCGAACTGCGCAAGGTTTTGCTGGAGCTGCAGCCGCTGTGGTTATACAAGCCGTTGTGCGCGACATGTTTGACCGAGAAGATTTTGCCCGCGCAATGTCGTTTGTTACCTTGGTGATCACGATTGCGCCACTCATTGCGCCGATGATTGGTGGCTATCTTGCTATTTGGTTTGGCTGGCGCTCGATCTTTTGGGTATTGGCGATCTTTGCTGTCATTGTGATTTTATTAGTGTTTTGGAAAATTCCAGAAACACTCTCGGTTGATAAACGTCAACCGTTACGTTTTGCGACCACATTAAGAAACTACGTTCGCTTGTGCCGTAATCCAGTTGGAATGGGCTTGGTTCTTTCAGGGGCATTCTCGTTTTCAGGTATGTTCGCTTTTCTAACCGCCGGTTCATTTGTTTATATTGATATTTACGGCGTAAGACCTGACCATTTTGGTTATCTGTTTGGCTTAAATATCATCGCAATGATTGTGATGACAAGCATCAATGGTCGCTTGGTTAAAAAAGTAGGCTCGCATGCGATGTTACGCTTTGGCTTGTGGGTTCAATTAGCGGCGGGCGTTGGCCTTTTCATTGCATGGGCGTTTGATTTCGGCTTGTGGGGTATTGTGTTTTTTGTGGTGATGTATATTGGTACATTATCAACCATCGGTAGTAATGCAATGGCATTATTGCTAAGTGGCTATCCAACCATGGCAGGTACGGCATCTTCATTAGCGGGTACGTTGCGTTTTGGTATGGGATCCATTATCGGTGCCATCGTTGCTGCATTGCCAAATGGCGTTGCTTGGCCGATGATTTTAGTTATGTCGGCATGCTCAGTGTTGTCTGCCGCGTTTTATTGGTTATACGGAAGAAAGGCTTAATGGCTGAATATACAGTTGAAATTCAAAAGTTGGTAAATGCGGCGTTGGAAGAAATTCACGCGGAGCATCAGGCAAAAAGATTGGTTAACGCACCAGTTTCAAATAATAACTTCCTGATTCGATGGGTAACCAAGGCATTGAAATCTCAACGATTTGATCGCTGCGTGGTAGCGGATTTGACCCGCTGGCAAAAAGAGGGGCGTACCAAAGGAAATGCCTCTAATCTTATGTCTACCTTCGAGCGTATTTCAGCATTTTATGCAGAGTTTTTTCCAATCAATGAAGAATCAAAAGCGATTAAAGATAGCCAGATTAATGAGTTCCTTGATTTTATGGAACAAAATGATTGGGAAGTATCGACGTCTGAACCTTTAATTGGTGTCGGAAAAGTACAAATCTATATTGAGGGTCAAAACTCATTTGCATTATGCACCGAACAGTGTGATAGCTGTTTTGACGGTGAGCTAATGATAAAACCAATGCATTGGTTTGTTCGCGGTAATCATGCGCAATTTATTGAAATGGCCGCAAACGCTGGTTTTATGCTACATAAGGTGACGGATTACAAATCGAACGTGAAATATCACGGCGAGTATATCCTGTACCCGAACAATTTAGGTACGCAATTAGCAGAAATACCGAACAATTTTATTGTTAGCAAATAATCCGATCAAGCGTATATACGTGATTTGAGTGTATTAAAAGAGTTTCCCTAGGGAAGCTCTTTTGCTTTTCGCACAATAGCTTTCACCATGCCCTTAAATATAAATAGGTGTGCAGGCATCATCGCAAACCAGTAGAGCAAGCCACGGAAGCCTTGTGGGTGCCACCAGGCGGTAATGTTAAGCTCCCGTTTATCACCATGATCGATAATGGTGAACTCTAGTCGTCCCAGCCCTGGACCTTTCATCCCAAACAGTAGTGAAAGGAATTGATTTTTCTCACAACGAATCACTTTCCACGAATCAATATAGTCACCAATCTCAAGTTCTGGTCCTGTTGGTGAGCGACGAATAGGTTTGTTGCCGCCGAAGAAAATATCCAACCATTCGCGGGTTCGCCAAAGTATATTGGCGAAGAAGTAGGGGTCATATGGATTGCCGATGGTTTTAACCACTTGCCATAATTGCTCAGCGCTTAAGTCACTTTCTATATTGGCGCCAGTCTGTTTAGGGTAATAACCATAGCCTGCCTGCCAACGTTTTAAAGCTGCAGGGTCGTAACCCCACACATTGCTCAGAACAAACGTGCCTTCATGTTCGATGCTGGTGGTCACCATATCTGCAAAACTGATCAGTGGTTGTGGAAAGCGTTGTTCTATCTTGGTTGAGTCGGCAATGAAATCATGTTCAAGTCCAGCAAGTAAGGCTGCGCCAATACTAGAAGGTACCGACGTGACCATACCAAGCCAATAGGATGCCATTTTAGGTGTTAGCAGTGAGGTTGCATACAAGCGATAAGGTTGCTTACTCGCATGGCAGATAACTTCAAATTGGTCGCGATACGACAGCACATCAGGACCGCCAGCCTCATAGAGCTGATGTTTACCTGTTGGATGCTGAGCGAGTTGCAATAAGTAATAGTTAAGGTTTTCGAGTGCAATTGGATTGGCTTTGGATTCCACCCATTTAGGGGTAATCAATACAGGTAAGTTGTAAACAAAGTCACGCATGATTTCGAAGGCAGCTGAGCCTGGTCCAATGATCACCCCAGCCCTAAGCTCAGTAATGGGGACGCCACTTTGGCGCAATATCTCTCCCGTGATTTTGCGCGCTTGCAAATGTTCTGAATTACCGGTTTGAGGTTGCAAAGCACTGAGGTAGATCACTTGTTCTACCTGACTCTGCTCTAGAGCCGCTTTAAAGTTTTCAGCCAGTGAGGTTTCGTATTCAACAAAATCGTGTCCTTGTGCCATGCCATGTACAAGAAAATAGACAATATCAAATTGTGGAACCAGCGCTAATGTAGCGTCACGATCAGCAAGATCGAGGTAAGTTAGAGTGAGATGAGAATGCGGTAGAGTACGAGCCTCTAGATAGTCGATCTGTCGTGCAGCAGCCGTTACGCTGTAACCTTGGTTGCATAGTTGCATTAACAATTGCGAGCCAATGTAGCCTGAAGCGCCGAGTACGAGTACATTCTTCATTGTTCACCTAGTCTTATCTATGTGATTGTTTTTAATTGAGTATATAATGAACAACCCAGTTGGCAATATGACCATGTAAAATAGTCGAGGTTGTTTTCGATGTTTCTTTCTCAGGTGCTCACCCATACCAGAGGTGATTTTGTTCGTCGCCTTATCGCTATTGCTCTACCGATTACTTTACAAAGTATTATGTTTTCTAGCCGCAGCCTAGTCGATGTGTTGATGTTAGGACAATTGGGTGAAGCAGAAATTGCGGCTATTGGTGTTGCTGCCAGGGCGACTTTTGTTACCACCATTATGTTGGTCGGTGTGACAACGGGTGGGGCGATGCTTACCGCACAATATTGGGGAGCCGCAGACAAGCAAGGTGTGAGGGAAAGTACCGCTTTAACTTGGTTCATGGCGACGATTTTCGCCCTGCTCAGTGTGTTTATTTTTGTGTTTCTACCTCGTGAAATTATGGGGCTCACAACCGATTCAAAACTGGTAGTGCAGTTGGGTAGTGAATATCTGCTCGTGACTTCAGTGACTATGCTGGCTGTCGCTTGCGTGGCAAGTATGGCGGTTGGTTTACGTGCTGTGCATCAACCGGGGTTGAGTACTTTTTTTAGTGGTATTGGTATCCTTTCCAATGTATTCCTCAACTGGGTACTTATCTTTGGTAAATTTGGTCTGCCAGCGATGGGTATCAAAGGGGCGGCGATTGCCACCGTGATCAGTGGTGTGATTGAAGTGACCACTCTTTATGGTTACCTACATTTTAAAAAGCATCTGTTAGCGTTTTCGATCAGTGATATTCGCACCACTCTTAAAATTGATAAAGTGACTCGCTTTTTGAAGCTTTCGATGCCGACAACTTTGAACTTTCTTGCCTGGGCGGGAGGGTTATTTGCGTACCATGCCATCATGGGACAATCTGGGGTTCAAGGGCTTGCTGCGCTGTCGGTTATGACGCCGATAGAGTCGATTTCTTTGGCGATGCTGATTGGAATGGCGAATGCGTCAGCGGTGCTGATTGGCAATCAAATTGGTGCCAAAAAGTACGATGAAGCCTACTATCAAGCTGTTGGAATTCTATTTTTGAGTGTCTTGGTGGCTTTGGTTGTGGCGACTTTACTTTTCATATCCCGTGATCTGGTGCTTGATTCGTTCAGTGCGCTTAGCCCAGACACCAGGGCATTAACTGATAAATTTATTGTGATATTAAGCCTTGGCGTTGTTTTACGTTGTATACCAATGATGGCGATTGTTGGCGTATTGCGCGCGGGTGGCGATGTGAAGTTTTGCTTATACCAAGATGTATTCGCTCAGTGGATGATTAGTATCCCTTTGTGCGCTATCGCTGCGATATATTGGAACTGGCCGCCAGAGTCTATTTATGTGTTGTTCTTGACTGAAGAGTTAGTGAAATGGGGAGGGTCAATTTATCGGGTTAAAAGTAAGAAATGGTTGAAAAATTTAATTGAAAATTAGCGAGGCTGTATTGCAATTATGCAAACAAATCGGGTTGATGTGATCCGCTGCCCAAAGTGCTTCCTACTAGACGCTAATTAGTGTAGATTCACACACTGAATTTTTCTATGGCGAGTGTTCGATGTTACAACTAACAGACCTATGTAAAGGCTATGTTGACGGTGGTGAATTTCACCCAGTTTTACAAGGTGCTGAGTTGGTATTAGAGCAGGGTAAACAAATCGCATTAATGGGAGAGAGTGGCTCCGGTAAGAGTACTCTACTGAATTTAATTGCGGGTTTGGATACCGTTGATTCTGGGCAGATTGAATTCCCTCACTTTATGATGCACACGGAAAGTGAGAGTAACCGCACAGCCTATCGCCGCAATAACATCGGTCTTATCTTCCAGCAATTTAATTTGCTGCCAACACTTAATATCGCAGACAACATTCGTTTTTGTCGCCAACTCAAAGGGTTGCCAGACGATCAGGGGCTATGGCGTCAAATTTTATCCGCGCTGGATCTTATGCCTTTACTTGGTCGCTACCCTGAAGAAGTTTCAGGTGGTCAGCAACAACGGGCTGCTATAGCGCGTGCGCTGTACATGGAGCCTAAGATTTTACTGGCTGATGAACCGACAGGGAGTTTAGATGAACGTAACGCGGAAGCGGTAATGCGTTTGTTAACTTCTTTGACGCGCCAACTTGAGTGTACCTTGTTGCTAGTGACGCACAGTGAACAAGTTGCTCAACATATGGAAGGTCGAGTGCGCCTACAAGGAGGGCAACTGCATGTTATGGCCCGTAGTTAAAGCATTACTTGGTCATTACAGACGTTACCCTTTTCAAATTCTTCTTGTCTGGCTTGGTTTAACTCTTGGCGTATCATTACTTGTTGGTGTGACAGCGATCAATGAGCATGCTCGAAAAAGTTATCAGCATGGGGAAAAGTTATTTTCCAATCCTGTGCCTTATCGTATTCGTCCCAAACACGCCATTAACCACATTCCTCAGGGTTACTATATTCAATTACGACGTGAAGGCTTTACTCAATGTGCGCCTTTTAGCAGTGTTAATATTAGTACAGCAAAGAACCTTGACTTAACGCTTATTGGTATCGACCCAGTTGCGATGTTGCAATTAGATAATAACGCTTCGTTGTCGAAACTGAATTCATTGGCGTTGATGAAGCCACCGTACCCAGTTTTGGTCAGTCAAGATCTGGCAAGTTATATGCGTTGGCAGGATGGCGATTCTATTCGTTTAGCCGATGGTAGTGAACTTGGTCCTCTTCTGGTTGAAAAAGAAAATCGATTGAACGGTACACGTATTGTTGCCGATATGGCATTGATACGCATGTTAGAACGCAAAGCTGGAATTTCATCCATTGCGTGTGCCGAAATGCCACAAGAAAAACTAGATAAACTCAAAAAAAGTTTGCCGCATGGGTTGTCGTTGGTACGCAGTTCTCAGGCTGAACTTGAATCATTGACTCAAGCATTTCATATGAATTTGAGTGCGATGGGGATGTTATCGTTTTTGGTTGGTTTATTCATCTTTTACCAAGCGATGTCACTATCGTTGACACAAAGACAGCCATTGGTTGGTATTTTGCGCCAGACGGGCGTGTCTGGGTGGCAATTAGCACAAGCTTTATTGATGGAACTTGTAGTGCTGGTCTTTATTAGTTGGTTATGTGGTAACGTGTTCGGGATGTTGCTCGCCAATCAGTTAATCCCAAGTGTTTCTGCAAGTTTAGATGATCTTTATAAAGCCAATGTTGGATTAGCCATTCATTGGAGCTTTAAGTCGAGTATCTATAGCTTGATAATGGCATTAATTGGTGCATTTGCTTCATGTGCGTGGCCATTAGTCCGTTTACTTCGCTCTCAGCCAATTCGTTTGACTACGCGTTTATCACTACTGCGCTTTACTGGAACAGAATTTGCCGTTCAAGCGCTGCTTGCGTGCGCGTTAGCCGTTGCTGCTGTTGCTATTTATCAAGCGCCACAATCTCAAGAGTCTGGCTTTGCCATTATTGCTTTGATGCTATTGAGTGTTGCGCTATTTACACCATTCCTTCTTTGGCGTCTATTTACGAGTTTTAGTTATTCGATGCGTTGGGTGAAAGTACGTTGGTTCTTCTCTGATGCAGCTGCAAGCATGAGTTATCGAGGCGTCGCAACCATGGCATTTATGTTAGCTATGGCAGCGAATATTGGTATCGAGACCATGGTTGGTAGCTTCCGTGATACAACCGATAAATGGTTGAGCCAACGCCTAGCCGCGGACTTGTACATCCACCCTAACAGCAGTTCGGCTGCGCGATTAAGTTCATGGTTAACCAAACAGCCGGAAGTGAAATCTGTTTGGTGGCGATGGGAAAAAGAAACCTCAACGCCTGAGGGTTCATTACAAATCGTGAGCACTGGTGCTTCAGAAGGGGAACTTGAAGCGTTAACGGTGAAACTTGGTATTCCAAATTATTGGTATCATCTTCATCACTCGAAAGGGGTGATGGTGAGTGAGTCTATGGCGCTCAAGCTGGGTATTCGTCCCGGTGATTATATTGATTTACATGGTGAAGCTGGGCAAGGTTGGCAAGTTGTTGGTGTCTATTACGATTATGGTAACCCATATAACCAAGTTCTGATGTCACACCGAAATTGGCTCTATACTTTTGCAGGAAGTGGAAGTGTTGCTTTAGGTGCCGTGTTGCAAGATGGTATTAGCCCAGATGGCTTGAAGCGCAGAATGGAATCAGTATTTAGACTTAGCTCTGAGCGCATTTTTGATAATGGCAGCATTCACAAACAAGCCATGTCTGTATTTGATCGCACTTTCTCTATTGCAGATACCCTTGGCAGTATTACGTTGGTTATAGCCGTGTTTGGTATATTTTTCTCGACAGTGGCAGGTGAAGTCGCACGGCAAAAGCATATTTCTTTATTGCGTTGTTTGGGTATGTCAGGCAAAGAATTAATAGTAATGGGAAGTTTGCAGCTATTTGTTTTTGGTGCCATTGCTATCATTATTGCAATGCCTCTGGGTTTGGCGTTGGCACATCTAGTGGTTGACATCGTGATTAGACAGTCTTTTGGTTGGACATTAGAGCTCCAATTTATTCCACAGGCTTACATCAACACCATCTTACTAGCAATACTTTCTCTAGTGGTGGCTGGTGCAATGCCAGTGCTTCGTCTTGTGAGGAACACTCCAATGAAATCACTTAGGGATGCGCTGTAAATGAAGCGAGCCATAGTTGCTAAATTACTGATGCTGGCTTCTCTCGCCCTTGTGCTTATTGCCACAGTATCTCTATACAAGAATTACGCGCAACGTGACGTAATCTCTACTCGAGATAATGAACAGGAAATCACTCTACTGCGTGATGTGAAAACAGAGCAGTTTGAGAGTGTCAGCTCAGGTAGTTCAGTCATTATTCCGCAAGATTTCGCACCTCATCAGCAGTATCAGCATGGCTGGTGGCATTTCTTTGCGAATGTGAAAGATAAGCAAGGCAAACGCTATGGTATTCAGTGGAGCTACTTTCGCATCGCAAATGACGATCAAGAGCATACTGGTTGGCAAAATTCGCAATTGTATATTTCCCATATCGTAGTTTCTAATGATACCAATGTATGGAAAGAACAGCGCCTTGCGCGTGGTGGTATTGGTCAAGCTGGTATTGAAAGTGCGCCTTTTAAAGTCTGGATTGATAATTGGTCTTGGAACTCGTTAGGACGAACCCCTTTCCCTGGCGAGTTATTGGTGGCTACGGATAAGGTACAATTGCAATTAGACAGTATTGCTTCTGGTCCGTTTGTATTGCCAGGAGAAAAAGGTTATGTGGCAAGGAGTGAAGGCACAGCTTTGGCTTCTCATAATCTTACCGCTCCCTTTGTCGATGTCTCAGGAGAACTTTCTCTTGATGGTGGAGAACCTTTTTCTGTTGATGGCAAAGCGTGGATGAGCAAAGAGTGGGGAAGCGGCTTACAAACAGATAATCAACAAGGATGGGATTGGTTTGTGTTTCATTTGGATCATGAAACAACCTTATCGATCCATCGCTATCGATATGACGACGATAAGAAGCATATCGTCGGCACACTATCCACTCGCACTGGTAAGGTAATCTCATTAAAAGAATATGAGATTTCAGTTGTTCCATTGCAGTCTACGTTGTTGGCGGGACAAAAATCGCTGCCACTTAGTTGGGTGATCAATATCCCCACACAACAGATAAGCCTTACAACACAAGTTTTAAATACAAACATGTGGTTGCCATTTATACTTCCTTACTGGGAAGGTCCCATTTCTACTACGGGTAGTCACACTGCTTTTGGTTTTATGCAGTTAGTCGGTTATTGAGGTAAAGTTAAAAATCTCAAAATATGAGAAATTCGCAATGTTTATCAATTGTGAATTTTTGCGATGTTTTCTATTCTGTCCGCGAATAAAATGACTAAAATCTGTATTAAACCAGAGAGTTGTAGCACGCTAACGTAAATAAATGAAAGAGAATGCTAAGGAATATGCGTTCAATTTGGTCGTTTACTTCGGAATTACCGAGTCTTAACCTCCAAACAAGCGATTTTTCCAAATCGAAGGATAGCGATACACTCTCGCTATTCTTTGTTAATCGTTAACATAATAAATATAAGGACGATCACATGAGTGATATCATTCGCGACTTCTTCAAGCTGGAATCAGCAGGAGGCGTGTTGTTGGTCATTGCTGCTGCTATTGCAATGATTATTGCCAATTCACCATTAAATGAAATTTACCAAGCATTTCTGCATACTTATGTATTTGGTATGTCCATATCACATTGGATCAACGATGGGTTAATGGCTGTCTTCTTCTTGCTGATCGGTTTAGAAGTGAAACGTGAACTTCTTGAAGGTGCACTTAAATCAAGAGAAACGGCTATATTTCCAGCAATCGCCGCAGTGGGCGGTATGTTGGCACCAGCACTGGTTTACTTGGCATTTAACTTTAACGATCCTGCAGCTATTCAAGGTTGGGCTATTCCAGCTGCAACGGACATCGCATTCGCGTTGGGTATCATGGCTCTGCTAGGTAGCAGAGTGCCAATTAGTTTGAAAGTATTCCTACTGGCTCTAGCAATTATTGATGACCTTGGTGTTGTTGTGATCATCGCACTGTTCTACTCAGGCGATCTTTCAACTACGGCATTGGCGATTGGTTTTGCTATGACAGCGGCGCTATTTCTCCTCAACTCTCGTAAAGTAACTAAGTTACTGCCATATATCATTGTTGGTGCGATTCTTTGGGTTGCGGTTCTTAAATCAGGCGTGCATGCGACGCTAGCAGGTGTTGTGATTGGTTTTGCAATTCCATTAAAAGGTAAGAAAGGCGAGAAATCTCCGTTGAAACATATGGAACATGCGCTACACCCATACGTGGCATTTGGTATTTTACCGTTGTTCGCGTTCGCTAATGCGGGTATTTCGTTGCAAGGTGTATCAATGGACGGGTTGACCTCAATGTTGCCATTGGGTATTGCGATGGGTCTACTTGTTGGTAAGCCGCTAGGTATTTTCAGCTTCAGTTGGTTGGCAGTAAAAGCGGGTATCGCGAAATTGCCTGAAGGTATCTCAATGATGCATATCTTTGCGGTATCAGTGCTGTGTGGTATTGGTTTTACAATGTCGATCTTTATTTCGTCACTGGCATTTGGACCAAGCAATGCGGAGTTTGACACCTATGCGCGTTTAGGCATCCTTATGGGTTCGACAACCGCAGCCATTTTGGGTTACTTCTTACTGCATATCTCTTTGCCTAAGAATAAGAAATAACAGTAAAAGCTAAAGATGTAAAAACGCCTCGGTATTTGCTGAGGCGTTTTTGCATCAGTGCATGGATGGCTACTTTTCAATTACGCTGAAAATGGACCATTCTTTTGCGACTTCTTCATCAAAGCCCACCACAGTCGCCGTTACCTTACGATTTTTGGCATGAGAGAGTTCGTCATCACCATCAGATTCGAGGTTACTTTCGCCATAACCAACAATAGTGACTCTGGAGGGGGAAAGTCCGTTGCCTATTAGCTCTTGCTCTACTGCAATTGCCCGTCTTTTCGAGAGAGCTAGGTTATACTCTGGCGCACCCACTTTACTGGCGTAGCCTTGAACTTCGATAGATGTTTCAGGAAAGCGTTTGAGGAAATCAGACATGGTACGAATCTGATTTTCAAATAAGGATTCGATTTTAGATGAATCGTTGGCAAATAAGATGCGCAGTTGCAATTCATCTTCGGTTTCGATGACGAAACCACAACCATCGTTGTCTATCAGTGAACCTTCAGCAGTACCAACGCAGAGATCGCGAGCATTAATCACACCGTCGCGGTCATCATCGATGAGGTCCGCTATTTGATTCGACTCTGGTGTTGCCATGTAATCGTATTCGTCACTTTCACCCTCCGCTAATGAGTAATTAGCCATAAACATACCGAGCAAAAGTGGAAGTAGGGTGTGCTTTTTCATAATTAGTACTCCACCTGTCTTGTCCACTCTGAAGGAATTTCTATCAATAGCGCATCTAATAAATTACCTGTTGCATTCATCACGCGGTACTTGGCGTATTGTTCTGAGTAGTGAGCGTCGAGATAGTCTTTGCGCGCTTGGAACAGTTCATTTTCGGTGTTGAGTAGATCCAATAAGGTACGTTTGCCAATTCGATATTGTTTTTTATAGGCAATCACAGTTTCAGAAGCGGAATCGACATGGTCGGCCAGAAAGTTTTTCTGTTGCAATGTAAGGTCGAGTGCGCTCCATGACAGGCGAAGGCTTTCTTCTACTTGACGATAAGTATTGTCACGTAGGTCTTTTGATTTGTTCAATTGGTAGGCTGCTCGTTCTGATAAATCACTGTCGCTACCACCGTTGTAGAGGTTATATCTTAACCTGAGCATTGCGAGCGTTTCTTCACTACGTCCTTCATCACCTCCGGCATCATCGCGCCAAGACTGACTTGCCTCAATAGAGATTGTTGGGTAGTAGTTGCCTTTAGACTGTTTGTATTGGTATTTAGCGGCATCAACATCCACTTTTGCAACCATGATGACAGGATGGTTCATATACGCTTCATCAATCGCGTCAGTTAAAGATAAAGGAAGTTTTGATTCATCTGCTCGTGGGTAAATGAGACCGAGTGGTTCTTGTCCGACAACCCGGCGAAATTGAGTATGCGTATCGATCAAATTGTTTTGCGCCGCCAGTAAGTTGCCATGTGCTTTGGCGATACGAGCTTCGACTTGCGTAACATCTGCGGTTGAACCAATACCTGAGTCAGCTCTTTTCTTGATGTCGCGATAAATTTCTTTGTGTACCGCCAAATTGCTTTCAGATAGTGCTAAGACTTCGTTGGCTTTAACGGCATCCAAATAAATTTGGGTTACTTTTAGTGCCATGTCTGAAGCATCTGAAAGAAGCTGTAACCTGACTGATTCAGCATCAGCCCCAGTTCGACTAATGTCATTAATGGTGGCATTACCATCCCACAAAAGTTGGGTAAGGCTTAATGTTGCTTCCTTGCGGGTAAGGTCGGTGTCTTCACGACCTGTTGAGTCAGCAGGGTCGATACCTTCATAGCCAATACCTGCATCCAAATCGATACTTGGCAAGTATGCGCCTCCCGCAGCATCGTGTTCTTTCACCGAACTTTGATACTCATTATAAGCTTGTTTTATCTCGGGGTTATTTTTTAAGGTAAGGGCAACAGCTTGCTCTAGAGTTTGAGCTTGCAGCTGACTGATGGAGATAGGTAACAAGGCGATAAGTAATACAGTATTTATTTTCACGATATTCTCCCTATCTGAAAGCGCGTAAGACCTGTGTGATTGTTCATTTAGAATTTCTTTATTATTAAGAGATTAGTTTAGCTTGGTACAAAAGTAGAAATTTGCGAGTAAAAAATATCCCGATAATTAAGCGACTTGGCGAATTTCGATGGTACTTTTTTGTTATCAACTGGTCGTGCCCCCCCAGAAACGCTAGCTTTAAAGGAAGCTGTGACAAACGTGATATCAGTCCGATATCCATAGTTAGTGGGGGATCGGCTTATGAATACAGGATCTTTAGTGCCACTTCTTTTAGCGGATGGTGTTGTTGTCATCGATGGACTAGGGCAAGCGCGGTTATTGCGACCGGATGAAAATGCAGCACCAGGAGAAGTGGTCATTTCTCCTGGTAATTCGTCGAATTCATTACAAGTGGAGGTGGTCGATAGTAATGGTCAAACGGAGGTAATTAGCAATGATCCCCAAACGCAAAGTGTCTTAGAACAACTGGAGGCGGGACAAGATCCTACAGCGGCTGAAGAGTTAGCTCCACAAGCGGGTGAAGAACTAGGGTCAAGTCCAACTGTTTTCGGTGCCATTTCAAGAGATGGAAGTGAGACGATTGCAAGTACGTTATTTGAAACGCGTGGTATTGATTCTGTCGGGCTATCTGAGACTCAAAGCTTGTCATTGCTTGAATTACTCAATACGTTCAATCTAGTTACTTCAGAACCACCACCTAATGCTCCCCCTTCATCAGATAATTTTACCTTTAGTTATGCCGAAAACTCAGCTGATGACGATATTATTGGGAAAGTAACCGCGCTTGATCCTGAGGGGTTACCCGTGACCTACTCAATAGAATATGGCGAGGACGACTCGTTAGAGGGGCTATTTGAAATTAATGATGAGGGTGAAATTAGCTTAACACCACAGGGGGTTGAAGCGTTTACTAATGATTTTGAGTCCGACCCTAACAGTCATCAAATCACAGTCATTGCTTCTGATGGTGTCAATCAAACACCGATAGTTGTGACCTTAAATGAAACGGATGTTAATGAGCCACCCGTATTTGACCCACCAGAGGACGGTGATGAATACATTTTCTGTTACGACGAGAATTCTACCGACGCTTACGTCATTGGTACTGTAAATGCTGTCGACCCAGAAGGCGGGG
>Ga0193961_1000510_pt1 | contig 14943 bp, 8 predicted proteins | sample FB_4_MG_FD_140371 | JGI IMG/M metagenome (GOLD analysis project Ga0193961, IMG submission 140371) | Microbial mat bacterial communities from the Broadkill River, Lewes, Delaware, United States - FB_4_MG | ecosystem: Environmental > Aquatic > Freshwater > River > Microbial mats | place: USA...
CTTCTTCTGTCTCAATTTATCTTTAAAGCGTCGTACTGGAATGCTGTCCATCAGGTTCACCCCAACAGCCGTTACCAGTAGAGCAAAGTTAATTGGCCACATACCGATATAAGTCGGAATACCACCATCTTCTATTGCTGATTTAGTGGCACTAATCGCTAAGAAGTACGCCAAGTAAATCAATATTGCCGGGCCCATTTTCGCAAATCGACCTTGGCGAGGGTTTACCGCGGATAACGGCACAACCAACATGGTCAATAGCGGAATACAAACAACCAAAGAAATACGCCATTGCAGCTCTGCTTGTGCTTTAGGATCAGAGTTACTCACTAGTGCGAGGGTTGGAATTGCTTCCCAATCTCGCCCTTTGCGCTTCACTTCACTTTGACCAATTACACCTTGATATTGGTCAAACTGCGTCACCATGTAATCGATGCGTGTTGGTATACCTTCGTAGCGAGTACCATCAAACATACGTATAACTTGACGACCATCACTTAGCTCTTTCACTTCACCTGATTGGGAAAATGACACACTCGGAAGAATTGAATCTCTTGGGCGCATTTGAGCAATAAACACATGTTTAAGCTGATCGCCTTCGATGTCGTCAATAAACACCACCGATGAACCATCTGGCGTACCTTGAAAATGTCCTTTCTTAAGCAGATCTACACTGTTCTCTGCTTGAACTTTTTCTTCTAACTGGATGAGTTTTTCTTGGCTATATGGCGACAATAAAAACGCATTCACCGCCGCGACAGCACCTGTAATTACAGCTAAATAAAGTGCAGCACGGATCAGAAACTTGTTACCAATCCCCGTCGCATTCATTACGGTAATTTCACTTTCCGCATACAGACGCCCAAAAGTGAGCAAAATCCCTAAGAACAGACTCAAAGGCAGCATCAATAGCCCCATGGTTGGCATACTCAAACCAACATAGTGCATTACTAACCCTGCGGGTATTTCGCCATCAGAGGCTTCTGCCAAGACACGTATCAATTTCTGGCTCAGAAACACCAGAAATAGGATAAAAAATATCGCAAATTGGCTTTTGAGTGTCTCGCGGATCAAATATCTAACAATAATCACGCTGAAATTACCTATACAAAACTTGTTTTTTTGATTGAATCACTATAATTTCCCGTTGAACCCTTTATTTTTTTAAAAATTCTAACTGACTGTTAGCTTGCTTAATTTAAAGGTAGTTCCGATTATGGAATCAACAAGTAAGCAGGCATTATCTAACATTTAGTTCTATTTGTCTTCAGGATGTAGGAGTACGCATGGAGTTCAGTGTAAAAAGTGGTAGCCCTGAGAAACAACGCAGCGCTTGTATCGTCGTGGGTGTATTTGAACCACGTCGCCTTTCTCCAGTTGCCGAACAGCTAGATAAGATTAGTGATGGCTATATTAGTTCACTGCTTCGCCGTGGTGATCTAGAAGGTAAACCAGGTCAGATGCTTCTTTTGCATCAAGTACCAGGCGTACTCTCTGAGCGCGTTTTACTGGTTGGTTGTGGTAAAGAACGTGAGCTAGGCGAACGTCAATACAAAGAGATCATTCAGAAAACTATCAACACTCTCAACGAGACAGGCTCTATGGAAGCGGTATGTTTCCTAACTGAGCTGCATGTTAAAGGTCGTGATACTTACTGGAAAGTTCGCCAAGCCGTTGAAGCAACCAAAGACGGTCTGTACACATTTGACCAATTTAAAACCGTTAAACCAGAAACTCGCCGCCCTCTACGCAAGCTTGTTTTCAACGTACCAACTCGTCGTGAACTCAACCTAGGTGAGCGTGCTATTGCTCACGGTCTTGCCATTGCCTCTGGTGTGAAAGCATCAAAAGACTTAGGCAATATGCCACCAAACGTTGCAAACCCTGCTTACCTTGCTTCTCAAGCACGCCGTTTAGCTGATGATTACGAGACTATCACCTCTAAGATCATTGGTGAACAAGAGATGGAAAAACTGGGTATGACATCATACCTAGCAGTTGGTCGTGGGTCGAAGAATGAATCGATGATGTCGATCATTGAATACAAAGGCAACCCTGTCGCTGATGCAAAACCAATTGTTCTCGTTGGTAAAGGTCTGACTTTCGATTCAGGCGGTATTTCTATCAAGCCAAGCGAAGCGATGGATGAGATGAAGTACGATATGTGTGGTGCTGCATCTGTCTTCGGTACCATGAAAGCATTAGCAAAACTAAATCTGCCTATCAACGTTATCGGTGTATTGGCTGGCTGTGAAAACATGCCAGGTAGCCACGCTTATCGACCTGGTGACATTCTAACTACGATGTCTGGTCAAACGGTTGAAGTACTTAACACTGATGCTGAAGGTCGTTTAGTACTGTGTGATGCGCTGACTTACGTAGAACGTTTTGAACCGGATTGTGTGGTCGATGTTGCTACGCTAACGGGTGCTTGTGTGATTGCATTAGGTCACCACATCAGTGGTGTTCTTTCAAATCACAATCCGCTATCTCACGAGCTAGTTAATGCTTCTGAGCAAGCAAGCGACCGTGCATGGCGTCTGCCTATGGCTGACGAATACCACGAGCAATTAAAGAGTCCATTTGCTGATATGTCAAACCTCGGTGGTCGTGCTGGTGGTACGATTACAGCGGGTTGTTTCCTATCGAAGTTCGCTAAAAAGTACAACTGGGCACACATCGATATTGCAGGTACGGCTTGGAAATCAGGCGCAGCAAAAGGCTCGACTGGTCGTCCGGTCTCAATGCTCGTCCAATTTCTTTTGAATCGCAGCGGCCAAGAGACAGAAGAATAATTTCTGCATAATATTGAAAAGGGCCGCAAGGCCCTTTTTTAATATGCCAACATCACCATTATTTGGCAGACTCTGGCAAATATGTTTCATCTTCAAGCCAACGATAATTAAGAGTGTGATGCAAACAGCAACGTTCTATATAGTAAAACAAGAGAGCTTACAAGCAACGCAAGCAGGCTTTGAGGAGTACGTTGTATTTCTCACTCAGCACTTTGCTCGTCAAGGCGCTAAAGTTTACTTAAACTGCCATGATCAAAAGCATGCCGAAACAATGGCTGAGCATTTTTGGCAGGTAGACAGTGATCAGTTTCTTGCACACAATCTCGTGGGTGAAGGTCCAAAATACGCCACTAATATTGAAATCGGTCATCAAGGGGTGAAACCCTCATGGAATCGACAGTTGGTAATTAATTTGGCCGAAAATGAGACAACCTTTGCGAACAAGTTTGCTCAAGTGGTAGACTTCGTCCCTTGCGAAGAAAAAGCTAAACAGCTCGCACGAGAAAGGTATAAAATCTACCGTCAAGCTAGCTACCAGTTGCAAACGATCGAGATCGAATACCCTTAACGGTCAATCCTTATAGTTAAGCTCTCCCTCGAGAGAGTTCACTTATAAGAATTGACCATGATTAACCAGAACCAGTCCTCTAAATAGTTGGGCTTAGAGCAAGGCAACCAATGAGTAAATTCAATCACATACATAAGTATGTGATTGAACTTTACGAGTGCAGTTAACGTCGCTATCAGCCCAAATATGACGAGGAAAAAGAGCGCTATGGAAAAAACATACAACCCAACTTCAATCGAACAAGCTCTGTATCAGACTTGGGAAGAGAAAGGCTACTTTAAGCCACACGGTGACACATCAAAAGAAGCTTACAGCATCATGATCCCGCCGCCGAACGTCACTGGTAGCCTGCATATGGGCCACGCGTTCCAAGATACTATCATGGATACTCTTATCCGTTGTGAACGTATGAAGGGTAAAAATACCCTTTGGCAAGTTGGTACTGACCACGCTGGTATCGCAACTCAAATGGTTGTTGAGCGTAAGATTGCGGCAGAAGAAGGCAAAACAAAACACGACTACGGTCGTGAAGCTTTCATCGACAAGATCTGGGAGTGGAAAGGCGAATCTGGCGGTACGATCACTCAGCAGCTACGTCGCCTTGGTGCATCTGTAGACTGGGAACGTGAACGCTTTACGATGGACGATGGTCTATCTAATGCTGTGCAAGAAGTTTTCGTTCGTCTTTACGAAGAAGACTTGATTTACCGCGGCAAGCGTCTTGTTAACTGGGACCCTAAACTGCACACAGCGATTTCTGATCTTGAGGTAGAAAGCAAAGATACTAAAGGTCATATGTGGCACTTCCGCTACCCACTAGCAGACGGTGTTAAAACTGCTGATGGTAAAGACTACATTGTTGTTGCCACGACTCGTCCTGAGACGATGCTAGGCGATACTGGTGTTGCGGTTAACCCTGAAGACCCTCGCTACAAAGATTTGATTGGCAAAGAGCTTATTCTTCCTATCGTTGAGCGTCGCATTACTATCGTAGGCGATGAGCACGCTGATATGGAGAAAGGTACGGGTTGTGTGAAAATAACCCCTGCGCACGACTTCAACGACTATGAAGTAGGTAAACGCCACCAGCTACCAATGATCAACATTCTAACCTTCGACGCAAATATTCGTGATACTGCTGAAGTATTCGATACTAACGGCGAAGCCACTGATCTTTACACTGGCGAACTACCAGCGAAATACCACGGTATGGAGCGCTTTGCTGCACGTAAAGCGATCGTCGCTGAATTCGATGAGCTAGGTCTGCTTGAAGAAGTGAAAGATCACGATCTACAAGTTCCTTACGGCGACCGTGGTGGTGTGGTTATTGAACCAATGCTAACCGACCAGTGGTACGTACGAACTGCGCCTCTAGCAAAACCTGCTGTAGAAGCGGTTGAAAACGGTGATATCCAATTCGTACCTAAGCAATACGAAAACATGTACTTCTCTTGGATGCGTGACGTTCAAGACTGGTGTATTTCTCGTCAGCTATGGTGGGGTCACCGTATCCCGGCTTGGTATGATAACGATGGTAAAGTGTATGTTGGTCGCACTGAAGAAGAAGTGCGTGCTAACCATAACCTTGCACCTGTTGTCGTTCTTCGCCAAGACGATGACGTACTGGATACTTGGTTCTCATCGGCACTTTGGACGTTCGGCACGCAAGGCTGGCCAGAAAATACTGACGCACTGAAGCAATTCCACCCATCGGATGTATTGGTGTCTGGTTTTGACATCATCTTCTTCTGGGTTGCGCGTATGATCATGATGACGCTGCACTTCTGTAAAGATGAAGACGGTAAAGCACAAGTACCATTCAAAACAGTTTACATGACGGGTCTGATCCGTGATGAAAACGGCGACAAGATGTCTAAGTCGAAAGGTAACGTACTTGACCCTATTGATATGATCGATGGTATTGATCTTGAGTCTCTAGTTGAAAAACGTTGCGGCAACATGATGCAGCCTCAACTTGCTGCGAAGATCGAGAAAAACACGCGTAAGACATTTGAAAACGGTATCGAACCATACGGTACTGATGCACTGCGCTTCACTCTAGCGGCAATGGCTTCAACCGGTCGTGATATCAACTGGGATATGAAGCGACTAGAAGGTTACCGCAACTTCTGTAACAAACTATGGAACGCTAGCCGTTACGTAATGATGAACACAGAAGAACAAGATTGTGGCTTCAACGGTGGTGAGATTGAATACTCACTAGCCGACAAATGGATCGAGTCTCAGTTTGAACTAGCAGCGCAAGCATTCAATAACCATATCGACAACTTCCGTCTAGATATGGCGGCGAACACGCTATACGAATTCATCTGGAACCAATTCTGTGACTGGTACCTAGAGCTAACTAAACCAATCCTTTGGAAAGGTACTGAAGCTCAGCAACGCGGTACACGTCGTACGCTAATTACAGTACTAGAGAAGACTCTACGTCTTGCTCACCCTGTTATTCCTTACATCACTGAAACGATTTGGCAAAGCATCAAGCCACTTGTAGATGGTGTGGAAGGCGACACAATCATGTTACAAGCTCTGCCTCAATATGATGAAGCGAACTTCAACCAAGAAGCGCTAGACGATATTGAGTGGGTGAAAGCGTTCATCACTAGCATTCGTAACCTACGAGCAGAATACGACATCAACCCAGGTAAACCTCTGGAAGTGATGTTAAAAGCTGACGAAAACGATGCTGCGCGTCTTGAAGCAAACAAACAAGTACTAATGTCTCTAGCAAAACTTGAGTCGGTACGTGTACTTGCTGCTGGCGAAGAAACGCCTGCATGTGCAACGGCACTTGTAGCTAAATCGGAGCTGATGATCCCAATGGCGGGTCTAATCGACAAAGACGCTGAGCTTGCTCGTCTAGATGGCGAAATCAAGAAAACGCACGGTGAAATCAAACGACTTGAAGGCAAGCTAGGTAACGAAGGTTTCGTGGCTAAAGCACCTGAAGCGGTTGTTGCTGTGGAGCGTCAAAAACTTGAAGGCTACAAAGAGACACTGACTAAACTTGAAGAGCAAAAAGCGACTATCGCTGCTCTATAATCAGAATCTCAACTTCACTATAAGTTGAAAAAAAGACCGGTTATCTGACCGGTCTTTTTATATCTGGAGCATTAAGCAACGGTATCACACTACCCTATTTTTATGCTCACCCAGCATATAGGCGTGAATATTATCCATTAAGATATTCGCTAGCTTTTGAATTGATGAATCACTGCCCCACGCCACATGAGGCGTGAGTAATAAATTAGGCAGGTCGCTGTTCTCAACTAAAGGATTACCCTCACCGGCAGGCTCTTGGCTAAACACATCCACCCCTGCGCCACCTATTTGTTGGCTCCGCAATGCATGAATCAAAGCAGTCTCATCCACTAAACCGCCACGACCAGTATTAATTAGAATCGCATCTGGCTTCATTTGTGCTAACTCTTTTGCCGCAATGAGGTTTTGAGTTTGCAAATTAAGAGGACAATGCAAACTCAACACATCAGAAAGCATTAAAACTCGCTCAAAAGAAAGATAACCTTCACGGCACTTTGTAACACCTTTTCGCTCAGCAAATATGACATTCATACCTAATGCTTTGGCCAAGGTCGCCGTTGCTTGCCCAAGTTCTCCATTACCAATCACGCCAAAGGTTGTTCCCGCAATATCTCCTATCGGATGAGTGAAAAAACAGAACTGCTGTTTACGTTGCCACTCACCCGCAGCAATATCTTGATGATAGCCGATTAGATTGCGCCTTAAAGCAAACATCATCGCAATCACATGCTCAGGAACTGACTGACTAGCATAACCACGAACGTTTGCCACCGCGATACCAGCTTGCTGACAGTATTCAATATCAATATTGTTAAAGCCAGTTGCGCAGACAGCGATTAATTCAAGGTTAGGCAAATGAGATAAGGTTTGTCGATCCAATACGACTTTGTTAGTAATCACAATTTGCGCTTGGCTGAGCCTTTCAACGATTTGATCTGGCTCGGTAGCGTCGTACTCAACCCATTGATGGTCAAACGGTAGGTGGGGAAACTCAATGTGCGAGGGGATGGTGGAGCGATCGAGAAAAACAACATTAGGCAGCGACATAGATTCTCCTTTCACTGCCTAACTAGACCATACTAAGGTCTTGGCAGTGTTTTATAGTCTGGTAATTTTCGCACAGGATCGAAATAATTAAAGAGCATCTCTTCCGCTTCAGGATAGAAGTCACAAGGAACAAAAATACTACGCAACCAATCACTTTTAGGGTGGTAAAAACTCAATTCTGCAGCATGCAGTGCCAAACGCTCAGAACAACTAAACGCTTCACCTTCAGAATAAAACTCATCCCCAACGATTGGATGACCCAATGCTTGCATATGCACTCGTAATTGGTGCGAACGTCCTGTTACTGGCAACAATCGTACAATGGTGGTTTTTTCTTCATGTTTCGCGACTTGAAACAAAGTCTTAGATGGCTTACCCGTTTCGTGACATACCTTCTGTCTTGGTCGATTTACCCAATCACAAATCAGTGGAAAATCTATTTCACCTTCACTTTGCTCTACATGCCCCCATACGCGAGCGTAGTAAACTTTATGAGTAAGACGGTATTGAAACTGCTTTTTCAATGCACTTTCAGCACGTTTGTTTTTTGCCAATACCATCAAGCCCGAGGTATCCATATCTAAACGATGAACAATCTGTGCTTCTGGATATGTCTCTTGCACACGGCTCCACATACTATCGTGATGTTCAGGCAAACGCCCAGGAACAGACAGCAACCCTGATGGTTTGTTTACCGCAAGGATTTGCTCGTCTTCAAATACAACTTCAACCCAAGGTTCGACCGGTGGGTTGTACTCCAGCATTGCCATGTAACTTTGCTCCAGCAGACGAGCGATAGGGAAAAACCTACCGCTCACTGAATATGAGATTATTGGTGAGAGACGACGATCATACGTAGCGAGTCTAGTTGGAACTGCGCTTTACTGATGTAGCCTGTTAGCTCTTTGATTTGCGCATCAATCGCTTCAATTTCTTCATCACGAATGTTCGGGTTCACTGCTTTTAGCGCTTGTAAACGTTCAAGTTCCGCATTCAAACTTACTTGCATCTCTTGCTGAGCTTGATTACGAATTGCATCCACTTTGCTCAATACCAATTGATCACCAGCGCCAATAAGATGATGCACTTGCGCTTGCACTGATGTGACTAACTTAGCCGCGATATGACGACCAACAGGGCTCAGTTGACGGTTAAAACTCTCGAACTCCACTTGTTCAGAAAGATCGTTACCTTTGCCATCGAGCATCACACGGATCGGCGTTTGCGGTAAGAAACGACTAATACCACTGCGCTTAGGTGCTTGTGCATCAACGGTATAAACCAATTCAAGTAGCAATGTTCCTACTGGCAACGCTTTGTTCTTCAGTAATGACACCGCACTCGTACCAACGCCTTCGCTCATTAGCAGATCAATACCACCTTGGATCATTGGGTGTTCCCAACTGATCAAGTGCATATCTTCACGTGCCAATGCGGTATCGCGGTCAAAGGTAATCGTCGCCCCTTCATAAGGCAAGCCTGGGTAACTCGGCACCAACATATGCTCTGAAGGTGTTACCACTAGTGCATTTTCGCCTTTGTCATCTTGGTTTAAACCTATGGTATCAAACAGGCTTAGGGCAAATGTGACTAAGTTGGTATCGCCATCCGTTGCCGATATTTTATCGACAATCGCTTGCGCTTTGTCGCCACCGTTTGAGTGCATCTCAAGCAGACGATCACGACCTTGCTCTAGCTGTGATTTCAGCTCTTTGTTTAGCTTGGCAGATTCTTCTATCACTTCCTCCAAGCCTTCATTCGTACCTGATGCCAAAATCTCAATCAAACGATCAGAGAACAAATCGTAAACCGCACGACCGGTTGGACAGGTTTCTGCAAAGGCATTCAAACCTTCATCAAACCAGCGCGCTAATATCGCTTGTGATGTACCTTCAAGATAAGGCACATGAATATCGATATCACGATTTTGACCAATACGATCCAAGCGACCAATACGCTGCTCAAGCAAGTCCGGGTTGAATGGCAAATCGAACATTACTAGTTGGTTTGCAAACTGGAAGTTACGACCTTCAGAACCAATCTCACTACAGATCAGCACTTGAGCACCACCCTCTTCTTGCGCGAAATAGGCAGCAGCCTTATCACGTTCTAGAATTGACATGCCTTCATGGAATACCGTTGCGCGGATGCCTTCACGCTCACGCAGCGCCTGCTCTAGTTGCAATGCAGTGCTTGCACGAGAAGCGATTACGAGAATCTTTTCACTGCGCTTGTCTTTGATCTTTTCAAGTAGCCAGTTCACACGAGAGTCGAATTGCCACCAGCTTGAGTCTTCACCTTCAAACTCTTGGAAGATCTCTTCTGGGTAAAGGTTTTTCAACGCGCGAGCCTCTGGGCTCATCTTTCCGCCGATCAAACCTGATACACGCATAGAAGTGGTGTACTGCTGAGGTATCGCCATTGGCAATAAGTTAACATTGCGAACAGGGAAACCTTTGATTGCCGCGCGGGTATTACGGAACAACACGCGCCCCGTACCATGACGATCCATTAAGTTATCGATCAACTCTTGTCGCGCAGCCGCTATCGCAGCAGCGTCACTATCGCTTTCAATAATACGAAATAGCGGTTCAACATCTTGCTCTGACAACAGCTCAGTGATTTGATTTTTCGCTTCATCTGGCAATTGTTGACCTGAGAACAGCATGCTGACTGAGTCTGCAACTGGCGCGTATTGCTCTTCTTCTTTCACGAACGCTTCATAATCATAGAAACGATCAGAATCAAGCAAGCGTAGGCGAGCAAAATGGCTCTCGCGACCAAGCTGTTCAGGGGTTGCCGTAAGTAGCAATACACCCGGCGTGCGTTCAGCTAAACCTTCAACCACTTGGTATTCGCGGCTTGGCTTGTCTTGGCTCCATTCGAGGTGGTGCGCTTCATCGACAACCAAAAGATCCCATTCACCTTCTAGAGCTTGCTCATAGCGCTTACGGCTCTTACGCAAGAAATCGAGTGAACATAAAACGTATTGCTGAGTATCAAATGGGTTATCTGAATCAGCAAAAGCTTCAATGCAACGCTCTTCATCAAAGATAGAGAAGTGCAAGTTGAAACGACGCATCATTTCAACCAACCATTGGTGTTGTAGTGTTTCTGGTACCACAATCAAAATACGCTCAGCACGACCTGCCAGCACTTGCTGGTGAATGATCATGCCCGCTTCAATAGTTTTACCGAGACCAACCTCATCAGCCAGCAAGACGCGAGGCGCATGGCGACGACCCACTTCGTGTGCAATGTATAGCTGATGCGGAATGAGACCGGCACGCATACCACACAGACCACGCATTGGGCTCTTATGTTGCTGATATTGATTTTGTAGCGCTCGGAAACGCAATACAAAGTTGTCCATGCGGTCTATTTGACCAGCAAACAATTTGTCTTGCGGTTTGTTGAAGCGGATTTGATTACTAAGCATGATTTCGCGCAGCACGACGTCTGGCTCACCATCTTCTTCGCGAGTGCCCACGTATGACAGTAGCCCTTGTTCTTCAACCACTTGCTCAACTTTTAATGACCAACCCTGTTGGCTTTCAATTACGTCACCAACATTGAATGTCACACGAGTTACGGGCGCATCGCTACGGGCATAAACACGGTTCTCTTCTGATGCAGCAAACATTAACGACACTGTACGAGCATCCAATGCCACTACGGTTCCTAAACCAAGATCACTTTCCGTATCACTAATCCAACGCTGGCCCAAAGCAAATGTCATGAATAGACTACCTCATTTAATAAATTTACTATTTATTTTAGCTGTTCTCACGCCATTTCAAAGGCAGCTGACGGGGGAATTTTAGGTCAGCTTAGGCGCGGAAAAAGGTCGGTCATCTTACTCGAAGCTGTGACATTGGTCACGTGCCTAGCGCGCATTTCCTAACAAATTTTCATCGCAGATTCGAATGACATCAAAGTGTAAGAAAGTAGTGGCACAACAGAAAGTACTGATCGCATATACCGATACCATGTACTGTTGATGCAATGCTGGCAAACTAAAAACAGCATCGTAACTGCAACTTTAATAAAATCAGGTATATACTTTTATTAACGTAACGGTGACTTTAGTTTTTTAACCTTTTGCTTCACTGATGCGTATAAAGAGACGATCAACACGGGTTTGCTAGCTGACTATCCCGCTCGCTCTTCAAACAAAACAATAGAGCGATAATGGATGAAGCATTCAAGCACTGCGACAAGTGAATCGAAGTTTCATTCAAACGCTATTAGCTAGTAAGCAGTTAAGTCAGCCTCACAACAGTGAGCACTGCGCCGCTCTGCGGCAGGAGACGCTTATGGGTGATACGGACAGAAAACTCTTCGTACTCGATACCAATATCCTTCTTCACGAACCTCTCGCGATATACTCATTCCAAGAACACGACGTGGTCATTCCAATGACTGTTTTAGAAGAACTTGACCGCATCAAAGACAGCAAGCGCGATGTAGCGCGTGACGCTAGGGTGGCGATTCGAGCCCTTGAAGCGCTATTTAAAGATGCTACTCCTGATGAAATCTCTGAAGGCATCCCGATTAACCGTGGTAAAGACAGCTCTGGGCACATTGCAATTTTGGCAGATTTTGAACTGCAAGAAACCGTTAAAGCCTTTGCCGACAAAGCTGGTGATAATCGCATCCTCAACGCAACGATCTATCTGCAAAACAAGCGAGCACCACGTGAAGTTATTTTAGTCACCAAAGACATAAATATGCGGCTACGCGCTAAAGGGGCTGGGGTTCGTTATGTCGAGGACTACCGTTCTGATCAACTGATTGATGATGTTGAATACCTCACCAAAGGCTTCCAACAAATTGACGGCGACTTCTGGGCAAGTATTGAGCAAGTAGAAAGTAAAAACCTCGCGGGTCGCACTTATCACACCTTAGCAAAAGCGCCTTTCGAACCAACCTATTTAAACCAATATGTGATTGATGAGAGTGATTTTGTTGGGCGAGTTGCTGAGATAAATGAAGACTCCATCAGCTTAAAAGATCTCAGCCGCGAGCGATTAATGCATCGCCGAGCTTGGGACATCACACCAAAAAACATTTATCAAGCGATGGCAATGGATGCCCTGCTTGATCCTGATATTGATTTGGTGATTTTAACTGGCGCCGCAGGTAGTGGTAAAACCCTACTCGCGTTAGCGACCGCGCTCGAACAAAGCATCGAAAAAAACATGTTCGATAAAATAATCGTCACACGAAACACGCCTGACATTGGTGAATCAATTGGCTTTTTACCCGGCAGCGAAGAGGAAAAAATGTTGCCATGGCTGGCTGCGGTTACCGATACTCTGGAAGCGCTGCATAAAAATGATCACTGTACTGAAGGCTCTCTTAAATACATCTGCGACAAAGCCAACATCCAATTCAAATCAATCAATTTTATGCGCGGTCGTTCGATTCAAAATGCATTTGTGTTACTCGATGAGTGTCAAAACCTCACCGCTTCACAAATCAAAACTATTATTACCCGCTGTGGTGAAGGCACAAAAATTGTCTGTTCCGGTAACTTAGCGCAAATCGATTCTCAATACCTCACTCCCGTCACCTCGGGGTTAACCTATATGGTTGAACGATTCAAAAACTTTGAAGGCAGTGCCAATATCCACCTCAATGGTGTAGTAAGAAGCCGTCTCGCGGAATACGCCGAAGAAAACCTATAGACATAGGTTTTGTGAAACTTTTACTCAATATGGCGAATGACTATTCGTTATTCGCCAATTAATACAAAATAATTATTCACCTTTAGTGCGTTTTTATGTTTTACTAATGATATGTATTATTCAGACTCAAGGATTAGAGTATGGCTTTCAATCTTCGTAACCGTAATTTCGTTAAGTTACTCGACTTCACTGCAAAAGAGATTCAGTTCTTACTCGATCTCTCTGCGGATTTAAAAATCGCTAAGTATTCGGGAACGGAGCAGCCAACCCTACAAGGCAAGAATGTTGCCTTAATCTTTGAGAAAGCCTCCACACGTACTCGTTGTGCGTTTGAGGTCGCCGCTTTCGATCAAGGCGCACAAGTGTCTTACATTGGTCCTTCTGGCTCACAAATTGGGCATAAGGAATCGATGAAAGATACTGCTCGCGTGCTTGGCAGAATGTACGACGGCATAGAGTATCGTGGCTTTGGTCAAGCCATTGTCGAAGAGCTAGCAGAACACGCCGGTGTACCTGTTTGGAATGGATTGACCAATGAATTCCACCCAACACAAATCTTAGCTGATTTTCTAACCATGCTTGAACACGGACAAGGTAAGCAGTTGTCGGAAATAACCTTCGCTTATTTAGGTGATGCCCGTAATAACATGGGTAACTCATTGATGGTTGGCGCGGCAAAAATGGGCATGGACATCCGTCTTGTTGCTCCCAAGCAGTTTTGGCCAGAAGAAAATCTAGTCATTACTTGCCAACAAATCGCCAAGCAAACAGGAGCTAAGATCACCCTCACTGAAAATGTCGATGAAGGTGTACAAGGTTGTGATTTTCTTTATACCGATGTTTGGGTATCGATGGGAGAAGCAGCAGAAGCTTGGGACGAACGTGTCGCGCTGATGACACCTTATCAAATTAATATGGATGTGATTGAGAAAACGGGCAATCCCCAAGTAAAGTTTATGCATTGTCTACCGGCTTTTCATAACGATGAAACAACGGTCGGTAAAGAAGTTGCAGAGAAGTACGGCATGAAAGGTTTAGAAGTAACCGAAGAAGTGTTTGAATCTCACCATTCGATTGTTTTTGACGAGGCTGAGAACCGAATGCACACCATCAAAGCCGTTATGGTGGCAACTTTAGGCAGTTAACCTGAATGGAGGAGCGTGAAAATTTGACCATATCCGAGTTAAAAAGCACGAGGTAATCGCTTGCGCTCGACAATCTTCTGCGTATAATTCACGGCAATTTGTCTGGAGGTTGTCAATAATGCCACGTAATTCGTGTTCTACAATACGCTTTACTCAAGGTAAGCTAGCTTGCTTACTGGCTGGTTATTTTTCAACTTCTATTGTTTTTTAAAGCCTCCCTATTGGGGGGCTTTTTTATTGCCTAAATTTTTTTCTAGTCAGATAGGGATGACGATTATGACCAATACGCTTTACAACAAGCACATCATTTCGATTCCAGAGCTATCACGTGCAGAGCTCGAGTTAATAGTCCAAACAGCAGGTCAGCTAAAAGCAGAACCCAACCCAGATCTGATTAAAAACAAGGTGGTTGCGAGCTGTTTCTTTGAACCATCAACCCGTACCCGCCTCTCTTTTGAAACCTCAATTCAACGCATTGGTGGTGATGTGATTGGTTTTGACAACGCTGGTAACACATCGCTGGCGAAAAAAGGCGAAACACTAGCCGACTCAGTACAAGTGATCTCTAGCTATGTTGATGCCTTTGTGATGCGCCACCCACAAGAAGGCGCCGCGCGTCTTGCTTCTGAGTTCTC
>Ga0193961_1000512_pt1 | contig 14909 bp, 20 predicted proteins | sample FB_4_MG_FD_140371 | JGI IMG/M metagenome (GOLD analysis project Ga0193961, IMG submission 140371) | Microbial mat bacterial communities from the Broadkill River, Lewes, Delaware, United States - FB_4_MG | ecosystem: Environmental > Aquatic > Freshwater > River > Microbial mats | place: USA...
AATCACATGCACAGCTTCAATCAAAAAGCAAAGAGATAATTTCTATTGAAGATGTAAAAAAGATTGATAGAGAATCAAATTGTATTTTATGCAATAGTTGTGTAAGTGCTTGTCCCGTATATTATTTAAATCCAAATTTCATAGATCCTTTTGCACTGATGAGAACCTACCGTTATGTTAATGATATAAAAGAGAACAATATAATAACTAAACTTGATGCAGTCCAAGATAATGGTATTTGGGATTGTACCTTATGCGGTAATTGTAATATTGTTTGTCCCTCACATATAGATATAAAAGGGGATATAGAACAGCTACGAAATAAATCAGCTCAATTTGGATATAATAATCCAAATATAAATATAGGTTTTGATACAAATATAAACTTTGGATTTAACCCTAATAACTTTTAAAGGATAATCATAATGGATTTTGATAGAAACATAAAAATACTTTACGTAGATGATAGTTCAACAATAAGAGAAATGGTAGAAAGTTCACTCATTGAAATTGGATATATGAATATTCAGGGAGCAGAAGATGGTGTAGAAGCACTAGCATTAAGTGTAGAAGAAGATTATGATTTTATTATTACGGATATCAATATGCCAAATATGGATGGAATTGAACTAATACAAAAATTAAGAGACACACTTGATTATATGACTACACCAATTATGGTACTTACAACAGAATGGAGTACTCAAATGAAAGAAAAAGGGAAGCAAGCAGGAGCAACATCTTGGATTGTAAAACCTTTTGATACAAAACTCTTACATAGAGCAATCTTAGAAACAATAGAAAAAGTAAACGACTAAATAAGGAAATAACATATGGCAATAACAAGATTTGCACCTAGTCCAACAGGATATCTACACATTGGAGGATTACGAACAGCACTTTATAGTTATCTTTGGGCAAAAAAAACAAACGGTGAATTTAAATTAAGAATAGAAGATACAGATAATGCAAGAAATAATGAAGATGCAGTAAAAGCAATCTTAGAAGCATTTGAATGGGTAGGTATGCCTAGTGACTGTGAAATTGAGTACCAATCAAAAAGAACAGATATTTATAAAAGATATATCACTCAACTTCTTGAAGAGGGCAAAGCTTATAAATGTTATATGAGTAGAGATGAACTTGATGCTTTAAGAGCAAAACAAGAAGCAGCAAAAGAGAATCCAAGATATGATGGTACTTGGAGACCAGAAGAGGGTAAAGTATTACCACAAATTCCTGCTGATGTTGAACCAGTAATTAGAATTAAAGCTCCAACTTCTGGCGCTATTTTATTTGAAGATGGTGTAAAAGGTTCTATGAAATTTGAAGCTAATCAAGTTGATGATTTTGTAATTGCTCGTGCTAATGGAATGCCTATTTATAACTTTGTTGTTGCTATTGATGATCACTTAATGGGAATGACAGATGTCTTAAGAGGTGATGATCACTTATCTAATACTCCAAAACAAATCGTTATTTATAATGCTTTAGGTTTTGATGTGCCAAAATTCTATCATATGCCAATGATTAATAATCCATCTGGAAAAAAACTTTCTAAAAGAGACGGTGCTATGGATGTTATGCAATATAAAAGAGATGGTTATTTACCAGAAGCATTACTTAACTTTTTAGTAAGATTAGGTTGGTCAAATGGAGATCAAGAAATTTTCAGCATGGATGAGATGCTTGCACTATTTGATCCAAATAATATCAATAAATCAGCATCAGCTTATAATGCAGAAAAACTATTATGGTTAAATGCACATTATATTAAAAATGTACCAAATGAAAGACTTATTCGAGATTTAAGATTTCATGAGTGTGAGATAGAAGGTCATGATAAAAAAGAGATGGTATTAGACTTATGTAAAGAAAGAGCCAATACTTTAGTAGAATTAAAAGATGCAATTACAAATATTTTAGATATTCCTAGTTCTTACGAAGCAAAAGGTTCTAAAAAGTTTGTAAAAGAGGGAACTATAGAGATGCTACAATCTTATATCACTCTACTTGAACAAAACAATACTTTACATACGCCTGTAGAGATTGAAGCGATAACAAAACCATTTATTCAAGATAATGGATTAAAATTTCCTCAACTCTTTCAACCTATAAGAATAGCACTAACTGGTGGAACAAATGCACCTTCTGTATATGATATCATTGCTGTATTAGGAATTGAAGAAACAATAACTAGACTTAAAAATGCTATTGATGTAAACTTTGGCAAAGAGGAAGTTTAATAATGATTACAATTTGGCACAATAATAGATGTAGTAAATCAAGAGAAGCAAAAACGATTTTAGAAGAATCAAATCTTGAATTTGAGGTATTTGAATATCTTAAAAATGACTTCTCTAAAGAGGAATTACTAAGAGTTATGGCTCAACTTAAAATATCTGATGTAAAAGATATGTTACGACATAAAGAAGCAGAATACAAAGAGCTTAACATTGCTAATAAATCTCAAAATGAGATACTTGATTTAGTAGTACAAAACCCTAAGTTAGTCGAACGACCTATTATTATCAAGGATAATAAAGCTGTAATAGCTAGACCTATGGAAAACCTTATAAACTTATTAGGATAACAGATGAAGAATAAAAAATATTTTCTTAAAAAGATATCAAATTATGCAATTGTTGGTGGTCTAGGTGCAACATTAATCACTTCAATGACAGGATGTGAAGATAAGAATGCAAATGGTCAAAATGGTCAAAATAGTAATACAATAACAAATGCAAGCCAAAAGCAAGGTGCTTTTGTAATCGTTGAAAAAAATCCTCAAGGTGGATACCAAATAGTAGATGAATTTCCAAGTAGTAAAACAACAATTGTTTTGCGTGAAAATGGGAATGAAAGAATTTTATCACAAGCAGAAGTTGATCAATTAGTAGCACAAGAAGCTAAAAAAATTGATAATGGAACTTCAAATCTTACAAACCCTCAAAATGCACAAATGAGTGGTGGGGGTATGGGTCTAGGAGAAACTATTCTTGCATCTGCTGCTGGAGCAATGATCGGAGCTTATATTGGAAATAAACTTTTTAATAATAGTAACTATCAAAGTCAAAGAAGAACAAGCTATAAATCACCATCTACTTATTCAAAAAGTGTTAATAGCTTCAATAAAGCAAAAACATCATCTACTTCAAAATCATCTACTAGTACTAAAAAAAGTGGATTTTTCGGAAGTAGTAAAACTACTTCATCAAGAAGTTCTGGTGGATTTTTCGGAGGATAAAAATGAATTTAAAAAAACTTGAACCGTTAACGAAAGAATACCTAGAATCTATAGGTTTTACATGGCATACAGATACAGATGAAACATCATATGTAAGTGATGAAATTGTAAGTATCACAGAAGCTGAGGCTGAGGCTTATTATGAAGCAACAAATGAGCTATACGATATGTTTTGTGAAGCAGGTCAACATGTAATAGATAATAATCTTTTTCATGAACTAGACATCCCGTTTAACCTTGTCGAGATTATTAAAGACTCTTGGGAAGATAATGTACACTGGCATCTGTATGGAAGATTTGATTTAGCAGGTGGACTTGATGGTCATCCTATTAAATTAATCGAATTTAATGCAGATACACCTACTGCATTATTTGAAACAGCAATAGTTCAATGGGCTATGTTAAAGTTTAATAACCTAGAGGAATCAAGTCAATTTAACTCTTTATATGAAGCTATTAAAGATAACTTTAAAAGATTTGTCACTTTAGATAGTGATTTAGAAAAATTTGAAGAACATTATGAAAAACTTGATTGGAAAATTCTTTTCTCCTCAGTTGCGGGAAATGATGAAGAGGAAAATACAACAAAACTTTTACAACATATTGCAAGTGAAGCTGGATTTAAAACAGATTTTTCTTATATCCATGATGTAGAATTTTCTAATGATGGAATATCAAAAGATAATGAACTCTATGAATTTTGGTTTAAGCTTATCCCTTGGGAAGATATAGCGATTGATGAAGGAGAATTAGCCGTAACATTAACTGAAATCATTTCCAATAAAAAAGCTATTATTGCTAATCCTGCATATACTTTACTCTTCCAAAGTAAAGGTATCATGAAAATTTTATGGGATTTATACCCAAATCATCCACTGTTATTAGAAACATCATTTGAACCATTAGAAAATGCTAAACAGGTAGAAAAAATGTGTTTTGGTAGAGAAGGTGCAAATGTTGCAATTGTTAATGCAGATAACTCTTTAGAAACTAAAACAGATGGTCCTTACGAAAACTTTAAACCTATTTATCAAGAATATGCTGAGTTTCCAAAAGATGAAAATGGTGACCATTACCAAGCTGGTGTATTTTATTCTTATGAAGCTTGTGGTTTAGGTTTTCGAAAAGGTGGCGTAATTTTAGATAATATGTCAAAATATGTAGGACATATTGTAGAATAAAAATGAGGATATAAAGATAGACTTAATCGTTTATCTCTTCCCATGTTCCATACATATTATCTATATCATTTATAACATCTTGTTGTACATTATGATATCGTAAGTATGAAACTATATTTTGATAATGGTCATTATCAAACTCCATAGTTACATTATTTTCATCGCCATACACTCTTGCAATTGCAGGTTTGTATAAGTTTCTTATTTTTAGTCCACCTACATTTAAGTCTGTTTTATAATAAGCAACAATTTCTCGTTCATCTTTTAAAGTTCCAAGAAGTCCAGAAAGTGATATTATCTTTAGGGATTCGATATTTTTTAGATTTCTTATATCAAATTTTTGATTTTTTAAAGGTTTACCCTCTTCATCTATTTTTAACTCTATTTTTACGGAAAAATTTTCTTTTTTTTCTATACTATTAAAATTTAAAGTATACTCTTTTGAAAACAAGGAAGATATCAATCCTAAAGTTAATAATATTTTTTTCATTTTTTAAAATCCTCATAATTTAGTAAATTTTTCGATATAATAGTATCATAAAAAGGTATAAAATGTTAAATGATCAAAATTTTATTAATATCGCAAAAGAGATATCTAGTGCAAGCAAATGTGTCTCAAAACAAGTGGGTGCTGTTATAGTAAAAAATGGCAGAATTTTAAGTACTGGATACAATGGTACACCAGCTGGATATACAAATTGTTCAACACATTGGGATGGAGAGTATACAAAAGAGCATCACGATTGGTCAAAAACATATGAAATCCATGCAGAAATGAATGCTATTATTTGGGCAGCAAGAGAAGGAATCAGTATCGATGGTGCTACAATTTATGTTACACTGGAACCTTGTAGTGACTGTAGTAAAAATTTAATTGCTAGTGGTATCAAAAGAATTGTATATGATAAATCTTATGAACATACAAATTCTGATATTGTAACAAAATTTATAAAAGACAATAATGTGAGTATAGAAAAACTTGACGATTCCAACAAATAACGAATTTTATTCTGAATCTTTAAAAGAGTATGGTGTATCAGCTCAAGGTGTACGATGGAATAACAAACACAGTCAATATAAAAGATTTGAAGCAATTACGAAAAGAATGAAAAAAGAGATTGCTGTTTCTACTATTGTTGATGTGGGTTGTGGATTTGGAGAATATTTTGAATATCTAAAAACAAATAAAAAACAACCCTTGAAATACATTGGTATTGACTGTGAAATAGATATGATAAATATCTGTAAAAAAAGATTTCTAAATGAAGACTTTTATTTAAGGGATGTTTTAAAAGATGAACTTTTTTATGGAGATTATTTGATATCAAGTGGTGCTTTAAATATATTAGAATATGATGATATTGATCTTTTTATTTCCAAATGTTTTGAATATTCACGAAAAAGTTTTATTTTCAACTCATTGAAAAATTTAACATTTAATAATATCAAACAGTATGAAATAGTCGATATATGCAAGAAGTATTCTCAAAATATATCGGTTTTTGAAGGTTACTTGGATAATGATTTTACTATTGTTATGGTAAAATAATTTTTTACATTAAGGGATAAATTATATGAATAAAATTATATTAGGTGTTATTTTCACCATTATGAGCTTACAAGCTGGATTAGTAAACGCAATTGCAATTACTGTAAACGAAACTCCAATAACTCTATACGATATTGATAAAGAGGTCGAAACTAAAAAAATTTCTAAAAATGATGCTGTATCACAATTAATTGATAAAATTCTATATGATCAAGAATTGACGAAACATAATATAAGTGTTGATATTTTTGATGTTGATAATTATATTGAAAAATTGGCTGCAAGCAATAAAATGAATGTTTTAGATTTTAAATCCCTTGTACGACAACAACAAAATTATGAACTTTTTAAAGATTCAATAAAAAAACAACTTCTTCATCAAAAACTCATTGCCAAAATTGCTGGAGGAAAACTTAAGATTGCTACAGAACAAGACTTGAAAATATATTATGAAAATAACAAAGAACAATTTAAAATTGCTGATACAATTGATGTAGTTGCTTATGTTTCTAAAAATAAACAAGAATTAAATAAACTCAAAAAGAATCCAATGCTACAATCAAGTGATATAATAATGCAAGATATTACAATGAAACAAAATGAATTAAACTCACAAACAAAGTATATTTTAAATTCAACAAAACAAAAACAATTTAGTGCAATTTTTGCACAAAATAAAAACTATAATATGTTTTATGTAAAAGAAAAAAAAGATATCTCAACAATAACATTCGATAATATAAAAGATAAAATATTTCAGGTAATAATGAAAAAAAGAGAACAAGATTATCTCAAAGAATATTTTGAAACATCAAAGATAACTGCTGACATTAGAGTACTTAGATAAAAAGAGCTAAAAAAATATATCAAATCATCTAAAGATGTTCTGTGATATAATGATAAAATAATAAGAATTAAGGAAACAATATATATGTTTGAAACAATTATAGGTTTAGAAGTTCATGCTCAGTTAAACACAAATAGTAAACTGTGGTGTAATTGTGCTACTAGTTTTGGAGAAGTTGCAAATACGAATGTATGTCCAACATGTTTGGGATTACCAGGAGCTCTTCCTGTTTTAAATAAAGAAGCGGTACATAAATCTATCCAATTAGGAACTGCAATCAATGCAGTGATAAATAAAAAATCTATTTTTAATAGAAAAAACTATTTTTATCCTGATTTACCAACAGGATACCAAATATCTCAATTTGAAGTACCAGTTGTAGGACTAGGAAAAATTGAGATTGATTTTGAAGATGGTACAAGTAAAACTATCGGAGTAACAAGAGCCCATTTAGAAAATGATGCAGGGAAAAGTTCTCATGCAGGAGACCACTCAAAAGTTGATCTAAATAGAGCTGGTACTCCACTACTTGAAATCGTATCAGAACCAGATATGAGAAGTGCCCAAGAAGTACTTTTATACCTTAAAAAACTTCATTCAATCGTAAGATACATCGATATTTCTAATGCAAATATGGAAGAGGGAAGTTTTCGATGTGATGTTAATATCTCTATACGACCTAAAGGTGACGAGAAACTTTACACACGATGTGAAATCAAAAATATGAATAGTTTTAAAAATATAGAAAAAGCAATTCATTATGAAGTACAACGACAAAGAGAAGCCTGGGAAGATGGTGTTTATGAGCAAGAAGTAGTGCAAGAAACAAGACTTTATGATGTAAACACAGGTGAAACAAGATCAATGAGAGGGAAAGAAGATGCAGCAGATTACAGATATTTTCCAGATCCAGATTTACTTCCACTTATCATCACAGATGAAATGATAGAAAAATATTCAGATATCCCAGAACTTCCTGATGCTAAAAAAACAAGATTTGTAAACGATTTTGGACTAAAAGCTTATGATGCAGGTGTTATTTGTAGTACAAAAGAGATGGCTCAATATTTTGAAGAGATGATGAGTTATGGTATTAGTGGAAAGTTGGCTACTACATGGCTTACTGTTGAATTACAAGGTCGATTTTCAGAAGGTATGAATGTAACTACATCTCCAGTTGATTCAAAAAAACTTGGAAGTCTAATTAAAGCTATAGAAGCTGGTGATATTTCTGGTAAAGCTGGTAAAGAAGTACTTGATTATTTAATGGAAAATGATGTGTCAGTTGAAGAAGTTATTGAAAAACTTGGTCTAAAACAAGTAAGTGATGATGGAGCTATTTTAGTGATTATTGATGAAATTTTAAATGCAAATCAAGATAAAGTAGAACAATATAAAGCTGGTAAAGAAAAAATGTTTGGTTTCTTTGTAGGTCAAGCTATGAAAGCATTAAAAGGTGCGGGAAATCCACAAATCATCAACAAACTTTTAAAAGAAAGATTGGCGTAAAATAATTATGGATATAAATTCTATTTGTGTTATAGGAGCAGGGAAATGGGGACAAGCATTACACTATTCTTTAAACCAAAAACAAAAATGTCTTATCACAAGTAGAACTAAAAAAGATATAGAAAATTTTGTATCTTTAGAAGAGGCTTTAGATTGTGAATATCTCATCATAGCAATCCCTTCTCAAAGTATACGAGAGTGGTTAACAAAAAATTTCAAATACTCAGGGCAAAAAGTTCTTGTAGCTGCAAAAGGTATTGAAGCTAATACCGGAGCTTTTTTACAAGAGATTTATGAAGAGTTTGTTCCTAAAGAAAATCTTGGGTTTATCTCTGGTCCTTCATTTGCAAGTGAAGTTATAGTAGGACTACCTACAGCATTAGTTATTAACTCTACATCAAAAAAGTTTTATGATGAATTTTATGGATTTTTTCCAAATTTTATTAAGACATACTATAGCAATGATGTTATAGGTGCTGAAATTTCAGGTGCATATAAAAATGTATTAGCAATTGCAAGTGGTATTTGTGAAGGATTAAACTTGGGTCAAAATGCACGAGCAAGCTTAATATCTCGTGGTCTTGTAGAGATGAACAGATTTGGACAACACTATGGGGCTAATAAAGATACCTTCATAGGACTAAGTGGTGCTGGGGATCTATTTTTAACTGCTTCAAGTACATTAAGTAGAAACTTTAGGGTTGGACTAGGTTTAGCTGCTGGCAAGTCCTTAGAAACTATATTAAATGAATTAGGTGAGGTGGCTGAAGGTGTAATGACATCACAAGCTATATATAAACTCTCACAAGTAAATAATATATACACACCTATAGCCAATGAGGTTAAACTTATTCTTGAGGGGAAAAACCCACAAGATAGTTTAAAAGATTTATTAAGTAGTTAAGATACTCACTAACTTAATAAATCTTTATTTTTTTCATTCATTGTAAAAGCATTCATTGATCGTGATACTTGATCTTCTTCAATCTCTTTTTTCTCAAAATATTTTTCTACAGTTGCAGTTGGATTTAAAAATAAAATTGACTCATCAATCACAATTTGAAAAATAGCATATAAAGGAATTGTTACATGCGAACCAAAGTTTTCACTTCCAAAACCTGCTTCAAATGTAATCGTCTTTTCCGTTAAGACTATAGATTCATAAGTATAATTAGAAAGTGTAAAAAGTGTAAAGTGTGAGAAGTTAGCACTGATTGATTCTGGCATTTCTGGATTAAAATCGACACCTTTTATATTTGCTGTGATAGAAAACTCTTCATCTTTGTTAATAAGATACTCAATAACTTCAAATATTTGACCTGATAACATCTCTCTATAATTTATATCTTCTACTATATTAAATATCATTTATTATCCTTTTTTACATACAAATATGTATTTATCACATTCTTCATTACTATGAAGATTTAAGTTTATTATATTTTCTACTTCAAAACCTACATTTGTTAAAATAGTCGTTAATTCATCATTATTATAACAAAATTGTTCTATAGTTCCCGAGTGTTTTGTGTATTTATTTTCTTTATCTTCTTGAGTAAAAAGTGTTATATCTGTATACAAAACATTCTCTTCAAAATTTGCATCTATTGCTATAAACTTATCCTCTAAGTCAATGTTTAAAGTACCTTGTGCAATAGTATCAAATCCATATAAACTATTTATATCAAAGATAAAGTATCCTTTATTATTTACTACATCATAACAATTTTTCAGAAATTCTTTGATATGATTATTTGGGATATAGTTAATAACATCAAATGTAGCAGTAGCACAATCAAATGTTTCTTTTACTTCTTTAACATCAATACATTGAGCATTTGTACCTTTTGATACAGCGATTTCTACTTGTTTTGAGCTTAAATCTACTCCAAAAGTTTTTATACCATTTAATCCCATAATATGACAAAATTCGCCCTGTCCACAACCTATATCGATAAGTGTTTTAGGTTCTTTTGATAATACAGTATGTCCTATAGTCTTATAAAGATAGTGTACTTCATCTTCGAAATCAAGATACTCTTCTATTATTGCATATAAATCAAGTGCTTGCAAGCTGTTCTCTTAAATCTAAGATTTCTGTTTTTTGATTATAATAAGAGTTTTTATTGGAGATTAAAAATACACTTGATTGCATAATAGTATCCCCTACTTCTAAACCATTTTGTTTCATTGTTTCTCCAGTTTCTACAATATCAACAATACAATCTGCAAGTCCAACTAATGGAGCTAATTCAATAGAACCATATAATTTTACAATATCAACTGCCATTGCTTTACTCTCAAAAAATCTTTTTGCTATAGTTGTGTGTTTTGTCGCAACTGTAATTTTTGATCTTGACCAATCAATTTTGTCGCCCGCTTTTAAACCAATTGCAACTTTACACTGTCCTATTTTTAAATCTAATAATTTAATCAAATCATATTCTTTTTCTTCAAGAACATCAAGTCCAACCACACCCAAATCAGCAGCACCATGCATTACATATGTTGGTACATCTTGATTTCTAACATTTAAAAATGTAAATCCTGCTTTCTTAAGTATCAGTTTTCTATCTTCAAAAACGAATTTTTCGTCAAATACTTTTTCAAATTTTTCTAATGTTTGCTCCGCTATTCTACCTTTTGGTAGGGCTATTGTTAACATCTATTTTCCCTTTTTCTTTTTTTTGATTCTTTTATAATTTTTTTCATACTGTTAAATATCATATTTGTTTTATATTTTACAGGGATATCTAGAAAATAGTTTTTAAGTAAATCCTTATCTCCACCAGTAAAATAAATTTTTGTTTTATACTTTTTATACTCTTTGATAATAGGCAAAGTTATCGCACTAAATATAGCATAATTGATAGCATCATTCGTTGATAGTGGAATTTTATCTAAATTTGTGTTTTTTTCAAAGTTAAACAATAGTTTTTTAGATATATTTGGATAAATTGATTTATAGGCTTCAATTCCTGGAATAATAAAGCCACCTTTATGTTTTCCATTCTTCATAATATCAACAGTAATTGCACTTCCTAAATCAACTATAATTCCATTATTTATATTTGAACATACAACTTGCCTATCAATACCCATCCCCTCGTAAGCGGTTTTGAACTTAATGAGGGATTTTAAATTTATCGCATTTGGATATTTCTTTAAAAATTCTTTTGTAGCTTTTTTATTCACACTTATAAAATAAATTGAGCCTTTATAAATCGGTAAATGATTTAAAGACTCATGAGTAGGCACTTTAAAACTCTTTTTATCCACTTTAAAATGGTATGTAGTATTGCCTATATCACACAATATCATTTTTTCTCTATCTCCGAATAATTAAATTAAGTGTATTATAGTTAAAATACAATTATATTTACAATATTTATGAAGGTTTTACTTGAATATAGCAATTTTTGGCGGTAGTTTTGATCCTGTACACATAGGGCATGAAAAGATTATAAACAAGTTATCAAAAATTAACTATATAAATAAACTTATTGTTGTACCTACTTATATTAATCCTTTCAAAAAAAGATATCATATTCAACCAACTGATAGATTTGAGATATTACAACATATGTATGAGATAAATCCCGATATACTTATCTCAGACTTTGAAATAAATAGACAAGAACCTACCCCTTCAATTATCACCGTTGAACACTATAAAGCAATCTTCAAGCCAAAAAAAATTTATCTTATAATTGGTTCTGATAATCTTAAAAATCTTCATTTATGGGATGAATTTGAAAAACTTAAAGAACTTGTTGAATTTATAGTAGTTAACAGAGATGGTTATGAAGTAAAAAATGATATAATACAATTTAAAACAATAAATATGAATATAAATATAAGTTCATCCTCATTAAGAGATAAATTAGATATAAAATATATTCCAAAAAAAATACAAAAAAAGGTAACCGATATATGGAACAAAGAATTAAAAAAATTGTAGATGTGTTAGATTTTCATAAAGCAGAAGATATTGAAGTTTTTGATCTTACAGATAAAGGTTATATTACAAATCAAGTAATTATAGCTACTGCATTAAATACAAAGCATTCGATTGCGTTATTAGGCCATTTAAAAGATGATTTGAAACCTGATGAAGAATTTGTGAGAACTGAAGAAGATGGGGATTGGACAATAGTTGACTTAGGAGATATTCTTATTCATATAATGACTCAATCTCATCGAGATACTTATTCTTTAGAACAATTTCTTTCTACATTTCCACTAGATAAATAAAAGAGTTGTCTCTTTTATTTCTTCTATCGTAATATATAACTTACGATTTTATACCCACTTCCTGCTGCAAGTATTGTACCAAATACATTTAAAACAATATTTAACACTCCATACCAAAAATTACTCTTTAATAACATAAAACTTTCTATTGCAAATGTAGAATAAGTTGTTAATGCCCCTAAAAAACCTGTAACTAAAAAAAGTTTTAATAAAGTATTTGGAGTATATATCACAAAAAAGGCAATAAGTAATCCGATTATAAAACTACCTATTATATTAACAGTTAATGTAGCAAGAGGTACTTCATGAGGAAAGTGTTTAACCATTTCTACACCAACATAAAATCGTGCTATTGCACCAAAAAATCCACCAAAACCTACGGCTAATGCTGTAGTAAGATTAAATGTCATCTTTAAATTCTTGTTCCAATTTAACTTTTATGTTCTCTTCCATATCTTTATACCATGTTGTAGATTTTTCTGCTTTTACCGTTGGAAGATATATCACTTTTACCACACCAGATTCTTGAGTTAAATTTTGTGAATCTAAAATTTTTCTAGTTCCTATTATTACAACAGGTTGCACTGTCAAATCGAATTTTTCTGCAATTATTCTAGCTCCTGCTTTAAATTTTAAAAGTTTTTTGCCATTTGTACGAGTACCTTCTGGAAAAATTGCAAGAGGTCTTCCTTTGGATAGTCTATCTTTACTATCTTTTAAAAGCTTTATTAAACTTTTTTTACTTTCTCTTTCTACCAAAATCATATCTGGAGCTTTTACTATATGACCAAACCATGGAATATTTGCAATCTCTATCTTAGAGATCCAGGCTAAGTTTTGCGAATGCAAATACTCAAATAAGATAATATCTAATACGGATTGATGATTCATCACTTGCATCTGAGCATTAGGGTCTTCTTTCCCCTCTATTTGTAGCTCAATACCAAGAAGTTTTAATTGTAATGCCGACCACTTTTGTCTAAAGTATTTTGTTTTGCTTCGAAATATATACATCAAAATGATTAAAAAAGTAATAGTTGTAGCTATCTCCACAATCATAAATAATGCTCTTAATTTTTTAAATATCATTTTTCTTTATCCACCCTATACTTTCATTATCAAAAAGCACTTTGATAAAATCTTCATTTTCATTTACTATTTCTACAATTTGTTTTGAATCAAGTGATTTAAATACTGTAGAGTTATTTGTAGGTAAAATATAAACTTTTATATCTTCTTTTAATAATATTTTTTTATTAGGAATAAACAAGTATGCTAATAAAGTTATAAAAAGAGTTATAAAAATTAAATAAATATTTTTTCTCTTAAAAGCAAATAATATAACAAAAAACAATAATAAAACACCACTTAGCACTTGTTTATATATTAAGATACTACTGTTGTAAGGATTTAGTTCAGTTTGCGTACTGACTAACTCTTCATCTAGTATAATTGGTATTGACATTGTTACAAAATCTTTTGATACGGTATTATAATAAGTGAATTTAATCTGTTTAGTATGGCTAGGGATCATAACATAATAGTATAAGTTTTGTTCAGGGTACATATCTGTTAAACTATTAATACCTTGGTCTTCACTATATGAATTTAAAATAAAATCTTCTAAATTTCCATTGAGTGCTTTTATATTGATTGTAGTATGTAAAATATTATTAGTATATTGTTTTGTTTTCACTGTTAAGATTTCTAATTTTTTTGCGATAACTCTTGAGAATAATTTTTGGTTTACAGCAATTCTCTCATATTCTATTTCAGGTGATGCTACAGAAATAAAATCAACTATCTCTTCATCTTTAGATAAAGCGAGTGTTATTTTAGGAAGTACAAAAGCATCTTGATATACTTTATAACTTATTGTTGTTGTATATTCACTTGATTTGTTCTTTACCCAAACTATATCTTTTGTTAATAATTCAATATTTTGTTCTCGCGTAAAAGTAGTTACAATTTTATCATAAGAGTTAGTATCTTTTAAAATTAATGCTTTAAGTTTGATATCAAATTTTTGACCTGTAAATACTCTTTGAGGATAAGAGTTATATTCTAAATATAACTCTTTTGATTCTATCTCTTCTATTGAAAAAAGAGAGGTAATAAGTAGTAAAAAAAGTAAAAGTACCCTAAAATAATATTTCATCATACCTACTTTTCTTATTTATTTTAAAAGACCTTGAAGCATTTTTACTCCATCATCACATCCTAAAAGCATCTCCATAGCACGCTCAGGATGAGGCATAAGTCCAAATACATTTTTTTCTTTGTTACAAATTCCAGCAATTTGTTCTACACTACCATTTAAAA
>Ga0193961_1000514_pt1 | contig 14819 bp, 36 predicted proteins | sample FB_4_MG_FD_140371 | JGI IMG/M metagenome (GOLD analysis project Ga0193961, IMG submission 140371) | Microbial mat bacterial communities from the Broadkill River, Lewes, Delaware, United States - FB_4_MG | ecosystem: Environmental > Aquatic > Freshwater > River > Microbial mats | place: USA...
ATCAAGATTTTAAGTTAGTCTTTTATATCTTCTATACTTATTTTTCTTTTGTATCTTTGCTAGTCTTTTAGCTTTGTATTTATCCGTCAAAATAGGCTACCTTGTACAGCTTCTAAGCGTTTGTTGATTATCTCATAGTAATCTTTATCAAGTTCACTACCTATATAATCAAGTCCTAGTGATTTACAAGCTAGTGCTGTTGTTCCACTACCCATAAAAGGGTCATAGATAGTTTTAAAATCATTCTTTATTGCATAATCTCTTAGTATCATCTTAAACAACTCTACGGGTTTTTGTGTTGGGTGATGTCGCTCTTCTTTATTCATCATATCTTGTTGAAGCATACCATTCCATCTAAACTTATAGTTTCTAACTGCAGTTTTAAAGTTAGTCCACGCTAATTCACTATCAGCGAAGTTTCCACTATTATCTTTATCCCATACTATCCAACAACTAGAATTATAAGGAATATTTTGTATAAAGTGATTTGCTCCAAAAATTATCTGATGTTTAGAAACTCTTATTATTTCATCAAATATTTCTTTAGTTGGTATAGATTTATCCCAATCTTTTTTAGCATAGTCTTTAGCTTTACCTAAATTATTCCCACCTATATTTCCACCATCCATACTTATTCCATAAGGTGGGTCTGTTAGTATTAAGTCAACCTCATTATCTTTCATTCTACTCATTGTCTCTAAACAATCTTCATTAAATACTTGGTTTATCATTTACTTATATCCTTGATTATCTTCTTACTAAGTGCTGTATCTTTATAACAAGTACAGCTTTCATCACTGTCATAGTCATTAGTTAAACCTTTTCCACATCTCCAACATAACATATGTTTTTCCTTTTAATACTCTTTGATTAACTTTTGGGAGTTAGTCATCTATTTCCAACTAATTGATATGCCAACAGGGTGTTCAAATGCTCCAAAGCTTCTAGCTTTATACTTATCTCCCATTAATTTATAAGAAGTTTCTTCAACTATCTCCATAGCATTCCAAAAACTCTTAGGCTCTTTTTCATATTTGATAGTAACGACTCTTTCAAATTCGCCTTTTTCAGCAGAATATTTTATCATCTGTAAACAAATTTTATAAAAATCTTCAACTGCTTCTTTCTTTTTCTTTTGTTCAATTTCTTCTTTTGTAAGTTTAGCGTTTTGTGCTAATTCTCTTGCTTTTTCTATATCCATCTCTAATATCCTTGTGTTTTTTTAATACCCATTGACTATTTTCTAGCTCTACCTCTTCAAGACCTTTAACTCTTAACTCTTCTGTATGAGGCTGCAACTCTCCAAAGATAATAACTGTAGTATAACTACCAAAAAACATAGATTTTATTTTATTTTCTGTATTCTCAAGTCTTATATAGTCGTAATCTTTATCAGTGGGAAAGCTCCTATCCCCATCGTAAAACTTTTTTGAATGAACTATAAAACCCTCTTTTAGCAACTGCTCATAATGTTCTTTAGTACACGCACATACTTTATTTTTTAAATCTATACTACTCATGCTTTATCTTTTTCCCTTTGTAGATATCCAATTTAAGCATATCAAGGTCAGACTGTAGTTGTTCCAAAGCTTTAAGTAACTTTTTTTCTTCTATATATTGTATAGTAGCTATAATGCTACTATAAATAATTACTACTATTAACATAATTGCCACTGTAGTATCTATCATTTTATATCCTTTACTTAATAAGTTTTAAACCAAAATATATTTCGCTATCTGCATCACTATAAGATAAAAAAGCAATAGTATTATTGTCAATATTGTACACACCTTGATATCTATCGTGTAATATATGAACTGCTCTATATTCTGCCATATTTATATCTATAGGTATTTCATTTGTTCTTAACATCCCATCCATTTTTGTTTCTTCCCAAGTTACGTTAGCACTGCATACCATAATGTCAGTTCTTTTTATTATATTTACCATCTTAATATCCTTATATAATAGTCGCAGCTATCACGCTACTAACTTTAAATATCAAATCTTACCACATACTAAACACAAAAAACCTTGACCTGCATCAAGACAGGCTAACTTTAAACCCTCTTCTTTTTATGTTTAAACTCTATAGTTCTATAGTGAGGTATAGGTCTAGCTTTTTTCTTAGGTTGACAAAGTTCTCTAAGCTCATCTCTAACTTCTTCAAGAGACATAGCACATAGTCTTGCTTTTTCATCAGGAGAAATGTAAGTAGTTTTTCTAACAGCACTACTATCTATAATCTCTATACCACCAAAATCTTCATCAACTTCCACTTCATCCCACTCAGTAGTAGTTTTGTTATTACATTCAAAGTCAATCATCTAACTCTCCTCTATATTTGTAAACTGATCATCAATCAGATTATCATTTATCCTTTGAAGAATATCACCTTTTGAAAGGATTCTAATAAGACCTTTTTTCTTATGCCTATAAGTATTTAGATATAAATCATGCAAATCTCCAGAAAACTTTATATATCCATCATGTATATGACCAAAAGTGCTAGTTACTTTTTTGTGAACTATATTGTCTTCAATTCCATCTTTATATTCAAGATAAGGATTAAACAAATAAATAGGATATTTAGGAATCATCTAACTCTCCTTAATATCATAAAGACTATCAAAATAGCCAGTATATAATTTTTCAAAATCTTCAGCATCTTCATTAAGCATAGACTTCAACAATCTTTTTCTACTTTTTCTAGTACCAAAAAGTTTCTTTTTTAGTCTTCTATTAAGACGGATGTTTAAAGTAAAAGCACCAGTAATATCTTCAGTAAAAAAAGAAGGAAAAGGATCATCGTTTTTTCTTTGAGACACACACAAACTAAAATTTTCAACTTCAGAGCAACGCTTTCCATTAATGTGAACTTCCATCTAACTCTCCTTTGCTTTATTTTTTGATGCTATTGCAGCATAGTAAAAAACTCCACTAGAGCCTACAGAAATAATTATTTCATCTTTTTTTATTTCTCTTTCAAAATGTTTTCTCACCATTCCCCATGTAGATGGAGACGGTAATTCTTCTCTTTCTATAAGCATATAATCCATATCATTTTTTATATATGCAGAAAGTCCTACATTTTCAATACCTGAAATTACAAAATCTACATCTTTTGCACTTGCTATTTCCATCGAATTCTCCTTTAATTTTTTAAAACCTCAACAAGCTTTAGCAACAACATAAGCTAATTGCTAAAGCAGATATACTTTTTTTAATTAGAACAAATTTGTTGAATATCACTAACCCATAGTTCAGTAGGCTCTCCATAGTTTCTACTATAAGAGTCAGTAAGAATTTTCACTTTATAGTCACCATCATTATCAATAATATTTCCAAAAGAAAATTTAACTAATTCTCCATCAAAAGCATAATCAACGCCATCTTTTCTATGTGTACCGCTAACTTCACCAATAAATTGAAATCTTTTCATAACATCTCCTTTTTAATTACCCTAATTGTACCACTAACTAAAAACAATGTCCTTGACCTATATCAAGATGGTTTATTTCTATATTTTCTGTTTTACCCATCTAGTTTTCCTCATAAAGATAATAAATGTATTTTTTTAATTCATCAGAAAGTTTTTGCTTTTTTATTTCAAATCCATGATCTATATATATTTTATCCGAACAAACTAAGTTTAAACATATTTGAGAAAATGTTTTTATCATTTTACAGTAACTATCAGCATCAGATATATAACTATATTTATCTTCATCTCCTAACCACATATGAATATCACCATCAAATTTTACATAAGCACTACCAATTTTTTCAACTTCAGCAGGAGTATTATCTGTTTCCCATGCCACAATCTCATACAATGTTACACTTATAGTATGAGATATTTCTTCATCTATTCTCATAAAATACATGTTTTCTACTAATTCTACTAAATCACATTTGCTTAATTCTGTTTTACTCATAAAGCCCTCCTGCTTCGTCTTGTGGCACTATAATTTTATTTTTTCCATAAGGAAGAATAATACATTCAAGGCTAAATATTTTTCCATAATGTTTAGGTGGAATAATATATCTTTTGTTGTTTTCGTTGCCACGATACTTGTCTTTAATAATAAGTCTAACCCCATCCCATATGTACTGATGGTCTTTAAGTATAAACTCTTCACCATGTAGTTTTATCTTGCTCATAAAGCACTCCTTAAATTTTAAATATACAAAACTATAGCACTATTTTAAACTAAAGTCCTTGACTTAAATCAAGAGGAGGAGATAAACACCTAATCTCCTCTTTGAACATAAGAAACACTAAACAGTAATTTAGAACCAAAAATAACATACCGCCACTTCCTCTCTCAAACATTACAAAAGTAACCAAGAGAGAGAAAACAACACTAAGTAAACATAACCAACACATAGCTACTCTTTTATATAATTAAATATAGTATCACCACAGAAGCTTTTGCTCATAACAAGCACACAAGTTTGTACTCTAGCACCTTTAAAAGCATTTCTTGGTAAATGAATAATTTTCTTTAATCCAAATTCCATTATCTTATCTAAACGCTTTTGACTATTAATTAAAGTCAACCAAGGCATTAGCATAACAATATTATCAGTATGCTCCATAACTGAATATAAAATCTCATATCCTTTAGTCATAGGAGTAAAAGGAGGATTACCAACAACACAGTCGTATTTAACGCTATGACTCATATCAAAATAATCATGCTTAGGAAAACAAACAGAAAAATTACTATCTTCTAAAAACTTAACAAAATAACCAGCACCGGGAGTAGGTTCTAAGATGAGCCTACTATTTTTAGGTATTTCTCTAACCATTAGTTCCATTACCCACTCTGGGGTCTGAAAGTTTTCAACATCACTGATATCCATAACAAATCCTTTAAATTTTAAAAGTAACCCAAGCAAAGCCCACATCGTCACATAGACTTCACCACCTAAAGAGTAAAAGATACCGTCATATCTAACTCAAACCATATTCCCGACATCAAGAAAATGGTGGATCGCGTGATGGAGCATAAAACAGAATACTCTCAAAAACCTCAAAACTAATTAAACACTCAACACAAAACATTCCCTTGTTATTTATAGAAATAAAACTAGAAATATCTCTTTTAAAAACTCTATCTTTTCTAAAGAAGATTGAAAAAAACCAATCTAAAAACTCATCAGCTTTCTCCCTCAAAACACCGTAGTAATGGTAAAGTATCTTATATATCTTAGAAGTATACTTACTCTTACTCCTAGAATAGAACCTAAGTTTAAGACCTAGAGTTTTACGCATACGTTTCTTTGTTTGTTCTAAGTTCCATAGTTCATTGTCGTTGAGGTCTTTTGAGTAGTCTTTGATGACATAGTTATAGAAGCCATGGTTTTGTTGAGGTGTAGACCCAATAAGAGTAGATAGTTTACATCTTTTAGCATTTAGTCCAAACTTTTCAATGACACGCTCATAAATCAACCGTACAGCTTCTAAATCATCAGACCATAGCTGAGTATGCAAATGAGGATTTGAGAGTTTATGACCCACTTCTATGTTAGAAAAGAAGTATATTTCAGCTTTAGAATTAGCAATAAGATAAGTTACATAACTTTTTATCTCATTAATAAGTCTAAGTTTAGTATATACGCCACGACCTTTTCCACCGGCAGTAAAAGTAAACATGAATTTATCCAAAGAAGAATGACGAGAAGCAAGAGTATAGTACTCATGTCTTATAGCAGAGTTTTTTTTACGATACTGCTCTATCTGCTGTGTTCTGGTAAGGTTCGCATAGTATTTTTTGACATTACTAGCCATTTAGTGTATAATATGACCGTTCATCGGGTCACCTCCCTTTGACAGATTTACTCATACGACTACGAGTAATTTCATTCACATTTGCGTTTACACGAAACGCACTCCTTAAGATTTAGACATCTCCTCAACCAATAGCAGCAAAGGTAGAGGAGTACCTTAAGAAAACTCCCAAAACAAAAAGTGTTTCACTTGGGATTTTCGATACCAAAGCCCTAAAAATAGGGTTTAAGTTTTAGCCATATTCAACACAATAATACTCATCAACAAAAACAGCATCTTTTGATAAAACATCACCACCAAAACGGTGAGGGGTTTTAAACTCACCTTTGTCATAGTATATTTCAATTTCTTCTACATTATTTTCAGTAAGTAAAGGATTAAACTTAGAAACAGGACTAATTTTATGGTAAGCATTAATAAAATCATATTTAGTTTCAAAAGTTTTTGGAATTACCTCTAATCCACTGCATCCATCCATATTTAAAGCAATAATAAAAAACATTTCATCCTTGTACTCTTCTTCAAATAATTGTTTTAAGTAAACATTCATAAACTTTCCTTTACATAACTTCTATAAAGCAGTTTTCACACCACCACTTACCATAAAGCCTAGCAGAGCCAACCGCTCCACACTCACAAACCATCTTTTCAACAGAAAAAGCAGTGTACATATCCATATGTACTTCTATCTTTTCCTTATACTTTTTAGCCTTACGCTTCTTCTTAAACTTTTTCACAACAGTAACACCACTATGATAAGTGTACTGCATAACCGCCCATTTCTTCAAAGCTTCTCCTTTTTGTTTAACTACACATACTTAAACTCAGAAATATCACCATGAGTCTCAAGATGTTTTCTGAATCTATCCCTATTTTTTTCTATAAGTCTCTTAAGTTCTTTTTGTTGAACTTCACTAAACTCATCTCCTTGCCAATCAACAATAAAACGAAAATCATTCTCTATCATTTTATCAATTTCATTATCACTATACATACAATATCCTTTCTAAATTTTAAACTCACAAAGAGTACACACTATCCTTTATGGACGACTAAATGTAATTTTTTGCAAAAGTAAAAATGTGGGTAATGTAGCTATGTCTACATTTTTTATTTCTTGCACCTTCATAAGTAGCTTGTCCTTCAATATAAAAAGACACTTGATCATCATCTAGCTTATGCACTTCGACTACTTTATCTTCTTTGTTGTGTTTATATTTATTGCCTATTTTTATTTTAAAAGTTCGCAGATAAAAAACTCTAATCTTCTTTATTAACATTAAAATACTTTTAATCATAACTCTTTCCTTTTAATTTAACTACACACTATCTCTAAGAGACAACTTTTTTGTTTTAATTATCTTTTTTCTCACATCTATATTTTGCAAGAAAATAACCGAGAAAATAATTTCCAATTGAACTAATGAGTACGCTTGAAAATAATAATGTTTTATAACTCATAAATTTTACCTCCTTTTTAAAATAAAGTATATAACTTCTTAACAGGTTTATATAACTGTCTTACTAAACTTCTAAACCCCATTGCTCTGCCATAGCTTTAGCAATGCCCGGAAAAGTTTTGCTTCTAGCTTTGGCTCTTTCTTTAGGCGGTAGCTTCATAGTATCCATATGCCACTTACAATCTGTACCTTTGCCATTTTTATATTTTATTATATTGGGCTTAACATAATTTTCTTCGCTATGTTCTAGTTTAGGTAGTCCTTTAAGCCATAAACAGGTACTTTTTCTTTCAGGATCACCAAAATAATATGGATGTATTATTTGATCTGGTTTTCTATATGCCGTACTCATGTGACCTATTGGATTTTCGATAGCTATTTTTTCACAATCTGCATTAGCAATAGTCATAAAAAACTCTACTGCTCTATCTCTATCAACAAATCTTTGTCTTGCTTTATCCCCATATTTTTCAATATTAAACCATCTATTCCCCGTAACAGTTAAATAAGTGCAGTCTGGGAATGCAATAATCATATCCCATTTTTTTATAGCTCTCTCAACTGCACCAGCCTCTGTAAAAAACTGATGGTTAAAATAATATTCATTTTTTAATACTCTCAAAACGTCGTCTTGAATATGCCACTCAGGATGTCCACCACTACAAGGCTGTATATCACAACTAAAAGCTTCATGCCCTAGTTTTCTAAACTCTTTTGTCACTGCTTGACTTTCTTCACATGCTACTAATATATTCATATTTAACCCTTTATAATTTTAATAAGACTCATAACTCAAAGACACCACTAGAAAGTGTACCTACTTTTATACTACTCACAACTCAAGCCTTTCAAACACAACAGCTTTAACTTTAGGGTTATCTTCCCACTTACTACCTTTTGGAGCAGTAGAATCCCAGAGAGCTTCATACGCTTCTTCTGCAAATTCAAAAGTTTCATTGATATAGTGCATACCATCTTCATCAAGTTCTTCCTCCCCAATAATGTAGTATGTTTCAAAATAATCTCCTGTATCAGCTATAGCACCACCACCAAAACACTGAATACCTTCAGCAAGACAATCTTCTTCACTTATATCTTGCAACATCTCTTCTCTAACTTCAACTACTCTTACAAAAGTACGAGCCATTTCTTTTATGCAGCCATTAGGTATACCTTGACACTTTATTATCCACTTTGGTTGAATTTCGCAATCCTCAATATATCTACTAGGTATATCTATTTGTTTTTCGCTATTATCAGCCAAATATCTTATAGACATATTCCAATCTTTAGGTCTTGAATCGCCTTCTAATATATCTGCTAAAGATGGAAAATCATAACTTGTAACTTTTACAGGCTCTCTAATCCAAAGCACATCTCCAACTTTCCAATTAGTATCTAAACGTCTAGTTTGAGTTTTAAACGGCATAGTCTTTGCAACTTGTTCATTAACCATCATAGACTTAGGATATGCACCAAATCTTTTTTTAATCTCTTCAAACTTTGGTGGTTGTTTACTCATCTTTTTCTCCTTCGTTTTTATTACATTTTTTGTCTATAAAACATTTACTTCTTGTGGGAAACTCAATAGAAATTTCGCCATCTATAAAACAACAATGTGAAGGGAAAAAAGTATAACCGCAACATTTACAAGTATATACAATCTCTGAAATTTCACTAACAATACCAAACCATTCTTCAGGTTCTTCTCGTATATCCCATTGGTCATTATTTTTACATTTAGGACATTCTATGTTTGTGTCTTGAAGTCTTTTTATCGTCTCATAACTTGTTACACAAATATATTTTTCAGGATGAAGATTTGGAAGTAAGTCGTAAAGGTTACTCATCAAACAATCCTTTCATTTGTTCTTTAGCTTTAGCGACACCTATCTCTACTGCCATATTTGCATCTTTTACCATATCACAAGCAAAAGATATGTATTCGTGCATTTTATCTCTTAATTGCAGTTGTTTTTCACTAGCTGTTTCCCAATCCTTAACACCACACTCTAGTTTTATATACCTTGCAACAAATTGAATGTTATTATTAAAAGAAGATTTGTTTTTGGCAATCTTATAAAGAGAACCAACCATCCTCTTATAGCTATCACCACTATTATTTCTATACTCCAATAAATGATCTTGTAACCATTTATAAACCTCAATCTTTAATGCAGGGTTTAGCCATAAAGCTATATCAATAAAAAGCAATGGATGAACCCACGTATGCTGACTTTTATTTTTAGCAGGTATTTTAACTTTACCATATTGCTTTTCAAGTTCAGAGATAAACTCTTTGTTTTTTGAACTGGCAAAATAAGCATTTAAAGACGTAAACTCTAAATCATTTAATGCCCTATATTTGTTTCCAGCTTTAATAAGATCAGTAGCAGAAAAAAACTCACTTTTAGATTTTTGAGAAATTTCACTACCAAAAATAGAACGCTTCATAATCACTTCAGTTTTCATTTAAACTCCTTGTTTATTAAAGTAAATTATACAAAAAATACTTTTAGTGTTTGCTTAAAGCAAAGAGAAACAAAAAATACTTTCAGTAAATTAAAGGTAAGTTAAGTAAAAATAATAACAAGTGGAAATATAAGAAGAAGTGCCTACCACAACTCTTCATCTTTATTTCAAGATTTACTTAACTGAACCAACAAAGATAAACCTTGCAAGTCAGCGAGTTATGGTAGGCTCAGTTAAGTAAAGTCAAAAGTATATCAGAAAAAACAAATAAAAGTCAACCACCAAAAAAATATGGTGGAGACTCTACTACGACTTTTTGAAGTCAACGCACTCAGTAATACAAACATCTTTAGAAAAACTTTTACGATAAAAACACACATCTAAGTGAACACAATCCTCACATACAGACTTCTTGTCTAAAGTTCTTTCAAAAAGACGTTTGCCGTAAAGTATAGCTTTTCCTTTTTTGCAAGAACCAGACTTCATAGTATGTTCAGGAACAACAAAAGGTTTAGTAGGTTTAGTTAAATCAATAGTAATACAATTTTTACCTTCCTCAAAAGATTCTTTGACCTCTTCAACCAAAGAATCACTCTCTTTATCATAAACCATACCTTCTGGAACTAACTCAGGTATAGCTTCAAAAGGACTAACTTCAGCAAAAGGAATATCTTCAAAACTATAAACAAATTCACCAACAACAATCTTTTCACCGCAACCAAGAGTATAAAAATACGAAGGAATTTCAAAAATTAAATTTGGATATTCTATTTTTGGAAACAAAGCTTCAGAAATCTCTTCTTCAAATCCATTAGTTTTAAACTTAACATTAGGCATAAATCTACTACTAAAAGCAACATCACTTTCAGTCATACTCTCATTTATAGCACCTATCTTTTGTTTTTCACCATCTAAAGAAAGAACATCCCCAGATTCGTATGACTCAGAACTAGACCAAGCATCTTCATCTTTCAACTCAAAAAAATTGGTGACAACTTCTACTAGACCAAAGCCATCACACTTAGAACAAACAGCAGTACCAGTTCCATCTAAAGAAACAACTTCTACTTCTCCGTGACCTTTACAATAAGGACAATTAGTATATCTGACACCACTCTCATTTAGCTTTTTATTTAAAAGCTCCTCACAACTCTTTAACGCTTTTTTTATCTTTTTACATTTTTTACACATTTTATTTTCCTTTATTATGTTTTTTGCCTCTAAAAAAATCTTTTTCATATTTAGAAGCTTTTTTAGTATTACGAATTAAAATTTTTCGATCCAAATCCTTATATATATCCCTAAGATTAAAAACAATACCTACTACTTTTCTCATAATAGTTCCTTTAAAAAATTGGTGGAAGCTCCAACTATAACTTTTTAGTAGCATAGCTACAAACTAAACAAACCATCTATCTTTCATACGAGCATTTATAGATTTTAAAACTTCTTCCATTAGAAACTCATCATGCATATTTTGAAGATGAATACAATAATCTTCAAAAGAAATATCAGAAGATGGAATGTAAGTTTCATAAGCAACAGCTAAAATATTAGGTCTGATTTCCATTACAAACTCCTATTATTTAAAATAAAATCTCTAGCTATATCATGGCAGTTAAAAGGATCAGCCCTTAACTGTTCAATCAACTCAAAATATTCTACCGGTAATTCTTTATCAGCAGCCCACTCTAAAAAATAGTCTAAAGACTTATTTATCAAAACATCCAACCCCTGAGCCTCAGCCCATTGCCAAGGACTCTGAGAGTTGCCCTCTGCATGAATAGCTCTATGTTTATCATACGGCACTAAAGCTAAGAATATGTCTTGCTTTAGCTTACTCTTTGGCATCCAGTGATGAGCATCACACCCCACACTGTTAGCCAAATCTCTCATATAAACATAAAACTCACGCAACACTAAAGGATTTCTACTTTTAGCCTTAGGCTTTAACCTAGGGGTAGAAACTCTTTTACTACCTTTACGATTTTTAGCTTTACCTTTAAAAGGCTTCTTAAGACCAAACGTACTTTCTTTTTTAGGCTTTATTCGCCCGGACTTTATCTTATACAAGTCAAACCCTTTTCAACAGTAAAACCGTATAAGATTTTTATAATCTCATGTATAGGAATTTTATACTTGTTTTCCAGCATATGCAAAGGCACATTTGCTTTATAATCTCGCACAAGTGGTATGGCATTAATCATTTTTACCATCCTTATAAAAAACATCAACAGCATTTAATTTGTGTTTTGCACAATAATCCAAAACTTCCTCATAAGGAATACTACCTCGTTGTTTTAGCACAGCAAAGTTGACACCAGTAACATTAAGCTCTTTAGCTATCTGTTTATCGAAAACTTTTTTATATTCTTCATCTTTCATACGAGATTCTATATCAAATCTTAAAACTTGAATAATCTCTTTAAATGTTCTTTTTATCATTTATATCTCCTAAAAAAATTTGCCTGGAGTGCTACTAGACTCCAACTTTACCTAACAAAATCAAAATAATCATCACAACTACACCAAGTTCCATAATGTTCTCCTAAAAAATTGGTCGATACGCTACTATACCATATCAACAAAATAAAAACCTTGACTTATATCAAGCCGTTAGCTTTACAAAACTGAACAAACTCAGGATTTTTCCTAAGTTCATCTTGACTCATTCCATCCAAAAGCTTTTGAACCTTTGCAAGCTTGGAAGCTATAGCCGCTTCAACTCTTTTTATCATACTGTTTAAGTTTACATTTTTCATATTTTTCTCCTAAAAAATTGGTGGATATACTACTACAGTTTTTTAGCGTGGGTACACAACTTTAATATTATTGCAATAGCAATATCCAATAAGATAATATATCTTTTTATAATCATCTTCTGTATATTCTAAAGCATCAACAATAATTAACTCTAATTCTTTTTTGTTCAATATGTTGATATTGTAGCCGTATTCCTCAAGTGATAACTTTCATCCGTGCTAGTTTGACACTGCATATCAAAAGTTCTTACAATTTCAGCATATAATTCTAATAAATTATTTTCCATCTCACACACTCCATAAAATAAAATAAGTATAACCATACAGCTACACATAAGAACTAAACAACTTTAACTCTCATATATAGCAACTCCACCAAAAAAGTGGTGAAGCTCGCTCCTAGTAAAAAACTAATCGAAACACCTCTTATGACTTTTTAGAAATACACTCTTTTATTCGGTTAAGCCTTTTAGCTTGATGTTTATGAAGAGAGTTTCTAAAGCCTATTCTGTCCATTTTCCATACTAAAAAATCTTCAAGTTTTTGAAGTCTATACTCTTTATATTGTTCACTCTCTTTTATCTCAGCTATATACTCTTCTATAGGTTTTAGAGTGTCTTTAACTTCAAAAATATCATATTTAAGTACAAAAGCACCATAATCTACATTTAGCTTAATTACCTCTTTTTTATGCTCCGTATAAGCATTTACAAATCCATAAATATTACAATGACAGTATGCACCTGCACCATCTTTTTCAAGATTTAATAATTTTACAACCTGATTAAATCTACTTTTTAACTCTGTATCGCCAGTAATTAAAAGTAAGCTATAATTTAACAAATCTTCATCACTCATAAACTCATAATAAAGATGTATATTATCTTTCGTGATTACAACATCGTCAAAGATTACACTTATAACCTCGTTAAATTCTCTTTTAGACAAACAATATAGCTCATCAACACTAAGCTCTGTATCTTGAGTAAGTTTATCTTGAAACTTACTCATAAATAAATCAATATTTTCCGCATCTAAATATTTAAACATCACATCAACCTTTTAACTCTTAAAATTTAGCTTTTAAAGCTATATAGTACCAGCTTAAAAAAGTTGGCACTAATAACCATAAAAAAAATTGATGGAGCTACTACTATAATAATTCTCTTAAGATATTAATAGCAAATCTAGTATAAAGATATCCTGACTTGTCCCACTCTTTTAAAATGGCTTCTTTTGTAAGTTCTTTTAATTCATCTTCTGAATCTTCAAAAAAGTACCATGTATTATTGAATAAATCAAAAATATAATTATATTCCTCTAAATAATCATCTATAGAATTAAAATCTTTACAACTATAGAGGCTCAAAGCCTCTCCCCTATCCCTTGCATAAGATACAACCGTATCATCTTGTTTATTGTCAAAATCATGTATTTTGTGACTAAATATCGGCTCAATATATGCACCTAGTGAGCTTATATTTCCTAGTGATATAAGAGACTCAATTTTTTTTATATCATCAAAAGCATTTAGTAAAATAGCTCCATTGTTAGCTAAATAACCATCATTATGACAATAAATACCTTTTAGACTTCCATCTTTTTGTTTAATCCATATTGTAGAACGTGTAGCCATTTTATACCCCTTAAAAAATTTCACAATTAATTCTATCAGTATGCAACAAGTACGCTACAACTAAAAACAATACACCAGCAGTAAGTAAAATATAATCCAAATAATCCATCATGCCAACCTTTAATATAAAATATAAGTGAATTAACACTTATAAGAGCATATAAAACTATATGCTCGAATAAAAGTTATATTAAACTCTTTATTTTCTCAATATTATATAGAACATCCTCATCTTTGCCAAGATAATTAATATTATCAAGTTCGCTTTGAATCTCAAAAGATAAATTTTCCTCAAACTCTCTTATTCCAATAGCATATTGGATATAATCGACTTCCTCTAAATTATGAGGGTTGATGTCAACTCCCTCTAAACTATCTCTATAGTTTTTCTCTACATCTTCAAGTAATAAAGCCTTATTAAGTAAGCTTTCAATTAATGAACTTTTTTTCATAGCAACAACCTTTTTTTGTTTAGATAACAAATTGTAAGATAATAAAGCTTAAAGATATATTAAATTTAATAACAATTTGTAAAGTTTTTAAAGTGCTTATATATGTATACGCCCGATAAATAACATAATATAGATAATATTTACTTGACTTAGGTCAAGATATAAAATATAGAAATAATATTAATAATTATTATTAAGGTACTACCCAAAAGACAGGGCTTTTATAGGGATGCACAAAG
>Ga0193961_1000516_pt1 | contig 14793 bp, 12 predicted proteins | sample FB_4_MG_FD_140371 | JGI IMG/M metagenome (GOLD analysis project Ga0193961, IMG submission 140371) | Microbial mat bacterial communities from the Broadkill River, Lewes, Delaware, United States - FB_4_MG | ecosystem: Environmental > Aquatic > Freshwater > River > Microbial mats | place: USA...
AAAAGCCAAAACCAACAAATATTTCGCCTTCATAGCGGTCGACCACCGCAACTGAGTGGTAAGCACTGTCATCCAATCGCGTAATGCTGGTAGAACCTAACAAATACAAGTTAGAGGCAACATGATAACGGGCATCAATACCCACATTTACATCCACGCCTGCGTCAATATTTTGGTTGGTAAACTTATTAAACGCATAATACTTACTGTTAAAATCCGCATCTTTGTAGCGCAAAGTCAAATGGGGCTTTAATTCCCAGTTGCCAAATTCATACTCAGCCGTTGCACGCAAATTGGAATGCAAACGGGTATCTTCATCACCCATCAGCTCCCAATCAATATGCCAACTATCATTCAACTGATGTCGGACTTGAAAACCAAAATCAGCGGTATCACCTTGATTTGCATTTTGTATCGAAGCGGGAATATCAACAAAGCGCATCCGCGTTAGTACATTGAGTTCAAAAGCCCCCTCCTGCCACTTAGCAAGATGAAATCCTCCTTCTAAACCATCAACAAACACATACTCATTATTGAAATACATTTGCGGAACAAAAGTGGCAACGGTTTGATCACCGACTTGGGTGTCAAATGGTACGCTTGCCACTCGATACATTGCAGCAATGCCCCAATTCTGTTCTGCTTGTTCAGCACGTGCACCATTCGAAGCAGTGCAAATCATGGTTAAAATTACCGCAAAAAGTGGGCGCGAGTTAATAATTGTCATTTTTTTCGCCAAAAGGTGATTAATTTGTTTGAATCAGCGACTTTGTTGTTATGTTTCACTGACATTCGACGTTAATATAAGAACATACAATCTCATAATGCAAAAAATTGTGAAAGTTTCTGAACTGAAGAATTTACTCGATACGATTTCCACTGATACCGATCTTGATGTCGTCACCGGTGAAGAATGGTTACCTGAACAACTAGTCGCGACTTCAATTGTCGAGGATATGTTGTTCCTAGAATTCGATAATGCGCCGGAAGAGACTCAAGGCGAGGAAGCCCGAGGCTTCGTCGAACATGAAATCGAAATGATCCGCGACAAGTTCGAACAAATCATAGCGGAAGATTCCGATGCCAAGAGTAAAGCTGACGCAATTTTAGCACTATTTTTACTTGGTCATGAGTTAAGCAGTGGCGAAGTGATAGAAGTATTAGAAGATAGTGAGCACACTCTAAGTGAAGAGCCTGTAGCGGCTCTCGAAGTTGAACCTGTCTAAATCGTCTAACCAAAATTACAAAGCATATTCGAGTCATCCATGAGCGAAATCCAATCTTTGCCACTCGTGTTAGCGGGTCCTATTCTGCGCAAGACCACCACTGACGAGTTGGTACTATGGTTGGTCACTAGAGAACCGCTGCAAGGCTCATTCCAGCTTTATGCTGAAGCCGATCAAGGCATTATTTTTGACGCGCCGCTATCAAGCTGCAAACAACTGCAACTTGGACAGAATGCTTACGTTGTGTTAGCTCAATTTAAAGGCAACTTTCCTTCTGATGTAGCGTTAAGCTACGAGTTTGTCACTCAAGAAGGTAGACTGTCTCAACTACAAGATGAAATGCTATACGCTGATGAAGTACGACCTATCTTTCGTATTTCTACTCGAGCAGATTACTTACTGCATGGCTCTTGCCGCAACCCCCATCACCCAGCCAAAGATGCGTTGATTCAAGCGGATTTAAAAGTCGCCAATCAAGCACTGCAAGATCGCCCTGACATGTTGTTAATGAGTGGTGATCAGATCTACGCAGACCACGTTGCTGGACCGATGCTTGATACTATCCATCAAGTCTGTGAATTACTCGGTTTGCGTGATGAACTATTTGTTAATGCCCCCATTCAAAATAGCGCCGAACTTTTGGCACACCCACACTGTTACTATCAACGTGACCAACTGCTACCAAGTTACAATGATGAAAGCCATTGGCTAAACCGGTTGTTGTTACCCAAACATACGCCAATATTTAGCTCACGCGAGTGTGAAAACCATCTGATCACTTTTAGCGAGTTTATCGCTATGTATCTACTCGTTTGGTCTCCTGCTTTATGGCGTTGCATTAACATTAACCGCCTAGAAGAACGTGGGTTTAGCCATGGCGGACAAACATTTGCACCTGCTACGGTGAAGCATTGGCGACAAGAGAAGCAACAAATTGAGAAGTTTGTTGCTGGGCTTAACTCCAGCTCTCGCCTTATGGCACACATCCCTACTTATATGATTTTCGATGATCATGATGTTACCGATGATTGGAACTTGACCGTAGGTTGGGAAAAAGCCGCTTATGACAATCAATTTGCCAAACGGATCATTGGTAATGGTTTGCTGGCTTATTGGCTATGCCAAGGGTGGGGCAATGAACCGGATAACTTCCCTACCGAACTGTGGGGTTTAACTGAACGATTTATTGACAACGCGCCTGGTGAGGAAGAAAACTCTCAAGCTCACGATGATTTAATCCAATACCTGTATAGCTTTGAGAAGTGGCATTACACTATCCACAGCTCACCTAAAGTGGTTGTTCTCGACACTCGAACTCGTCGTTGGCGTTCTGAATCACGTATGAATAAGCCGTCAGGTTTGATGGATTGGGAAGCGTTAATCGAGTTTCAACAAGAATTAATGCACCAAGACAAAGTGGTCGTCGTTTCTGCCGCGCCTATGTTTGGTGTTAAGTTTATCGAAGCACTACAAAAAAGCATGACAATACTGCGTCAACCGCTGCTAATCGACGCGGAAAACTGGATGGCACATCCAGGTAGTGCCAACACTTTACTCAGTATCTTTACCCATACTAAAACACCGACAAACTTTGTGATCTTGTCCGGCGATGTGCATTACTCATTTGCTTACGACATCAAACTTAGATTTAGAAAATCGAGCCCAAATATTTATCAAATTACTTGCAGCGGTTTTAAAAACCAGTTCCCTGAGCCCTTACTTGGGATTTGCGATCGTATTGACCGGGCGATTTATTCGCCTCGTTCACCGCTCAATTACTTAACCAAACGCAAGCGTTTAAAAGTATTCAAGCGCGATCCTGATATCCCCGGTTCACGTCGCTTAGTCAATCGTAGTGCTGTCGGTGAATTAAATTTGGATCCACACGGCAAACCAAGTGAAATATCGATTCTCACTGGTGAAGGAAACAGCATTCACTTTCCTCCAACACAAGAAAGCTTGTGATCTAACTCAAATGCCACTATGTATAGAAAGATAATCTTCAACAAAAGTGGCAAACGTTATGCTCAATTCAATTACCAAACTATTCAAGCAATTGCTCGACGGAAATGATTTAGGGGAACAGCATAAAGCCGACCCTAACCTCGCGATCGCTTGTTTACTGTGTGAAGTCGCAGGTGCAGACAGCCAAATTAGTGTCAGTGAAGTTGTCGCGAAGAAACAATTGGTTGGTCGCTTACTTAACTTAGATGCAAACCAAACGGATATATTGCTCAGTCGTGCCGAAGAAAAATCGAAACAATCAGCTTCATTATATGAATTTACTACTCAACTCCGAGAACTAAGCCAAGAAACTCGCTACTCTTTGATTCAAGCTATGTGGAAAGTCGCCCACGCTGATGGTGAAATTGACCCTCTTGAAGACGCGGTCATTCGCAAAAGCGCAGAACTACTCTATGTAGATCACAGTGAGTTTATTCGAGCCAAACTTTCCGTTACACAAGCCAAAAACTAACGCTTAATCTCACTGTGTATATTGGTAAAAATAGCTACACCTAGATAAAGACAAAGCGAGCATGATGCTCGCTTTTTGTACATTCCGTGATTAAGACTAAAACATCGTCAGCGCTAATTTAGCCAAATTATAGGCATCAACATAACCCGAATGCTGGCGACCTTCCCAATCGATACCTTTTGCTTCTTGTGCGGCTTTATGACCGATTCGCTTTTCTTTCAACCGATTCTGAATGCGATATATTGTTGCTAGATTAACATACTCGTTAAACGGAACATCTAGACCTTTATCCGCACACTCTTTGGCTAAGATTAAATCGTCTCGCCCCCAAGCAGCGTAAATTTTATTTGAGCCACCAAAGTTTTTAATCATCGATTTAAGCACTTCGCCTAGCGGACGACCTTGCTTCTCTATTTTACGAGGCGTAATACCAGTAAGTTCAGCACAAAAAAGCGATACTTCATCATGCTCTGGCTTAACGTAATACTGGGCGCGCTTAACGATTTCACCTTTAACTAGATCGATCTCCGCCAAGCCGATTTCAATGATTTCGCCAGTTGTCCCGACGCCATCTTTATTCCAGCAGCACATTTCTAGATCGAAACAAACAATACGGTTGTGATTCATGACTCGCCCGATATGGTTCTAACAAAAACGCGAAATTCTACCGTAAACCATAGTCTAACCCAAGCATCGGCTCATAGTATTACTGCCTGTTCGAGCAGTTATTGGGCAATTGAGACTATATTACGTCCTGCTTTTTTACTGAAGTAAAGCTGAGCATCAGCTATCTGCATGATTTGCTCTGCATCTTCATTTAGTCGTATTGCAGCACCGATACTCAAAGTACAGGTCACCATATGATCGCCGATTTGAATTTTACTCTCACACATTGCGTGACGAATCGACTCAAGGTACGCCTGTAATTTGGGGCGTTCAATCACACTACTAATAATGCAGAACTCATCACCGCCCAAACGGACAAACCGATCACCTGGTTTTAAATACGCTTCAATCGTACGCGCCACATGACAAAGCATTTGGTCCCCCCCTGGGTGCCCATAACTGTCATTGATTTGCTTAAACTTATCAATATCAAAACCGATCAAAGTAAATTGATGGTTTTGCGCTATCGAGCGAGCTATAAAGCCATTGAATGCTCGGCGGTTATAAAGCCCTGTGAGGGCATCATGATCGACCAAAAACTGTAATTCTTCCGTTCGTTTCTTGAGTAATGATGCCAAGTGAGACTGAGCGCGCACTTGCAAAAATACGATATAACTCAGCAATACCGCGATAACAAAACCGCCGAACGTAATTGCTACCAGTATTAGCTTATCGTTCGCGGTAATATCTTCAGTTAAACGGAAACTGATCAACCACTCTCGATTGGGCAATGAGATTGAGGTAGCAACCTCAAAACCATCAGTATTACTCCAGTTTTTGCTTTCAAACAGCACCGGATCATCTTCAGCATCAAAACCAAGGTCGGTCACTTTAACTTCAAGTTGTCTGTTGGCAGCAGTTCGAGTCATCAATCCATCAAAATACTTTGAGGTACGAATCACACCAATCACTACACCTATCAATTGTTGGTTATGATTTCTTTCAAAAACAGGGTGGTAAACCAGCATCCCATCTTTAATCATATCCTGAGTAATGCCATCTTGTAGCAAGCGGACTTTGTCTGAAACACTCACTTTGTGCTGAAAGCGCATGTTATCAACCGCGAGTTGAAAACGCAGGCGTGAGTCATAAAAACCCAGCACTTTCTGATTTATTTTATTCGCGGGATAGATATCACGAGCGACAAAAATTGGAGCATCGTCGGGCATGATATAGCCATAGACTATTGGCGAATCTTTAGGGATGGTATATAAACGAAAATCAGGCTGTTCGCGGCGAACTTTGGCAAGAAATTGTGGGATATCTGCTTTTTCTACCCGCTCCATCCACTGTAAGGTAATTAACGTTTGAGAAGCAGAGATAACTTGATCAGCAAATGTTTGGAAGTTATGCCAGTGGTCACGATCGGTCGAATAAAAAAAATTCGCCCCAGTACCTATTTGGTCAAGATCATTATCGATGAACTCTTTGAGTATTTCAGTTTGCCGCTCAGCTAAGCTTTCAAACAGGCGTTTGCCATAGTGGAGCTGCGTTTGATAAGAATAGACTGCGACAACAAGAGTCACCAGCATCGTGATACAAAAGGTTAATGCGGTATACAACCATCTCTTATCAAAAGTAATTTTCATTCAATCGCGTTTACACACTCCAATTAGAAGGTTGCATAATACTCTTAACTCACGAGTACTACACCTTTTCTTGAAGCAAAATCACACACAAGTACCAAATAGAGTCAATTTTGTCCTTTTCTAGAAAGTCCTTGCTCAAAAACAAATCAACCAGTGCCGTCTATACTGTTTCTTATCGCTTTTCTACAAGATTCCATACTTGAATGTGATACCATCCACCCCAATTTACTTGTGATTACTGGCTATTAGCCCAAGTTTTATTCAATCATAACTTGAACTCTAACCTATTAAAGAGAATTGTCATGACGTTCGATTTACAAATGATTCCTCAAACCTTCGATATGCTGCACGCAGGTCTTGCCGCATCCAGTGTTCTATTACTTCTTGTGGCGGTTTCACGCAAATCCAAAGTGATTGAGAAAGTGATAGAAAAGCCGGTTGAGAAAATCGTTGAGGTTGAAAAACCAGTCGAAAAGATCGTAGAAGTTGAAAAAATTGTTGAAGTTGAAAAAGTGATTGAGAAAGTTGTAGAAGTTGAATCAAAACTCGCTACAGCAAGCACCGATTCGGCAATGCAACTGCTTTCTCTCATGCAGCAAGAAGCTCGCCTTATCGACTTCCTAAAAGAAGACTTAACTTCGTTCTCAGATGAAGAAGTAGGCGCGGCAGCGCGTGTTATTCACACTGGCGGTCAAAAAGTGTTGGCTGACTATGTCACGCTTGCGCACATCCGCACTGAAGATGAAGAGACTCGCATCACAGTAGAAGCAGGCTTCAACCCACAACAGATTCGTCTAACAGGCAACGTAACTGGTCAAGCGCCATTTAGCGGTACGCTTGTACACAAAGGCTGGAAAGCGACGCAGATGAACTTGCCAAAACTGGCTGAAAACTACGACGCGTCTGTGATTGCCCCAGCTGAGGTAGAGCTGTAATGGAACACCAACAAGCAACCGCAGAAGAAACGACACTGGTAGAGAGCAACCAACCCGTGTTTAGTGTGGGTATCGACTTAGGTACCACTCACTGCGTACTCTCTTACCTAGACACGCGCCAAGAAGAAGCCAAAGTTGAAGTGATGCCAATTCCTCAGCTAACGGCTCCGGGCGCGGTAGAAACTCGCAGCCAACTAGGTTCTTTCCTTTACCAACCGCATGAAAACGAGATGGATTCATCATCTCGCGTGTTACCTTGGTCAAGCGAACCAAAAGCTTTAGTCGGTGCTATTGCGCGTAACCTTGGTTCGAAAACACCAATTCGCCTGATTGCTAGCGCGAAATCTTGGCTTTGCCATGGTGGTGTAAACCGCCGCGACGCTTTCCTTCCTGCGGGTAGCCCTGAGGAAGTCGAAAAAGTCTCGCCACTACGTGCAACTGAGCTTTACCTTGAGCATCTAGCGGCAGCATGGAACCACACACATCCAAATTACCCACTGCAAGAGCAAGATGTCACTATTACGGTGCCTGCGTCTTTTGACCCAGCAGCTCGCGATCTTACCGCTGAGGCTGCACGTAACATAGGTCTTGCACATCTGACTCTATTGGAAGAGCCGCAAGCGGCGCTTTACAACTGGATCGATAACAGCGGTGACAAATGGCGTGAACAAGTTATCGTTGGTGACATTGTTTTGGTGGTTGATATCGGTGGTGGTACTACTGACCTTTCTTTAGTCGAAGTGACTGAAGAAGCAGGCAACTTAACATTAAACCGTATCGCGGTAGGTGAACACATCCTGCTTGGCGGTGACAACATGGATTTAGCTCTTGCCTACCGCCTAAAAATGAAACTGGCGCAAGAAGGCAAAGAGCTACAACCATGGCAGATTCAAGCCATGACACATGCTTGTCGTGACGCAAAAGAAGCACTGTTAAATGATGCAGAGCTTCAAGCTGTGCCAATCGTTGTTCCTAGCCGTGGCTCAAAACTACTTGGCGCAACCCTGAAAACTGAGTTAACTCAGCAAGAAGTGCAGCAAACATTGGTTGATGGTTTCTTCCCACAAGTGGCGATTACAGAACACCCAGTACAACGTAACCGCGGTGCACTAACACAAATGGGTCTGCCTTACGCACAAGATGCAGGCATTACGCGCCATATCGCGGCATTCTTGTCTAAGCAAGCCAACGCACGGTCTGGTGAGACGGCTCCAGCACAAGAGTTCAACCCGTTTGTTAATATGCCGGGCATGGGTGGCGAAACTGCATCTGCAGATTTCATCAAACCAACCGCTATTTTGTTTAACGGTGGTGTACTGAAATCAACGCTGCTTTCAAATCGTCTAGAAGAAACCATTGGTGAATGGCTGATTGAAGCTGACGCAGAGCTACCAAAACGTCTAACCGGTACAGACCTTGATCTTGCTGTTGCCAGCGGTGCTTCATACTATGGCAGCGTTCGCCGTGGTCAAGGCGTTCGTATTCGCGGCGGTATTGCTTCATGCTACTACGTGGGTATTGAAAGCGCGATGCCAGCAATCCCAGGAATGGCTCCGCCAATGGAAGCACTGTGCGTGGCACCATTTGGTATGGAAGAAGGTTCAAGTGTTGATGTTCCAAGCCAAGAGTTTGGTCTAATTATTGGGCAACCGGTTAACTTCCAATTCTTTGGCTCAACGGTACGCCGTGATGATCTAGCTGGTACTCACCTTGATTATTGGGCACCAGAAGAGCTTGAAGAGCTACCTGAAATTCAAGTCACGCTACCTGTCTCTGAAGGTCGCCGTGAAGGCGAAGTGGTCCCTGTTACCCTAGCCTCTCGCGTAACGGAGTTAGGTACGCTCTACCTGGAAGCGATCGCCGCAGACAACGGTCAGAAATGGCATGTTGAATTTGATGTGCGTGAAGACGCTGCTCAATCTGAGTAATCAGCACCAAGCGGCATCCTAATGGGTGCCGTTTTGCTATCTAAACTAGGAACATAAGCTAGGAATGTATTTATGGGTTCTCCTCGTTTTCTTGTTGGTATCGATTTAGGTACGACCAATACGGTCGTCGCATTCTGTGAAATTACCGACAACTTGCAACAATCCCAAGTATCCCTATTCGACATTGATCAATTGATTGGTGCTGGCGAAGTCGTTCGTAAACCGCTACTGCCTTCATTTCGCTACCATCCTGCCGCAAGCCAAGTTTCTGCTACCGATTTAACCCTACCATGGCAAAACCAGCCTGTGGCTGGCGATCTCGATAACGTCATCATTGGCGAATGGGCACGTGAACTGGGTGCGAAAGTAGAAGGTCGCCAAGTCTCGAGTGCCAAGAGTTGGCTCTCTCACCAAGCCGTTGATCGCCGCTCTGATATTCTGCCGTGGGCAGGCGCAAGCGACGTGGAAAAAGTCTCGCCACTTATCGCCAGTGCAAGCTATCTAAACCATATTCGCCAAGCTTGGAACTACCGACACCCGAGTAACAAACTAGAAGATCAAGATGTGGTGGTAACAGTGCCGGCATCGTTTGACGAAACCGCACGTAAACTCACTCTTGAAGCAGCAGAACTTGCTGGTTTAGATAAAATCGTGCTGCTCGAAGAGCCACAAGCGGTCTGCTACGACTGGTATGCACGCCACCAACAAACCGCAGCCGATGAGCTAAAAGATCTGCCTTTAATTTTAGTCTGTGATGTCGGCGGCGGTACGACCGACTTAAGCTTGATTGAAGCACGTTTTAGCTCAGAGAATGGTAACGCAGAAGAACTGGCGCTTGATCGTATCGGCGTTGGCGAGCATTTAATGCTCGGTGGTGATAACCTCGACTTGGCATTGGCACATCTGGCTGAAAATCGCCTTTCTCAAAATCAAAATGAACCCAGTAAAAAACTCAATGCCGCCAGTTTAACTAAGCTGATCCAGCAAACTCGTAAAGCAAAAGAGAACCTGCTTTCAAGCAACGCGCCAGAGCAGGTAAAAATCACCATGCTCGGCAGTGGGTCTAAGTTACTTGGCGGTAGTAAAAGTATCAACTTAAGCAAAGAAGAAGTGCACCAAATCGCCCTTGATGGCTTCTTTCCAATCAGTGATTTTAGCGAACTGCCAGATAAACGCCGCAGCGCCGTGGTCGAGTTTGGTTTGCCTTATGTCGCAGACCCTGCCGTCAGCAAACATGTGGCTGAGTTTTTAACTCAGCATCAGCAAGTATCCCGATCAGCGCTAGGCATTGAAGACGATAAACAAAATGCTATTCCTGTTGGCTTACTGCTTAATGGTGGTGTATTTAACAGCGAGCTGATTACTGAACGCGTCACGACTTTACTAACAAACTGGCGTGGTGGTGACATCACTGTATTGGATAACCCGCACCCTGATTGGTCGGTTGCCCTTGGCGCCGTTGCCTTTGGTAAAGCTCGCCGCGGCGCACAACTGAAGATTGGTGGTGGCGCCGCACGTTCTTACTTCTTACACTTGCAAGAGAAGAACAAGTTAGGCAAAGCGCTCTGTTTACTCGCCAAAGGAACCGAAGAAGGGCATGAGATTCGTTTAAGCGGTCGCCGTTTCTCGCTCACGCTCGGCGAGCCAGTACGTTTTAATTTACTGACGTCAACTCACGATACTTTAACCAATCAAACCGCCATTCAAAATGGTGTAATGGCAAATATCGACCCTGACTTTTTCCAACCACTGCCTCCCTACATCTCAACTTTAGAGAGCGATGGCGCTGAGCTAAAAGCCAACCAAAAAGAGCGCGTGGAAGTGGTGCTGGCTTGTCAATTGACCGAAGTTGGCACATTAAAAATGGAATGTGTCTCTACTCAAGACGAAAGCAAACGCTGGGCGCTTGAGTTTGAAGTACGCAACCAACAAACCGACGAGCAAGAACTGGATCTGCACCCTCGCCTTGGCGACTGTAAAGAGCTAATCAGCCGCATCTACAGTGCCAATAAAAAAAGCGCAGAAAACAAAGAAATCAAAACCCTGGCAAAAGAGTTAGAAAAGCGCTTAGGTCAGCGCGACGAGTGGGATTTTGTCACACTACGCCAACTGTTTGATGCCTTTGCCACCGGAAGAAAGCGTCGTCGTCGCTCAGAACAACATGAGAAAAACTGGCTGCGTTTAGCTGGCTTCGCCCTTCGCCCGGGCTTTGGTGATGCCACCGATGCTTGGCGAATCGAGCAGGTTTGGAGTTTGTATCAACAAGGGATTCAATTTAAGAATCACCAAGGTTGGACTGACTGGTGGGTATTCTGGCGCCGCATTGCTGGCGGCTTAAGCCTAGAGCAACAAGAAACCATTTTGGCGGATATCGCTAAATACTTGCATCCAGGCGCAATGAAGAACCCGCAATCAGCGAAAGCCGCGCAAGATATGGGCTATGAATCCATGGTGCGTTTAGCCGCATCTCTTGAGCACTTAGATGTGGAAGATAAAGTCTTGCTTAGCAGCTGGTTCTTAAGCAAAGCCATTAACCACAACCAATATCAACAAGCGCATTGGTGGGCTCTAGGTCGATTAGCTTCGCGAACACCACTGTATGGCAGCCAGCACAATGTGGTCAGCCGTGAACAGGCAGAACAATGGCTACCAAAACTGCTGGAGCAAAACTGGCAAAAAGAACCAATGATCGCTTTTGCTGCAGTGATGATTTGCCGTAAAACAGGTGATAGATTGTTTGATATCTCAGACGACTATCGTCAACAAGTATTAGCAAAGCTAAAGCAAAGCAAAGTGCCTGAATCTTGGCTTGAGTTGGTAGCGGAAGTAAAAGAGCTTTCTGCAAATGAATCAAAACGCGTATTTGGTGACGCGCTGCCAAGTGGTTTAACCTTAGTTCATCAATAGAAAACACTATTGATACCAAATCACCCCATTTTTAGCCTAACAAGCAGATAGTTGGTCACAGACTAGCTGTGTAAATGGGGTGGCTTTTACAACACCATCAGGTAAGATATTCGCTCATTGGATAAAGGTCATGCATTGATGCAAAAAACAAATCGACAATTACTGATCGCTCTGTTTAGCGCTTTTTGCCTATTATGGCTAAGCGCCGTCAATGCTGTACAAGCTAACAACGAGCTGCCTAATCACCCAATGACCGCTGATACCTCGGTAGCCAACTCCCCTTCTAGTTTAGAGTGCCCGGAATCTGACCGTTCAGTTCCACTCAACCATCACGCAAAAGTGGAACATCAAAGCTGCTCATCTGTTTGCGTAATGAAGATGCCTTTTGAACCAGTTCACTACGCACTGCAACTAGCGCCGAGCTCTATCGCGCCAATTGGTCAAGACAACATCGACAAAGCGGTAAGCCGCATTCAAACTCTATTCCGTCCTCCTATTCAATCAACCCTAATTGATTCACTTCGTGCCTAACGCACGCGTATTACAGTTAAAGTTAAAATTAGGAATATCAACCATGAAAAAGTTTTTTGCTCTATTCGCCACTCTAATGATGGCACTTTCAGCCCAAGCGACCACGTTTACCGAAGGCGATTACTACACGGTTATTGACCAACCCAAAGCGGATACTCCAACCGTCACTGAATTCTTTTCTTTCTATTGCCCACACTGCTACCAATTTGAGTCAATCGTTAAGAACCTTAAGCCGGCATTAGCTGATGACGTCACTTTTGAAAAAGTGCATGTGGGCTTTATGGGGGGCGAGATGGCACAGCCTATGGTTAAGGCCTACGCAACTATGAACCAGCTTCAAGTCGAAGAACACATGGTTGCAAAAATGTTTGAGCAAATTCATGTCCTGCGTAAAGCACCACAAAATGAAGCGGAGCTACGCCAAGTGTTTATTGACAACGGTGTGAGTGCGAGCGCCTTTGATTTGGTCTACAACAGCAAAGCGGTAGAAATGAAACTAGAAGAGTTCGACGAGCGCTTCAAAGATAGCACTCTACGTGGTGTGCCAGCGGTTGTGGTCAACAATAAATACATCGTTGTGGCGAGTAAAATTAAGAGTTTTGATGAGTACAACCAGTTAGTGAATTACCTTCTGACTCTTTAATCTATCTAGCCAGAGCTTCGCTCTGGCTTTTTTCATCCCGAGTATTGCTATGCACTTAGAACATTTTGATGCGATCTACCAACGCGCTGCCGAACGCAAAGGCGGTGAAACTCAACTAGAGTTACTACTGTCTACCCCACTTAGTAAAAACGAAATTACCGCTATCAGTGATGATCGTTGGCTCTCTGCCTTCTCAATGAAGGTATTTCAAAGTGGCATGTCTTGGAAAGTGGTACGCAATAAATGGCCAAATTTTGAAGAGCTATTTTTTGGCTTCAAAATAGCGCCGCTATTGATGCTTTCTGATGAACACTGGGAGATAAAATCAGCCGATAAGCGCATTATTCGCCACCACAGTAAAGTGATGTCGATAGCTGCCAACGCGCAAATGATTTATGAAGCTGGGATTGAAAACGGCTCATTTGGTAAAATGGTCGCTAACTGGCCGGCAGAAGATATCACCGGCTTGTGGCTCTATTTGAAAAAACATGGACAACGACTTGGCGGTAATACTGGTCCCTATTCATTGCGCCAGATGGGTGTTGACACCTTTATTTTATCGAGTGATGTCGAAGCCTACTTGCGCAGTTATAAGGTGATTGAAGGTGGTAGAGACACCAAGCGCTCTCTTGCTCAATGCAACCAAGCTTTTGCCCACTGGCAACAACAAAGCGGACGTGGTCTAACTCACATTAGCCAAATCATTGCCTTTAGCTGCGGTGATAATAGAGTTTAGCCATCCCTTTAAAATACTCTGCGTCGGTAGTAATAAATTGCTTCAGTAAACAAATCGACACAAACAATCCCATTTAAATAACTAAGCCCCGCTATATCTATGACAGGGCTTAGCTCTAGTAGTAACTCGGTGGCTAGATCGAATATTGAATAATGCCTAAATCAAGGGCTTGTGCAAAATCAATCTTACCATGAACCAAGGCATACAAAGCCGCTTCACTTAGCATCAATACCGACGAGCGCTCCCCCTGCGCTGGAGAAGAGTGAACATTAACGGACGCCCCCTCAATCACCTGCGACCAAAGATGACTATCAATCAGATAGATGTAAGAGACTGACTGAAGCTCATTACCATGGCGGTCAAGCATCAGTTTCAGCCACCAGCTTACTCGTCTTAAACCTTGCTTTCCCTCTAGTTCATCAACAATTTCGATCTGTTTATTATCCACAGCGGCAGAGGTCGCGAAGGCGATATCGAGTGAGCCTGGGTAGCTTTCGGTAAATGGGTTATTGGGTTGCCCATCATATGAGCAAGCATACGACTGAAAGCTCGCGCAAAATGCTGATAAACCCAATAGCCATGAGCAATACTTAAGCCCCATTCTTCCCCCTATGGCGTCACGATATTAAACCAGAAGTTGAACGTATCAAGCATACCCACAAAATCACTAAAGACTTTTGGATCACCCTTTAGCTTGATTTGACCATCTGCAATGGCTTGCTCTAGTGTAATCTCACCTAGCTGTACCTCGTCTAAGGTTTCTTTCGTCAACGTTAACGAAACATCGGGTTGATCGCTCAGTACACTGGTATGGTTGAGAACAGAATTCTCAATGTAAAGGGTGTATTCTTCGTCTAGGTCGGTAAAGTTAATATTTATCGTATAGTTCTTACCTGCCGCTTTCTCTGGAAGAATCCTTACCGCTAAGTAGTCAAATAACATCTCAGGTGGCATATTCTTAATAATATCGGGAGATGCAGTATTGGTACCACCCGCACTCGGAGTACCATTACGTAACTCATAAGCACCTTGTAAATAGACCGAGCGCCAAGGACCAGACTCTGATTGATAACCTAACTGCTCATAGGCATCAGCAAGTAAATTCTTACCTTGTGTACTCTGCGGATTAGCAAACACGACTTGTTTCATCACCTCA
>Ga0193961_1000517_pt1 | contig 14749 bp, 10 predicted proteins | sample FB_4_MG_FD_140371 | JGI IMG/M metagenome (GOLD analysis project Ga0193961, IMG submission 140371) | Microbial mat bacterial communities from the Broadkill River, Lewes, Delaware, United States - FB_4_MG | ecosystem: Environmental > Aquatic > Freshwater > River > Microbial mats | place: USA...
CCCAGATGAACCTGAACCTCCATATCCCTCTGCAACTGTCTGTCCTGTGGTGTCTATATCCCAATATGAATTTTGAAAAGCTCCCATAAAATTACCACCTACCAATCCTCCTACATATTCATTACCAGAGACACTTCCTACTGCATAAGAATTCAACATTTTTGAACCACTATTAAGTACTCCACCTAATCCTCCAACCTTAGTATTTCCAGTTACTGTTGCAGCACTATATAAATTTGTAACTGTTGACGTACCAATATCTCCAACTAGTCCTCCAACAAGAATATTTCCAGTTACTTTTCCTGTAACATATAAAGATGAAAGGGGACTGTAAGCCCAAATTCGACCTATCAAAGCACCAACATAATTATTTCCTGTAATATCGACATTTGTAAGTCCTAAATTGGATATAGTATTATTATGTATAAAACCAAATAACCCTACATAATCTTCTGAGGCTCTATTAATATAAAGACCATCTATAACATAGCCTTTACCATCAAAGTCTCCTGTAAATCTTGTATCTATATTAGTTGTAGAGTTGTCTCCTATTTGTTTAAATCCTTTACCACTATTCCAAGTTCTCGTGTCACTTGCATCTATGTTTGAACCTAGTTCATAATTCCCATCTAGTGCTGTATTTATCCATTGGAATTGATTGATATTATTTATGATTACTTTTCCAGTAGTTGCATCAAACTTTACGGCTAAATTTCTATTAGCTGCATTAAAGTAAACTCCACCATAAGTGTTGTTAGTATTTTCAATCGTTGCATTTACATATATCTCATCTGCTGCATTTAAAGTAAGTTTACTTTGGCTAGACCAAGTGATATCACTATTTACATAAATATCACCATCTGTTGTATCTCCATCTGTACTTGTTTCATGAGATGAAGTATCTACTGTAGAAGAAGATGCCTCTGTTTCAATTGTAACATCACCACTTGCAAGTTGCGTCTCAATAGCACTTGCCAAGCTTGCATCTATAGTTACATCTACAGGATCAATAAGCCATTCTCCTGCTTCTATCTTTGCATCATTAAAGCTAAAGTGTTTCCCTGAAGTCTCTACAAACCCACCTTTAGCTTTTATAGTTCCAGCTATATTTGCTTCTCCTCCATGAGCAAAGAGTTCCACATGTCCGTTTATACCATCTAAAGAGTTAGCTTCTATGATCCCTGTGTTATTTACTACTCCTCTTAAAAGTTCATCAACTGCGTGAGTAGTAAGATATACTTCTCCACCATCTGCTAGTATAGTTCCTGAGTTTTCAACTAGGGCATCTAAAGTTCCTTTATCTACAGACAAGTCTATTAAAGAGTTACCATTTAGATTTATAGTATATTCATCAGCTCCTGTTAGTTGTACTCTTCCTTTTACTGCTTCTATAGTTCCACTATTTTTAGCTTCATTAGAAGCAAAGATTACATAACCATTATTTTTAACTTTTATAGTACCTTGGTTGATAATAGATTCTGTAGAATCTCCTGTAAAAGTATAATTTCCTTTTTGAAAGTTAGTATCTGAGATATCTTTAGTTGTAGCTAATAATCCTGAAGTATTAATTGAAGCATTTTTACCAAATAAAACTCCATTTGAGTTTAATATCCAAACTTGACCATTTGCATTTAAAGCTCCATCTATGATACTTCTTTCATTTCCTATTACTCTGTTTAGAGTTATACTGTTTACATTTGGTTGATTGAAGTTTACAACTTCATCAGCTTTTATACCAAACTTTTGCCAATCGATAGAGGCTTTGGAAGTGGATTGGTTTATATTGGTAATTTTCCCAACTTGGGAAATATTAGCAGACCCTGAAGTTACTACTCCACCACTAGGAGCTGCAAAGCTTAGAGTTACACTTCCAAGAAGTGCAGATACTACCAAGCTTATCTTCCCACCTTTTAGGATTCTAAATCTTGATTTATAATCAACATTATTATTCATTATATTTTCCTTGAATATTAAAAGAATATCTATTCTTTTTTTTCTTTATTCAAGTATTTTATTTTTTTATCGTTATTTAGATCGTTATATTTTTTGGATCTTGTTGTAAAACCACAAAGAGATCTTGGTCCCATTTTCAACTTTGATATCGAGTTTTCCCTCTAATTGCTCTGTTGCAAGTGACTCAACCATCATTTGACCAAAGCTGGCTTTATCTGATAGTGTAAGTCCTTTTCCATTATCAGATACTTCAAGTAAGATACCGTCTTTATCGTTATTGAGGCTTATTTTTATGCAACCATTCTTTTCATCAAAGGCATGTTTTATGGCATTTGTAACAAGTTCATTGACTATAAGACCGCAATAAATAGCCTCCTCCACATCAAGCCTAGCATTGATACTAAGATCAAAGCTTATATGTTCAAGTTCAAAACTATGTTTAATACTCTCTAGCACTTTCTCAAAATACTCTTTTGCATTAATACTTTCAAGGTTTTTTTGCTTATAAAGCATCTGATGCACGATACTCATAGCATGGATCTTTCTCTCCACATCATGAAGTTTTTCATGCATCTGTGTATCGGCATTTTCATTGAGTTTGAGTGCGTACAAAGAGGTGATAAACTGCATATTATTTTTTACTCTGTGATGCAACTCTTTTAGAAGAAGTTCATTTTGTTTTAGTTCTTTGTTAAGTTCTCTTGTTCGCTGTTGTACTATCACCTCTAAGCGTTTTGATTCATTTTTTTGTTTCTCAAGAAGTTTGTGTGTAAGTGTGTTTTTTTTCTTTTCAAGATTTTTAATTCGATAGGCTAAGAAGATAGCAAAAAGGATACTCTCTGTTATGATCAAGCTCTCAAAAGTATAACTAAAGATGTAGCGAATAGGGATAATTCCCATATGTTGAAAAAAGAGAGTTAACCAGCCTAAAAGAGCAAAACTCCAACCAATAAGAAAAAACTTTGCCTGAGGATTTTTTTTGTAGAAGGCATAAAAGCCTATCCATAAAAAATAGTAAGGAGTGATAAACAAAAATAAGATCACAACTTCAAGAGCAAAGAGATCAAAAAAAGTTTGTAGTATATAATAGATCAAGATAGTAGCAATAAGGATCTTTAAAGATAGATCTATTTTTGGGTACTGCTTAGTTTGCAGAAAATTTCTTATAAAAAGAGACATTGTAAGTTGAACCAAAAAGTTTATATAAAAGATTGAAAAATTAAAATCTTTTTTTACAAAATCTGCATCTTCCATAGGAAAAAAGTAAAATTTTGCATAAAGAGCAAACTCATTTTGCATTAAAGTAGCTGCTAAATATGCTGAATAATAGAGATAGATCATATCTTTTGTAAAAATTGATAAAAAAAGATTGTAGAGAATTAAAGAGAGAATAGCCCCAACAAACAGCGCCCAGATCAGTTGTTTTTTTGAATCTTCTTTTAAAAAAGATTTTGGATCATATAAGAGAGGTTTAAACCACAAAGAGAGTTGTTTATTACCCACCTTAAGATAATAAGTATGTGTTGTATTTGCTTGTAGACTTATAGGTAGATGAAAATTAATAATACCCGCAAACTCTTCTCTATGCATCATTCCTGTTGTTTGTTTTTTTAAAACTTGGCGATTTTGTACTTCATAAAGCTCTATTGTTTCGTTTAGAATATTATCAATTCCTATAACTTTATTAATAACATGTTTTGTATCATTTTTCAATGTAAATTTGATCCAAACGCTTTCATCTACAAGATTACAATAATCTATAAATTCTTTTTGTGGTGCAACAAAAAGATCTGCTTTTTCAAGAATGGAATATATATTTTCTTGACTTCCCATATCATGGTACACTTGTGCATCTTCTAAAAGATTCAAGGTTTCCATATTTTTAGATTCTGAAAAAACAAATGCTTCAAGGGAGAGAAATAAGATAAGAAATATAAAAAAAATACGCATAAAACTCTTTTTAATTAAAAGTTTAACATAAAATTTCATTTTATTAAATAAGTATTAAGTTGTAACGATAAATGTAACGAAGAGGTGCTAAAATATAACTATGAAAAAAATAAATATACTTATCATAGAAGATACGATATTAACAGCACAAAAGATAAAAAAAAGCTTAGAATTAGCTGGATACAATGTATGTGGCATAGCCACTAGAAGTGAGCGTGCTTTAGAGGTGATACTTCAACAACACATTGATGTTGTCATTGCAGACATCAATATAAAAGGTGACCTCAATGGCATTGAAACAGCAAAGCTTATCAAAAAGAACTTTAACATCCCCATTATATTTTTGACATCCTACCATGATGACGAAACACTCGCAGAAGCTTCTAGTGTTGATTTTACTGGGTATATTGTAAAGCCGTATTTAGATGAACAGCTTCTTCGAGAAGTTAAGTTGGCTTCTTTTCGTTTTGGATTAAACGACACAACAAAGTGTGTTGAACTCAATAGCGGATATACTTACGATATACAAAACAAATTTTTATTTAAAGATGACAAAGAGATAAATCTTACAAATAAAGAGGAACAGTTTTTATATCTCTTGATACAAAATAAAAACACCATTGTGTCAAACGAATATATTGATTTGATTTTATGGCGAGACAATGTGACATATGATGAAAACAGAAGGCAACTTCTCTTTAGACTAAGAAAAAAAGTTCCGGAATTAGATATAAAAACGCTCAAGGGCGAAGGATATATTTTAAAGATCAAAGACCTGTAGTTATTATGCTATAAACGCGAAATTATTTTAACTAGTAAAGTTTAGCCATGAGATAAACAATAGGGAGTCTTAGAAATTTTGTGTCAGTCTAATAAAATACTATCTTTTATATTCAAGCTATTCATTAACTAATTAACTTGAATAGTTATATTTGAATTTACTTCTTCAGCACCATAATTTACATTTAAATTAGCAGGTAAATACGAACCTCTAAGTTGATTACTATATATGTTATTTACTCATATAAAATTTATATAATTGAGGTTTATATTAAGAAAGATGATATTAATCCAATTAGTCCACCAAAGACTCCACCCCATACTACAAGCCATCCTAAATGAACTTTAATAAGCTCTTGCACTATCTCTTTAACTATTTGTGGAGTTAACTGGTTTAGCCTATCATCTATTATAGTCTCAATTGATGCTGTAAGATCATCACTTAAGGAGGAACTTTGTATATGTTCTAGTAAGTTTTTTTCAAAGCTCTCAGATGATGTTATTTTAAGTACGGCACTTTTTAGTTTGTTTGTAAATGGTTCTTTTAAATCTTCAAGTACTTTTTCCCCTCCAAACATACCAAGCATTCCACCAAAAGATGACTCCATAACTGTTTTTGTAAGAGCATCGTATGCTGGTGAAAAATCAGTTTTTTCAATTATTGGACTTAAGTTTATTTTCTTTTCTTCTTTTTCAAAAAAACTCTCAATTTGTTCCTTTGTAAAAAACTGATCCATCATTAATGACTTTATAGATTTTTTAAAAGACTCAAATCTGTTTGGGATCACACCTGAACCATACAGTAGTGGAACACGCTCAAAGAGCATATGAATAGCAAGTTGGTTTGTAACCGCACCTGAGAGTGCAAATAATCCTGTATATAAAAAGTATCTTGAAGCTGAAACATCTACAAATAGTGCTACTAGTATAAAAAGAATGGCAATTGTATTTGTTATTAAAGCTTTATTAACATTCATAAAATCTCTCCTTAATTTAATTTGGAATTATACAAAAAAAGATAATATTAGTAAAAAAGAGTTTATTATGAAAAAAGAGAGTTATGATCTATTTAAAACTTCTTCTACTGAAGAGATACTAAGCTATTTAGATAAAGAGCTAAAAACAAGAAATGAATCACCGTTTTGGACAGATAAAGTAGTTCCATTCTCCCGTGCGATCTTAAGTGTACTTATAGTTCTTCGTGATCAAAACAGACTTTTTACACCTGAGGGTAAAAGTGTGGATGAACTAACTCCAGAACTATTTTTAGATTGGAGTGATTTTGTAAGTTTAAAAGTACTGTACTTTAGAGTAGAAGATGTTGATACTAGTATATTAGGAGAATATTTACATATGTATAATGTAAACTTAGAAAACGAAACTCTTGATTTTCCAATAGCAAACTATAATTTACATCAAGGTGTAAGTAATGTTATAAAGTCTTTACTCTAGACCTAAGACTTTATAAAAAAGTACATACAAAAATCCCCAAAATAAAAATACAACAAGTGCTATAACACTAAAAACTATAACTACCCTAGTTAATAAGTGAAATAAAAACTTTAAAAAAACCATTTATTTTTTGTATGACTCCACAGGTAAACCTTTTGCTTTAACGTATACCATGCCGCCAAGTAGGTTTATAACTTGGTAGTTAAGTTGAGATGATAAAAATTCAGATACTAACCTTGTTCTACTTGCAGTTCTACATATTAATGCAAAGGGTTTTGCAGTATCTATTTTTTTATTTAGCTCAGATAAAAAAGCTTGAACATCGTATTTCCCTCTTTCATCAAAAAACATTATAGGTATTGAGTCTTTTACAATTCCCGTATCGTACCATTCAGCAGGTGTCCTTATGTCAACTATCGGTATATCTGAGTTTATAAGTTTAAGTGTTGGATATTCATTTTTAAGTTCTGCAAAAATAGATATATTTACAATTAACAAAAGTATTAAAACTTTTTTCAATTTAATTTCCTTTAATTTTTGTATAATTGTATCTATAAAAAATTAACTACTATATTTAATTTAAAAAAGTTGCTGTATGTTTAGAGTATTTCTTTTGGCTTTATTGTTATATATCTCTAGTCCTAGCCAAGAAGATGGGCAGCCTTTTTCTAGTCTTTCTACTCCTCTATTTGAGGCTATAGAACCTACTAAAAAAATATCACAAAGTCTTAAAAATATTTCTCAGTTTGAGAACTATATAGCAAAATCAGAGTCGCTTTTAGAATTATCAAAAACCATAACGTATGCAAGTCAGAAGAAAAAAATTATAGATTATCTAAAAAGCTTGAGAGCACTTCAAAAAGAGTATGATCTATTAGTATCAGAAATAAATAAAGAGATAGATAAGTCGATAGACCTAAATAAATATAAAGATTTTATCTGTTTAACATCTTATAGTTATGATGGTCTTTTAAAAAACTACGGTTTATATGAAAAAGCAGTTAAGTATTACAAAAAAAATTCTTATAAATTAAGAAGTAAATATTTAGATTCAAAAATAAAGATAAAGTCACTAACACAGTATTCAAACAGTGAATTAGAAGTTGCAAGTGAACAGGTAACTGTGGATTCCAATACTAAACGGAGTGTTTCAAAAAAAAGAGTCGGTGTAAAAGCAGATTTAAAAAAAGGTTATATTAGTATTTTGGCTTGGAACGACAATATTTATAATATTACGATGACACTAAAAATAGAATATAAAAACTTAAAACCAAATATCACTTTACCGAAAGCCTTTGTATTAAAACCTAAAAAAGAAAGTGAACTGTTTAGGCTATATTTTACCGGGAAAAAACGATCATACAAGTTTGCCTACAGATATATAATGGGTGCATATGATGCTGTGCACAATGATAATTACACTTATAAACTGCCTTATGAAAGCGGTACGTCCCAAGTGGTAACTCAAGGTTATAACGGTAAGTCCACTCACAAGGGAAAAAGGAAATACTCTATAGATTTTGGACTAAAAAAGGGGACTAAAGTTTTAGCGTCTCGCGGCGGTGTTGTTGTTAAGATAAAAGAGGATTCAGATAAAGCAGGATTTTCTGAAGAGTTTGCAAAGTATGGAAATTTTGTTACTATAGAGCATGATGATTCTACTTTAGGTACCTATTACCATTTGCAAAAAAATGGAGCAATGGTAAATGTAGGAGATAAGGTAAAAGCCGGCAGTTTTATAGGTTACTCCGGTAATACTGGTTATTCAAACGGTCCACACCTGCATTTTAGTGTTTTTATGGTAGACGATGATTGTATAAGTACAAAAACTATACCCGTTAAGTTTATAACATCAGAAGGTGTTGTATCAAACCTTAAGAGGGGAAATTATTATAAAGCGAAATAAAGTATAATTTCATTACAACATTACAAGGAATAAAATATAAATGGCTTCACAAAAAGCAATAGATAACTCAAAAAGATTAAGATATATAAGGGCTTTGGAAAGGTTTCACAAAAGTATAATATCTTATCTATCAAACACAGATGATTTGACAAAAGATAGCTATTGCAAAAAAATAGATAATGCATTAAACCTTTTAAATAGAGTGGAAGAGGTCATAATATATAAAGGTGAGTTACAAGACTTGCAAGAACTTGTGAAAAAAATGATCTTTTATAAAGATAGTGAAGATAATGTAGAAGATATTAAAAATGATATCCTCTATAGATCAAACCAGTTAGATAAAAGTAAAAATGCAAGGCGATATAAAAAAGACAAGCATCAAAAAGCTAAATTCAAAGACTGGGATTAGTCTTTTAACCTTCTTTTGATCTCTAAGAAGTCTTCAAAATTATCTAACAAAAGATCTGTAAGTTTTGGATCAAAGTGTTTCCCTTTTTCTTCTTTAAAAAATTTTATGATCTCATCCATAGGCCAGGCTTTTTTATAAACTCTGTCTTCACTAAGTGCATCTAGTACATCTGCTATCGCTGTTATGCGACCAAAAATTGGTATTTCATCTTTTGAAAGTTTATTTGGGTAGCCAGTACCATCCCATTTTTCATGGTGTGTAAAAGCTACTTCTGCTGCAGCTTTTAAAATTGGTCTGTTTGAATGTTTAAGCATATTGCAACCAAGTTCTGCATGACTTTTCATGATCTCAAACTCTTCATCTGTTAACTTAGCAGGTTTTTTCAATATGCTGTCAGGTATACCCACTTTTCCTATATCGTGCATAGGAGAAGCTTGTTTTAGTAGGTTAACATCTTCCTCATCTAAACCATATAATCTAGCTAGCAATGCCGAAAATTCAGCAACTCTATTTACATGATGACCAGTCTCTTTACATCTACTCTCACCAATTGCACCCATTGTTAATACAACTTCTTTTTGAGTGTTAACTATTTCTTCATTTAGCTCTACAAGTTCAGTTATATCGTACATAATCTGCAGATGTTCTACAACAGTACCATCAAGATCTAGTATAGGATAAAATAGATTTTTTGTTATATATTTATCTCCATTTTTACTTATATTTTCTAATATTATTTGAACTGTCTCTTTATTTGAAAGTTTTTCTTTTATTTGATTACATGTATTATTATTACGAAACTTTTCATCTCTAAGTTCTTGACACTTCATTTTTTTTAGTTCATCTAAAGAGTAACCGCTAAGTTCACAAAACTTATTGTTTGCATATAGTATATTGCTATCTACGTCAGACTTTGTAATAGCTGTTGTAGAGTTTATAGCTTCTTCATACTGTGTTGTATAGTTTATGTTTTCCTCTAAGCTTTTACTTTTTGTATCAAGCTCATTTTTTAGTATATTTTTGTATTCTTCAAGTTCTGTAACATCTATTCTTATCCCAATATACTCTTTTAAAACACCATTCCTATCATATATTGGTGCTATTTCAGATATTACGTAGTATGGGTTACCATCTTTTCTTTTGTTTTTTACCAGCCCTTTCCACATGTAGCCACTTTTTATAGTTTCCCACATGTCCTTAAAAGCTTCTTTTGGCATATCTGGATGTCTTACTATGTTATGGGGTTGACCTATAAGTTCACTTTCTAAGTAACCAGAAATATTTTCAAAGTTTTTATTTACCTCTTTTATAACACCCTTAGAATCAGTAATAGAGAATATAGATGCTTCTTCTACAACCTGTTTAAACTGTTTCAAATAAGATAAACTATCTTCTAGTCTGCTATTAAATTCATCTAGTTTTTTGTTTTTTTGTTCAACAAGTTTTTCATTTGTTATGTTTGTAAAGGTAGCTATGTATCCTCTAACTTTTTTAAAACAGTTTAGATCGTATGAAACTGTTGTATCAAACCACAAATTTTCATTTGATTTTGATACAGTATTTATTTCACCTCTCCAAATACCATTTTTTTTAACCTCTTCAAATATAGACTCTGATTCTAAGCAATGTTTTTCTCTGTCTATTACAGCATTCTTATCCATACCCATTAGTTCACAGTAGGCGCTAGATGCATCAATAAGATTTCTCTCCAAGTCTAAATATACTCTTGGTACATGTTGATCAATAGTTTCAAGTTGATTTTCAATTTGCAGTATTTGTTCTTGCCTTTCACTTAGAGCATTTGACAATGAATCTCTGAGTCTAAAAAGCTGTAAAGTATTTTTAACTTTTGCGCGAACTTCGATCTTATTAAATGGTTTTAGTACATAGTCAACTCCACCAGTTTCAAATGCTTTTGAAATATTATTAGTATCTTCTATTTGAGCTATAAAAATTATAGGAATCTCACTTGTCATAGAGTCAGACTTTAGTATTTTAGCAATCTTAAAGCCATCGTCTTTTTGTAGTAATGTATCTATAATAATAAGATTTGGTCTATTTGTTTTAACTGCATCAATAGTAGAATTTAAATCATTAGTATTATTAAGATCATAAGTGGAGCCAAGCTCTTCACTTAAAGTCTTTATAGAATTTTTGTCTGTATCAACTATTAAAATTTTTTCTTGATTGTACATTTATTTAATACTCTTTATTATTTATTTTTTGACTCTTTTAAAATTGTATCTAGTAGTCCAAAGAGTTCTTCACTAGCTTTTTCCATATTGTTAAAGTTTTCTAAGATCTCATCCGCATTGTTCAGTGTAGCTTCTTTAGCATTACCTTCTAAGTAATCAAGGTTTTTATTTGCATTTTCATGTACTATATTATGAGGAGTAGCCATTTTTGAATAAGATTCAGCTTTATCAAACCTTCTTTTACCTTCTGTATCATACCATTTACCAAGATTACACTCATGAGGTGTACATGCTTCTAAAACATGTTCTAAATTCATAATAGAACTATATGCACGATATTTGTACAAGATATGTTCTATTTTGGCAAGTACAACAAAGATTGAGTTCTCCATCTGGTAAGAGTTATCTACTATTTTTGAAGAGTTTTCACTGAGTTCTACAAGAGTTCCTTCAAACGCACCTATTTTTTGTGCTGATTCATCAACAGTCTCGATCATAGACTCAGAACTTGACTGTATATCTCCCATACCTTGCTGAAGTGTTTTTATGCTTATTGAGATCTCACTTGTAGCTTTGTGTGTACGCTCAGCTAACTTTCTTACTTCATCAGCAACTACGGCAAAACCTCGCCCATGCTCACCAGCTCTTGCTGACTCAATAGCAGCATTTAGTGCTAGCAAGTTAGTTTGCTCAGCTATGTCTGTTATAAGTTCTATTATTGATGTTATGTCTTGAGTTTGAGATGCCAGTTCAGAGATAGAGTGGTTGTTTGTAGTAACTTGATCATTAAGTTTATTTAACTCACCTATTATGATCTCTATATTCTGTTTTGAATCACCTGCAAGTTTTGAAGCATACTTGGTAGCACTAGTAACAGTTTTAAGATCATCTATGTTTTCAGCTAAGTCTTTTTGTATAACTGTAAGTGATTCAGATACCTGAGTTGATTTTTGACTAAGTTGGGAGTTAAATTTATCACGTCTGCCTTTTGAGTACTGTTCCTCCATAAAGTCAATACTTTTAGATACATTTTCAATAGCATTTACAAACTCTCCATTTAAACCACTAGAAGATATTTTTTTTGAAAAATCTCCTTTTGATGCATTTACAATAGAGTCGTTTATCTCATGGATTGTTGTAGATATCTGGTCTATAAGTGTTTTAAGAGCGTATCCCATACGACCAAGTTCTGTATTATCATTAGTCTCTTTTTGGCTAATCTCAAATGAAATATCACCTTTAGAGGCTCTATTCATTAGTTGTGAAAATTTTTCTATCCCTTTAATAATATAATTCTTTATCATGCTAACGCTGAAGAATAAAATAATAGTGAAAATTAGACCAAATATAAGTATAGAATTTTTAAACAGTTTAAACTCATGCGCAACTTTATTTGAGTCATCTTCTAGTTCGTTTTGTTTATATTTTACAAGTTTTTGAAAATGTTCTCTAGACTCATTCGCATATGGAGTGAGTTTTGATTTATAAATTGCATAGATCTTTTCTTTATTGTTTTTAATATCTTCTTGCTTTAATGAGTTCATCATTTTCATAGACTCATTTAAAAACAACATAGTGCTTTCTTTTGCTTTTATGATCATTGGTAAAGATTTGTCATGTTTCATAATCTCTTCAATTTCATTAAAGCTATTATTTATTGATGAAACTCTATCGTTAAGTTTTTTTATGTTTTTAGTATAATCACCGCCAAGTATTATGTCCCTAGAAGTCCTACTTATATAGTTAAGGTTTTTTCCAATACTTAGAGTATTTAAAGCACTCATCATAGAGTTTTTGTGAAGGTGTTCGTATTGGTTATTTATAATATTTAGGGACCAGTATATTAAAATAGTAGATAAAAATATTGCTGTTGTTATAGTAGCAATAAAATAGTTCATTTTAGATTTTATACTTAAAGTTTTAGCCATTCGTAGATCCTAAATATTAAAAATTATAATATTATCATACCATAGATTATTTTATTAAGCATTTATTCAATAGCTTCTCAGTGATTCTATGGCATCTTGTGCTACATTTATAAACCCATCAGCTCCCGGAAACACCGATATAAGGGTTGTACCAATACCACCCCAGATAACAAAGCCAGCCATTAAAAAGATAAGTATTGTACTCATATTTATAGGTAGTTTTGTTTTATGTTGATCACTTGAATAAAAATACATAACAGCGATTAGTTTAAAGTAATAGTATACAGATATAAATGCAGTAGCAATGCCCAAACCTGTCAGTAAAATTTGACCTGCTTGAATTGAACTGGTAAAAATATAAAACTTTCCTAAAAAGCCTATAGTTGAGGGAAATCCTGCAAGAGATAACATAAATATACTCATAAGTAAAGCCATGTATGGTCGTCTGTCTGCAAAACCTTTAAAGTCATCGTATGTTAGTTCAGAGAACTCTTGGGATGATAAAAAGCTTATAATTCCAAAAGCTCCAACGGCACTAATAAAATATGCTATTAAATAAAACATTAAAGATGGTGCCGCAAGCTCTGCTCCAAGACCTATAGATGAGAGAGCTATTAACATATATCCTGTATGAACGATCGAGGAAGCGGCAAGCATCCTTTTTATATATTTTTGAGATATTGCAAGTAATGAACCGCCTATTAGGGTAGCTACTGTTATGATCTGCAGCATCTCAATCCAAAACTCATTAACTGAAGCAAAGTTTACTAAGTAGAGTCTAAGTATAAGAGCAAAAACAGATATTTTAAAAGTTGAAGCCATAAACATCGTAATAGGAGAGGGTGCACCTTGGTAAACATCTATAACCCAAGAATGAAATGGAACCGCACCTATTTTAAACATAACAGTTACCATAATAAGTGAAGCACCAACAAAGACCATATTCATATCTTCTACATCTGTATTATGTACATAGTGCGTTATGTCATTAAATAAGGTTGATCCTACACTTGCATATATTAACGTAACTCCAAGCATAAAAAAAGCACCTGCCAGTGAGCCTAATATAAGGTACTTCATCATAGCTTCAGAACTTGTATTTTTGTTTTTATGGTAACCAACAAGGGTATAAATGGCAAGTGAAGCGATTTCAAGCGCAATAAAAGATGAGATCAGCTCATTTGAATGTGATAGCATCATCATACCAAACACACTAAATAAAATTATGGCAAAGTATTCACCATTAAAATATGAGCGACTTTTAAAATAGTCTGTATTTATCAAAAGAGTTAAAATAGAACCTATTGTAAACATAAGATCAAAAGTTTTTGAGAACTTGTCCATTATGAAAGTTTCTCCAAATATAGACTCAAACAGATATTTAGAGTTAGACTGTTCATTAAAAAGATAAAGTTGAATTACCAATGAAAGAATTAAAAAAGCTACAGCTATTATATTGAACTTATGTAACGAAATCTTATTTTGACTTGTGAGCATAAGTGTAAATGCCCCTATGATCATAACAGCCATAGGTGATGCGTAAAGTAGATCAGTCATTATTTCACCCCTGTTAGTAGTGGAGTTAAACTCTCAAGAGAGTTTAACACATATGGTTCTATAAATGGTGTAAAAAGTGATGGTGCTATACCTGTTAAAAGTAGTAATATAACTATAGGTGAAAGCATAGCTATCTCGATTAAACTAAGATCTTTAGCATCTATGTTTTTTATATGATCATTTACCTTACCAAAGAGTGTACGCTGCAACATCCAAAATACATAAATAATAGCTAAAAGTACAGTGGTTGCAGTAAATATACCTATTGTAAGATCATACTTAAATGCTCCAAGTATGATAAGAAGCTCAGCAACAAAACCACCAGTTCCAGGAAGTCCTGCAATACTTAATGCAAAAAATGCAAAGAAAAACGTAAACTTAGGAAACCTTTGTGCTATACCTCCGAGCTTTGAAATATCTAATGTTTTAAACCGTCTAAATGTAAGTCCGATCATTAAAAATATACCTGCAGATGCAAGAGCGTGAGTAGCTATAAAATACAAACTACCACTCCATGCATAAGAGTTTGAGAGGATCACACCAAGTGCTATGAGTGAGAGGTGGCTTCCCGATGCATATGCAAACATCTTTCTTAGGTCATTTTCACTAACAGCACGAA
>Ga0193961_1000518_pt1 | contig 14724 bp, 12 predicted proteins | sample FB_4_MG_FD_140371 | JGI IMG/M metagenome (GOLD analysis project Ga0193961, IMG submission 140371) | Microbial mat bacterial communities from the Broadkill River, Lewes, Delaware, United States - FB_4_MG | ecosystem: Environmental > Aquatic > Freshwater > River > Microbial mats | place: USA...
AAAAAAGAGATGAAGTCTGGTAAATGTGGTGCTGGTAAATGTGGTGGAGAAGCTAAAAAAGAGATGAAGTCTGGTAAATGTGGTGCTGGTAAATGTGGTGGAGAAGCTAAAAAAGAGATGAAAAAAGAGATGAAGTCTGGTAAATGTGGCGCTGGTAAATGTGGTTCTAAATAGACCATGAAATCTATCAAAGGTTGTGGTTTAGGTTTACGAACAGAATTCTTAAGTGATATACACTTTGATAATAAAAGCTTCTCACCTGACTGGTGGGAGGTTACTCCTGAAAACTGGATCAATATGCCTATATGGTATAGAGATAAATTTAATGAAATAGCACATAAAACCCCTTTTGTTGCTCATGGAGTTTCCTTATCATTAGGTTCAAATAAAAAACCAAAGAAAAAATATCTTAAAGAATTAAAGAATTTTTTAGATACTTATAATATCAAGTATTACTCAGAACATATTAGTTATTCCTCTTATGATAATATACAGGCACACGAATTATTACCTGTACCATTAACTAAAAAAATGATAGATTTAATGAGTGATAATATTAAGTATGTCGAAGATTTTTTAGGAAGAAATATATCAATAGAAAATGCAACTTATTATCATGCAGAAAAGTCAAAGCTGTGTGAAAGTGACTTTATAAATGAATTATTGCATAAAAGCGGAGCAAAATTATTGCTAGATGTAAACAATGTTTATGTTAATAGTATAAATCACTCATACAATGCAAAAAAATTTATCAAGAGCTTGGACTTGGACAAAGTTTCATATATTCACACGGCTGGACACTATTTTGATGATACCGTACAGATGTTGATCGACTCTCATGGAACAAAAGTAAATAATGAAACTTGGGATTTATTAGAATATACTTTAAATAAAATAGATGTATCACCTATGATTGAAAGAGATAATAATATTCCTACATTAACAGTTATCGAAAAAGAGTATAAACAAATGAAAAAAATTTATGATAAAAGAGCAAGTCATGGATGAAAGAAAAAAACAAAAAAGTTTTATTGACCAAATAAAAGGGAAAAAGAAAATTCAAAAGAGTTCTATAGGCGTATATAAATATTTGGTACATCATAGCTTTTTTGAGGTAATAACTAATGCTTATCCCGAATTTTATCAAATAATTCAAAAACAAAAACTTGAAAAAGAATTTGATAAATCAATTTTTAAATTTATGCAAACAAAAGCATTTACTCCTTATATTTGGGAAATGCCAAATGAATATCGTAAATTTTTAAAAAAGTCTTCATATTTTAAAAAGATAAAATTTCTTGATGATTTATTGTATTTTGAATATTCTGAGCTTTTTATATTTATGCAAAAAGAATCAAACAAGAAACAGCAAATTTTCACAATGTCAAAAAAATCGAAACTCTCGAAATACATCTCTTTACACAAATATAAATATGATGTTATAAATAAAACATATATCAAAAATAATGATCTTTTTATTTTAGGTTATTTTGATTTTAAATTACAAGAAGTAATATATAGGCCACTTAATAATTTACTATATTCTTTTTTAAAATTTCTAAATAAAGATGAAAGCTTAAAAGTAAACTTACGATTATTTCTCAAAAAAAACAAACTACCTTATAAGGAATATGCAAAAGGATTTGAGCTAGTTTTAGAAGAGTTATACCATCAAAAAGTAATTGTATGAAAATTTTACTTTTAGAAGATGATATCATTCTTAATGAACTGGTTGAAGAGTTTTTATTATCACTTGGCCATGAGGTAAATTGTGAATATGATGGATTAGAGGCTTTAACTACAATTGATGAAAATTCATTTGATTTATTATTATTAGATGTTGGTACACCAACATTAAGTGGCTTTGAACTATTATCTGAATTAAGAGAAAGAAAAAATAATACTCCTACAATTTTTCTTACTTCTTTAAGTGATATTAAATCTTTAGAAAAAGGTTTTTCTCTGGGTTGCGATGATTATATTAAAAAACCTTTCGATTTAAAAGAGTTAGAGATACGAATAAACCATTTAAAATTAGTGAAACAAATAGATATACAAGAGATAATAAATATTAATGAAGTGTACAAATATGATTATACAAACTTTACAATCATCAAATATGATAAAAAAACAACACTATCTCAAAAAGAATCAAAAATTTTAGAATATTTTCTTAAAAATAAAAATCGAATTATTTCATTTGAAGAAATTATCAATAATATATGGAAGTATGACACAACACCTAGTAATGCAACCATACGAACATATATTAAAAATTTGCGTAAAATATTAGATGAAAATATTATTATTACAGTAAAGGGATTGGGATATAAATTTGAGAGTTGAAGAAAAATCAATCTTAGTAAAATTTGTTAGCTTATATCTTGTTTCAACATTTATACTTTTAAGTGTTATAGCATATTTAATATATAATATGCAATACCAATCAATTTATAATCTAGCTATATCCAACTTGGAAACAATCTCTTCCAAAATATCATCAAGAATTATTACCTCTGATATGAAAAATGAAAAACTTGATTTTAAAACATTATGTTCTTCTGACCAAGGTATTAAATTTGCTTTATTTGATAAAGATAATAATAATGTCTTTACAGATATAGAAAATGAACTTTTAATTAATTTTAATAAAAAAAACTACTTAGACAATAACCATATTATCACCATAGATAAAAGTACTGTTGGACATCTAGGTGTAGAATCTATTGTAATGATTAATGACAATTTTAACACTAAAATAAATAGTATTCTGATTACAATTTCGATTGCATTTATAGTATGTTATCTCATCATTTGTGCTGTAGGATACTATCTCATCCAGCTTTTTATGAAACCCATTGAAAATGAAAGAATACGATTAGATAATTTTATAAAAGACACTACACATGAGCTAAATACTCCTATTACTGCACTCTTAATTTGTACTGACAAACAAACTCCTCGAAGTGAAAAAAATATGGAAAGAATTTATTTAAGTTCCAAAAGAATTTCACATATTTACAACGACTTAACCCATCTTATTCTTGATACGAATAAAAAGAAAAATATTACAAAATTTTGTATCAACACTTGTATCAATAAAGAATTAGAATACTTTGAATTACTTGCTTCCAAAAAAAATATAACTACTACATTTGAAGGTGTAGAAACATGTATAAATATGGATCAGGAAGATTTTAAAAGGATTTTAGGAAATGTTTTATCAAATGCAATTAAGTATAATAATCGGGGTGGTAAAATAGATGTAAAATTGCAAAATAACACATTATCAATAAAAGATAATGGTATAGGTATTGATATTGATAAACAAAAAAATATCTTTAATCGATACTATCGTGCAACTACACAAGATGGTGGTTTTGGTTTGGGGTTAAATATTGTTTATAAAATATGTCAAGAATATGGTATTGATATAAAAGTAGATTCAGAACTCAAAATCGGTACAACTTTTTACTTTAATTTAGATACTTTAATCGACAAAAACAGCTATTAAGCTGTTTAAATCTCGTCTTTTATTTTCTTTAAATCATCAACTTTAGAGATGTATTCTTCTTTTTTAGATTTTACAAATTCTATTCTATCTTTGTTTATCTCTTTATATTGTGTTTTTGAATACTTTACAACTTTGTATAAATAATTTCTTTTAGAGGTTAAAAAATCTTCTATTTTTTCAAAGGCAAAATTTGTTTTTAATTTCGCAAATATATCTTCTTTTCTTGGGTGTTGAATAGAAAATTTACTAGGCTCTTTCTTATACAATTCTTCCGATTCAATAATTTGTTGTTCAAAGTATGCAACTGTTGCTTGTGTAATTTGTATATAACTATAAGATAATGCACCATTAAAATAAGCGAATTTTTTTCTAAATGCCGAAATATTTTCTAAAATTGCACTCTGGTAAGCATTTAAAACATTTTCGTATACTTTTGCTGCAAAGTGACGAGTATTTGAAAATTCAGAGTCAGAAGCAATTTCTCTATGTTTTTTTATTAACTCATAAGGCTCTTGCCATCCATCTATTTTTGACTTAATTTCTTCGTATACATCTCTAAATGCAGCATCTGTATTAAGTTCGATGTTTTTTAATAATTTAATTGATCTTTTGAACATTTTGTCTATAGTTTGATCATCATAAAATAATGATTTATAAATATTATCTGAATCTATCCAATAAGAGGTATATTCGAATTTTTCAATTTTATCTCCGCTTAAAAAACTTCCCTTTGATTCTTGAAATCTATGTGATGATTTACTTTTTATATTTTTGTATGCTTCATGTGCAATTTTATCCATAATGCTTTCTAAAGAGTTATAAATTGTGTACAAATCTTTTGAATATCTTTTATAAATATCTTCAAATTCTTCAAGTACCTCTTCTTCACAATCTTCAAGTAAATCAATTAATGCATCATATACACCAATTATTGTATTATATTCACTAATTAAAATATCACAAATACCTTTTAAATCCCGCTTAATAGTATATTCTTTTGATTCAGCAGCTTGTGGTCTAATAGTTCCTTGTATAAAATCTATAACCTCTTGAATATTTGATTCTTTAAACAGTTTATCATTATTAGATGTATCTTTAGCGTTTAGTTCATTTAAGTATTCATAATAACCATCTAAATCATTTGCAATAGAAGCAATATCACCGCTTAATGCATTTCTAATATTGAGTAAAAGTTCATCTTGTTTATCCTGAATTAATACATCTTTACTATGCTCTCTAGAATCCAAAGCCATTTTTGCAGAAATAGGAACAACCGAAGCAAAAAACTTATCAAATTTACTACTTACATAGTTTGTTGTTGTAGCAATTTGTTCTTCTGTGAATTTATCTTTTTGGTTTAATACACATAAAGATTTATCTTTGAAAAGTTCCATATACTCTTCTAATACTTCAGCTTCTGACATTTTACCTGCATTATCAATTAATGTTAGCCAAATAATACCACCAACATCTCTTAATACTTTTTTTGTAATATCCGTATCACTTTGAGATTGCGAATTTAAACCTGGAGTATCAACAAAAGAGATCTCTTTTAAAATTTCCAAAGGAGCATAAAGTGTTAGATATTTAATATCTTTCATCTCATGTTCCCTTTGGTCAGTAAAATCTGCAATCGATTCTATAGGTGCATACTCTTGAGCACCAGAATAGTAAGTAATCTTTAACTTATATTCTGCTCCATAGTTAATAAAATTAACTTTTGATGTTACAGGAGTTATACCCGTAGGCAAAATATTTTTTGAAAGTAGTGCATTCAAAAAAGTCGATTTACCAGAACTAAATTGTCCTGTAATTGCGACTTCCATTGGATATCTAGCACGCCTAATTTGTTTATTTAAAATTCTTTCTAATTGTCTAGAGGGTAAAAACTTTTCATCTAATAATTGATTTTGAACTTTTCGAATATCACCTAAAAGACCATCTTCATATACAATTTCTTTTTCAAAAAAATTATCTTTAAACTCTAAAACAAAATCTTCTAGGATGTTAATTGTTGTACTCATTAGTATAATCCTTGTATTTTATTTGAGATATTATTCATTTTTTTAATCTTTTTATGAATATTAATAGATACATCTGCTTTATTAACTTCATTTGCGCTAAATTGTGATATTTGAGAAGCTAAAATCTCTTCTTCATTTGAAAGCTTTTGTTCAAGTAATAGTAATGGTTCATTTAAAGTAGTAAAAAATGATTCAATAAGAATTATACTTATCTCTTTCGCTTTCTTTTTAATATTTTCTTCAATTGATTCAAATTCATTTTTAATAAAATTCTCAATTTCTCTAGATAACTCTTCAATTTTAGAATCTTTTGATTTTGAGACAGCAGTAACAATTTGTGTTACTAAAACTTCATTACTAGAAGTTAAAAATCCAGATTTAAAATCATCTTGAAAAAAACCTATTGCATCAAAACTTTCATTTTTTTTACCAAGAGAAAATCCCATGTCATGATATTTTTGTTCACATTGTTCACCAATAGTTTGAGATTTTTTAATAAACTTATATCTATAGTCTCTTATAACATCGATGATCCCATCTTTTATTGCTGTTTCAACGATAACTTTTATACGAGAATTTTCTGGTCTTTTTTTAGTTTTTTGAAATGAATACCTAACATCAGAAACAACTCTTTGTTTGATAACATTTTGTAGGTCAATTAACTCAGCTTCTAAAAATGTTTCTAAAGATTCAATATAATCTTTTGAATCATTTTTATAAAAAGTTATATCCTCACCCATTGCGGTTAATATTCTACTGTTAACCTCTTTTTTCTTTTTAAATGTTTCTAACTCTTTATCTAATTCATCTTTTGATTTTGAAAGTAATTTTAATTCATAATTTAATGAGTTTGTTTCTTTTTCGACAACTCTTAGTAATTGTTTTTTGCTTGACTGAACAACAAGTTCCCCTTTTTGAGAATTTGAACCAAAAAGCGTTTCCATTAAATATGCTTCTATTTCTAATATTCCAGTATCTTCTAATGTAAATCCTGCATCTAAGGCCTCTTGCTCTCGCCCTGTTCTATGCAGTAATGCCATTTTTCCAGAGATTGGTATGAATTTAATAGTATCCAAAATATAATCTAATTTACTATCTTTATTTTGGGATTCAAGTTGTCTTTTAATTGAAGATTTAGTATAGTTAATTACTTCCTCTAACTGTTTTTTTGAAACTGTGTCTGCACGAGTAATTACAATGAGTAGTTTTGAAATATTTTGATACAGTAATGCATCAATAATAAACTCTACATCTTTAAGTGTAGCACTTTGGCTTACATTCATAAGATGAAGCATCATATCACAAGCACCAATATACTCTTTTGTTATCTCTTCTCTTTGAATAACAGGATCATCTAATCCTGGTGTATCAACTATCTCAATTCCATCACTTAAGAAATCTAAGTTTGAACCAAGTTCTACATATTTAACTAAATTACATTTCTTTTCACTGGCTTCTGCTGATGTATAACTTGATAACTCATCTATACCAACTTCGTCATATCGAGACTCTGTTTTGATATAAGATGTTAAAGAGTCACCAAAAATTTTATTTGTTTCATTTACAAAATCTTTCATCGAATCAAGTTGTTCTGAAGATTTTACAATCTTATTCCATTCACTTTCATTCCAGTAATATACTTTTGCATTTTCGGTAACATTATGTTTTACAATAGTAAGATTAGCAGTTTCAGGTACCACAGCACTTCCTAATATCTCTTTTCCCATTAAAGCATTTAACATAGTAGATTTACCGGCATTCATAACACCAGTAATACCTATTGAAAATTTTTGGTTATCTATATATTCACTTGTTTCTTCTAACTCATTTTTGATTTTATCTGAGACTGTTTCATTTAATTCTTTTATGATATTTTCTATAGCTAATTTTAAAATTTTAAATGAACTTTTTTCTTTCTGTTCTGTTTTATCAGTTGTTTCTTGACTATTTGACTCAATCTCTTGATGATCAAATAAAGAGATTAATTTATTGAAGTTTTCGGAATTTAAAATATGCTCATTGTGTAAATACTCAAATGATTGATGAAGAGTGTGTAAAAAAGACTTTGATTTATGTACTGTTATAGAGTCTAAAATACTATGTTGTAAATGATATAGGTCTGTATCATTATGAGGAACTGAAACATTTAACTGATTACATAAATTTTTAAATGAATCTAATACTAAAAATCTAGTTGATTCTTTTCGTGTTGTTGATAAAATCAATGCAAAAATTGAAAATGCATCATCATTTATTTTTGTTTCAATCTCTTCTACTTCAGTATTTTGCTCATATGTAATACCATGGTACAATAAAAAATAATCATTTACTAAGTTCATATAATATCTCCTAAATATAAAAAGTTAAATATCATAATTTGATATTTAACTTTTTATACTTGTTTTGAAAAGAGGATTAACCTCTTTTCAATTATCTTAAAGCTACTAACTTTCTTCGTAAGTAAGCAATTTTATTTTGTAAAGGTAAATGTTTTGGACAGTGATCTTCACATGCCAATAATGACATACAACCAAATATACCATTATCATCACCTATTAATTCATAAAAGTCTTCTGCAGTTCTTTCATCATGCGGATCAACTTCAAATCTTGCAACTCTGTTAAGTCCAACAGGTCCAACAAAATCTGGTCTCATAAGTTTTGTACCACAAGAAGCAACACAAATACCACACTCAATACATCTATCAAGTTCAAAAGTTTCATCAGCAATATCTGGGTCAACTTTAGATTCCATTTTTGTAATATCAACTTCTTCATTATTAACAATCCAAGATTCAACTTTAACAGACATAGCATCCATCCACTTACCTGTATTGATTGATAAATCTTTAATTAGTTCAAATGCAGGCATCGGCATTAATTTTAACTTTCCTTCAGGATAATTAGCAATCAATGTTCTACATGCAAGTGCAGGTTTACCGTTTACGATCATACCACAAGAACCACAAATACCAGCTCTACAAACAAAGTCAAACGATAAATCAGCATCTAATTCTTCTCTGATTTTTGTTAAAGCAATAAAAAGAGTCATACCTGGAGTTTCTTCTAAATGATAATCTACAAATGTAGGTTTAGAATCTTTTGCTCTTGGGTTGTATTTTAATGCTGATATAGTTATATCTCTACCTTTTGCAATACTCATTATTTATCTCCTGCTCTTTCATTTTTCTCTCTATAGTTCATTGGTAAATCAAACGGCATTAAAGCATGCTGAATCTCATGTCTATCTTTACCTTCTGCTTCAAATTTCTCTGTAAGCTCATCAACTTGAGCTTGTCTTTTTTCAGATAATTCATGTTCAATAATCATACCTTTTGCACCATAACCTCTAAATGCTGGAGGCATCTCCATTGTCATTATATCTAACTCTTCATATGCAATAGTTGGTGTTGTTTGATTTGCATCTGGCCAAGAAGTTAATGTTCTATTTAACCAGTTAGCATCATCTCTTTTTAAGAAGTCTTCTCTATAGTGAGCACCTCTTGATTCTGTTCTCTCTCGTCCACCTTTAGCAACACACAGTGCAACTTTAAGCATTCTTGGAACTCTATATGCTTCTTCTAATTCAGGGTTACCAACTCTTACTTTAGATTTAACATTAATTTGTTTTGTTTTCTTTAATAACTCTTCTAACTCATCAACAGCTTCAGCAAGTCCTGTACCATCTCTAAAGATACCAACTTTTTGATCCATTAAATTTTGCATTCTATTTTTGATTCTGAAAATATCTTCAGTACCTTCGTATGCTAAAATTTCATCTAAATATTTATCTTGTGCATCTAAGAATTTTTGAACAGTAGCAGTACCAATAGTTACATCATTTGCTAAACAATAATCAGCAAAATAGTTACCAATAATCATACCAGCAACAACTGTTTCAGAAACTGAGTTTCCACCTAGTCTGTTAAATCCATGCATATCCCAACAAGCAGCTTCACCACAAGCAAATAAACCATTTAAAGTTTGAGATTCACCAGTTGGTTTCGTTCTAATACCACCCATAGAATAATGTTGCATAGGAAGAACTGGAGCCCAACCTGCTTTACCTTCATCTGCTGGATCAATACCATTAAATATTTGACAAATTTCTTGAACATCTCTTAAGTTCTTTTCAATATGCTCTCTACCCAAAATAGAGATATCTAACCAAATGTGATCACCGTATGGAGAAGGTACACCTTTACCATTTCTAATATGTTCGATCATTCTTCTAGAAACAACATCTCTTGAAGCAAGTTCTTTTTTCTCTGGCTCATAATCTGGCATAAATCTATGACCATCAACATCTCTTAAGATTCCACCATCTCCTCTACAACCCTCAGTTAAAAGGATTCCAGATGGAACGATTGGTGTTGGGTGAAATTGAACAGCTTCCATATTTCCAAGTGTAGCGATACCTGTTTCTAAAGCAATAGCAGCACCAATACCTTCACAAATTACAGCATTTGTAGTTTGTTTAAATACTCTACCATATCCACCAGTTGCAATACAAGTACCTTTTGCAACATATGCTTCTAATTCACCAGTAATTAAATCTCTTACAATGGCACCATAACATCTGTTATTTTCATGAATTAAAGAAACAGCTTCTTTTCTATCTCTGATATCAACTTTATTTTTAAGTGCTTCATTTGCAACACCAAATAACATTGTGTGACCAGTCGCATCAGCTGTGTAACATGTTCTCCACTTTTTAGTACCACCAAAATCTCTAGACATAATAAGTCCAGCTCTATCAGAATCTTCAGTAATTGTAGTTTTTTTAGCATTAATGATAGCTTCTCTTGAACCTTCTCTAACTCTTGTCCAAGGCACACCCCAACCAGCTAATTCTCTAATAGCTTTTGGTGCAGTATGTACGAACATTCTTGCAACTTCTTGGTCACATCCCCAGTCAGAACCTTTTACAGTATCAGCAAAGTGTAAATCTTCATTATCTCCATCAGACATCTTAGAGTTACCTAAAGATGCTTGCATACCACCTTGAGCAGCAGCACTATGAGATCTTTTAACAGGAACTAATGATAATACTACAGTATTTAATCCCTTTTTTTGTGCAGCAACACCTGCTCTTAAACCAGCAAGTCCTCCACCAATAACAAGTGCATCACAATAATTAATTTTCATTATGCAATTCCTCCAATAGATTTATTTGATATTTCATATGTCATAATTTTTGCAGTTGTTGGTACATATTTTTCACCAACTTTTCCTTCTTGTGCATGTTCATATCCGATTTTCATATATGCAAATAAAGAAGCAAGTCCTAAAACCATAAAAAATACAGTTAATGCCCATTTAACTTTTTTAAGTGTTTTTCTAGTTTCTTTTGGATTTTTACCATCAAACCATCCCCATTTTACGCATAGTCTATAAAGACCAATTGTACCATGAAATTCAACTGCTAATAAAAGTAAAAGGTATAAAGGCCACATCCACTCAGACCAAACTCTATCTGCTGATGCATAAGGGCCTATATCTGCTGAATTTGTCATAATAATATATAAATGAACTGAACCTAAGAAGAACATAACAAAACCAGTAAATGCTTGAGTCATCCATAGTTTTGTATCATCATGATTCATATTAACAGAGTGTGCTTTCATTACTTGGTATTGTTTAAAATTACCAGGTAATTTTCTCATACCTAAACCAGCATGTGTTATAAATATAACAAAAATAAAAGCAGCAACCAATGTCACTAGAATTGGATTTCCACCATCCCAGATGAAACTAGCCTCTAAAAGTTTTGTAATTGTATACATAAAATCTTTTGAGATTAAAATCGATGATACCAATAACATATGTCCCCACATAAATAATGCTAAAAAACCACCTGTTAAACTTTGAAGATAATCAAGCTTCGCAGGCACTCGACTTTTCTTCCCCTCAACTGTTTTACCTAAATAGCCTTCAATTAGGTCACTCATATTCTATCCTTTCTTACACTTAATGTGATTTCTATAGTGCAAGATAATAACCTAAACTAACTTTATTATACTTTATATTATAGGATAGAATTATAAGTATAAATCATACTATAATGGTAACAAAAGAGAATAAAAAGCCCATTTTAAAGGCTTTAAAAGAGGTTTCGTTGGAATTTATTGAGAATAAATTTGTGTTACTTATCAACTCACTATTATCAAAGTGTAATAAAAAAATTATAATTTTTAATTTTGTTATATAAAAATTATCTCTTTAGTATAAATAAGACAAGTATCTATCTTTCAAAGATACTTGTTTAAAATTTTGTATTTTGTAGTTTTATAAAAATCATTGCTGTCATAATAACATCATTTATGGCATCATGTTTCCCTAGCCTTGGTAGATTTAAACGATCCATAATAATATCAAATCTAAGATCAATGTTAGCACCAGGATTATGTTTTATTGCTTGATCAAAATATATTGATGAAACCTCATATTGTTTATTTGGTAGTTTAATTCCCAATTTTGGTTTTACATACCTATTAATCATTGCACAGTCAAATTCTAAAAAATATCCTACTAAAGGACGATTTCCTACAAACTCTAGGAATTCCTCTATAACATCATCAATATTTAAAGCATTTTCAATATCACATTCCCTTATATGATGTATCTTAATACTTTCTGGACTTAAAGCTTGTTCTGTTTTAGCAAACCGTTCAAATTTTTTACTGTGTAAAATTTTATTATTTTTAATGATAATTGCTCCGATAGAAATTATCTCATCAGTTTTTGGATTTAAACCAGTCGTCTCACAATCAAAACATACATATTCATCTCCATTATATTCATCAAATAAATAACTATATTTATCATCTTTTAGATTCTTTTTATTAAAATATTGTTTTATTTTATTTAACATAGTTAACCTAACTTATCATGCTTAATTTGAAATGATAAGTAATAAATTTTTTAAACTTATTTACTATTTTTAGACTATCTTTTAATAAATCTTTTTCTAAAACTGTTAATTTTGAAGGATTAATATAATTATCAAGCTCCTCATGTCTATCAATTTTATCAAGACGAAATCTTAATCTAAGTGTTAATAAAAAGTTAAAAGATTCTATCAATTCATTTTTAAATTCTTCTTCAATAATACCTTCATAATGAAGTTCTTTTAAGCGTTCAAAAGTACTTGATTGCTTTAATTGTTTTTCGATTGCAAGACTTCTTACACCATGAACAATAGGAAAAATTCCACCTTTTTTAATATCAAGTTCATCTTTATGTTTATTTTTATCAACAACAAAATCACTAAATAATCCAAGAGGTGTTTCAAAAGATAAAATAGGTTTTGCAAAATAAGGATAAAATGTTGTTGTATTATTACAAACATGAAAAACATACTCTTTAATGTCATCTAATAATTTGTCTTCTCCTGTTACATTAATTGCATCATAAAAAATTGCAAGGTTCATAAATCCTTCTTCACTAGGCTTAGTAATCCACTCATATATTATATCTTTAAATTCAGTTTGAGTTTTAACCCAAAAAGGATTTGAAACCATTATATTTCCATCACATAACGGATATCCAAAATCAGACAAGTACTCTGTGAATGATTTTGTGTATTCCATAATAGAATTTTTTTCCATTGTGCAAGAATCTTTTAATATCAAAGCATTATCTTGATCTGTTCTTAATATCTGTTCACTTCGCCCTTCACTTCCCATTATTATCAAACTAGAATTTTCTTTTAATTCTTCTGGAGCAGTTAACTCAAACAATTTTTCGAATAATTTTTCATTTAATTGGGAAACTAATTTAGAAATATATCTAACTTTAATTCCTTTTTCATAAAGCGTTCGTATAGTTTTTATAAATCTTTCACTTGCATCACGAAGTTCTTCTATTGATACAGCATTATCAATCAAACTACTAGTTGAGTGTGTATGTGAAGCAAAATAGCTATTTAAAGAAACAATATCTAATGTTCCTAAAATTTTCTCATCTTTTTTAACTAATAATCTTTTGAGCTTTTTCTTAGACATCACTAATTGGGCATTAAATAAAAAATCTGTAGCGTTAATCGATTCTAGTCCATATGTAGCAATTTTAGATACCGGAGTATCTAAATCAAGTCTATTATACATAGCTTTTTTTACTAAATCTGAATCTGTAACTATCCCTACCTCACCATCTGAACGCTCAACTAACATTGACTCAACTTTATTTTTAATAAGCCTTTTTACTGTATTGTGAATTGTTTCATCTTCATTAACATAAATAGGTTTTTGAATAAATGCATCTTCAACTTTTGCTACCGCAAAACTCAAAAGCTCTTTGCTTTTTTCATTATTAATACTATTATTAAGTTTTTGAGAAATTGTAGCAAAAAAGTAACTTTCTATCTCGTCATTTTGATACATATACTTTAAAAAAATATCTTTAGGTAACATATAACATATCGTTTCTTGTACCGTAATATAAGTATGTTTTATTTCATTTCTAATTAATATCAAGGGATTGAAAAATTCATTTTCTGAATATACAGAGATAACTTCATCTTCATCTTTTTCTTGAACAACACCTTTTATAATAAAATATAAATATTCTACTTGCTTATGCGGCGTTAGCACTTCAATATCATTTTTAAAATACACAATGTCTAAATGACTACATACTTCTTCTAGTTCCCCACCTTTTAAACAATCGAAGGGTTTAATACTACTAATAAAACTTTTAATTTCTAAAAGACTCATAAAATCTTCCTTTTTTTATATAAAAAAAGCCCCTATTAAGGGGCTCTATTTTAGTTTGTAAATCTGTTAAGATATAACAATCTAGTGACCTGATGCACCATCAGCACCAAAACCTGTGTTCGATCTAACACTTTGTGCTTCAAACGCTTCAATTTCATCTTTACCTCTTTGAGAGTTATCAGTGATAGAGAAGAACCAAATACTAACAAACGCAACTGTTACAGAGAACAATGCTGGGTAAGAGTATGGGAAAATTGCTTCAGCATTATGTAATACACCAACCCAAACAACTGGACCAAGGATAACTAATACTACCGCTGTAAATAAACCTAACATACCACCAATGTATGCACCTCTTGTTGTCAATTTAGACCAGTAAATTGATAAGAAAAGAATTGGGAAGTTAGCAGAAGCTGCAATAGCAAAAGCAAGACCAACCATAAATGCAATATTTTGTTTCTCAAAAAGAA
>Ga0193961_1000519_pt1 | contig 14717 bp, 14 predicted proteins | sample FB_4_MG_FD_140371 | JGI IMG/M metagenome (GOLD analysis project Ga0193961, IMG submission 140371) | Microbial mat bacterial communities from the Broadkill River, Lewes, Delaware, United States - FB_4_MG | ecosystem: Environmental > Aquatic > Freshwater > River > Microbial mats | place: USA...
ACATAGCAGGAATTTTGTGGAACAGATAAATAAAGCAAGAGGTTTAAATAAACATCTATCAAGATGTATAGGAAGGGAGGTTGAAGCGTGAATATTCAAATTATGTTGGGGGATGAAGTGTTTATCCATCCAGGGCTTATTAATTCCATATTTTTTGCTATTTTACTTAGTGTTTTTGCAATTATTGTAAATAAGAAGTTAAAAAATGCGAAAATTGAAGATAAACCTAAGGGATTGTTAAATGTTGTTGAAGTTATAGTCTCAACTATCAATAACTTGACAATTTCAACGATGGGAGCAAATAAGGCTTATTTTGCGCCTTATATTGGTACATTGGCTTTTTATTTAGTCGTTGCCAATCTTTCAGGTCTGTTGGGATTTGTACCACCCACTTCAGACTACAATGTAACATTGGGACTAGCTCTTATTACCTTTGTAATGGTTCAATTTTTTGGACTTAAAAGTAAAGGTGTTAAGGGATATATCAAAGGGTTTTTCGAACCTTTTCCTTTCATGTTTGCAATTAACGTGGTAGGAGAACTTGCAAATCCAGTATCTATGTCTTTTCGTTTATTCGGGAATATATTAAGTGGTGTAATTATAATGGGTTTGCTATACGATGCATTAGGGGTTTTTATTATTGTTTTAGGCCCTGTATTCCACAGTTATTTTGACCTGTTTGCAGGTCTTGTACAAACATTTATTTTTATGATGTTAACAATGGTATTTGTATCCATGGGAATGGAAGACTAGATAACGAAACACTAAAAAATGGTTAGGAGGAAATATAATGATTCAAGGAATTACAAGTGAAGCTTTTGTATTAGGTTGTTCAGCAGTTGGAGCTGGTTTAGCGTTAATCGCAGGTATAGGTCCTGGTATTGGTCAGGGTTATGCAGCAGGTAAAGCATGTGAGGCAGTGGGACGTCAACCAGAAGCTAAAGGTGATATTATTCAAACTATGATTTTAGGTCAAGCAGTTGCAGAGACAACTGGTATCTATGGTTTAGTTGTAGGTATGATTCTTTTATTTGCAAATCCATTAATCAATAAATTAATTGAATTATTGGCTTAATTGGTAAAGTGTCTAATAAAGAAGGGAGGCTCACAATATGCTCTATTTACTAGCCGCATTTGAAACGCCTCAAGTCTATGTCATACCTAGCACAATAAACACGCTGTTGCAAATTATTGTAACAATTGTATTGTTCTTAGTGTTAAGACATTTTTTGTTTAAACCTGTTACAGAGTTTATGCAAAAAAGAAGTGCTTTGGTTAAAGAAGAGGTTGAAGAAGCAAAGCAGCACAAAAAGGATGCCTTAGATTTGAAGGAAGATTATCAAGCTCGTATTGATCAAGCCAAAAAAGAGGCACAGGCCATTTTGGAAGAGGGTCGTAAAAGAGGCTATGAGATGCAAGAGGAAATTGTGACTGAAGCTAAGGGAAAATCTGAAGCTATGTTGCAAAAGGCAAGAGAAGAAATAGATAGAGAACGCGAAAAAGCACGCGACGATATTAAACAGGAACTTGTTGAATTATCTGTAATGATGGCATCAAAAATAATGGAAAAAGAATTAGATGCTAATACTCATAGAGATATGATACACAGTTTCGTAGATGAATTAGGAGACGAAAAATGGCAGAGTTAGTAGGGAGACGTTATGCTGGTGCACTGTATGAAGCCGCAATGGAATTGAATATGGTAGATAATGTTTCAGAAGAAATTAAATATATTTCTGAGCTTTATACTGATTCAAAAGAATTTCGTTTGGTTTTGGAGCATCCAAGACTCTCTAAGATTGAGAAAAAAGATATTTTAAAGAAACTATTTACGTCGCAGTTGTCTGAAATAATGCTTAATTTCTTGTATTTGCTTATAGATAAGGGCAGAGGAAGAAATATAGTAGGAATTTATGAAGCGTTTGAAGAAAAATATTTAGATGAAAAGGGAATAGTTAGAGTAGATGCTCTTACCGCTATTCCATTAGAAGATAGTGAAAAACAACAGCTCATCGATCAGCTTTCCAAAAAAATGGGAAAAGAGATTCGTTTAAAGAATACTGTTACTGAAGAGATAGTAGGTGGAGTATTGTTAAAAATGAATGATCAGGTAATAGACCACAGTATTAAGGGTGCGTTAGCAGCTCTTAGACAATCACTGATCGAAAAAAGGCTTTAAACAAAGATAGGGGTGAAAATTGCATGAACCTAAGGCCAGAAGAAATCAGCTCTATACTTAAAGAGCAGATAAAAGGCTACGAAAAGTCATTAGACGTCGTAGATGTTGGAACGGTTATACAGGTAGGTGATGGAATTGCGCGTATACACGGCCTTGAAAGTTGTATGGCAGGAGAACTGTTAGAATTTGACGGCGGAGTATACGGTATGGCATTAAACTTAGAAGAAGACAATGTAGGTTGTGTGCTTCTAGGTTCTGATGAAACCATCAAAGAAGGAGATATCGTTAAAAGAACTGAGCGTATTGTTGAGGTTCCAGTTGGCGATGTAATGATAGGACGAGTTGTAAATGCATTAGGACAACCTATAGATGGTAAAGGTCCAATTAAGGCTACAGAGTTTCGTCCAATAGAAAATAAAGCAGAGGGTGTTATTAAGAGAAAATCTGTAACAGTTCCTCTTCAAACAGGTATTAAAGCTATAGATTCAATGATTCCAATTGGTAGAGGTCAACGTGAACTTATTATCGGAGACCGTCAAACAGGTAAAACTGCTCTTGCAATTGATACTATTATCAATCAAAAGGGAAAAGATGTTATTTGTATTTATGTGGCGATTGGTCAAAAGAAATCTACAGTTGCAAAAATTGTTGAAAATTTACAAGCACAGGGTGCAATGGATTATTCTATTATTGTGTCTGCATCAGCGGCTGAATTAGCGCCACTTCAATATATTTCACCTTATTCAGGAGCGGCAATGGGTGAAGCATTTATGTATGCTGGTAAAGATGTGCTTATAATTTATGATGATTTATCTAAACATGCCGTAGCTTATCGTGCTATGTCATTATTACTTCGTAGGCCACCAGGACGTGAAGCATATCCAGGAGATGTTTTCTACTTGCATTCACGTTTATTAGAAAGAGCTGCTCGTCTTTCAGATGAAGCAGGTGGTGGATCTATGACTGCACTTCCTATTATTGAAACTCAGGCGGGAGATATTTCAGCATATATTCCTACAAATGTTATTTCAATAACAGATGGTCAAATTTTCTTGGAAGCTGAATTATTCTATTCTGGACAAAGACCTGCACTTAATGCTGGTTTATCGGTTTCTCGTGTTGGTGGTGCGGCTCAAATTAAGGCAATGAAGAAAGTTGCTGGAAAATTAAAACTTGAACTTGCACAATACAGAGAATTAGCCGCATTTGCTCAATTTGGTTCTGATTTAGATCAACAAACTCAGGATAGATTGGCACAAGGGGAACGTATTATGGAAATGATAAAACAGCCACAATACGCACCGATTCCTGTTGAAAATCAAGTTATTATTATTTATGCAGCAATTAATAAATATTTGATGAAAATAGATACTAATCAAGTACAAGCTTTTGAAAAAGGACTTATTAAATATGTTCATGAACATAGTCCTGAAATACCAAAAGCGATTGCTACAGAAGGTCAGCTTTCGAAGGAAGTAGAGGAACAATTAAAGAAAAGTATTGAAGCTTACCTTGAAGATTTCAAGGCTCTGCTTTAATACCTATAATACTTCGGGAGGTGAACGTATAAATGGGACAGTCCATGAAGGATATAAAGCGCCGAATTAAAAGCGTCACCAGTACTCGAAAAATTACAAAAGCTATGGAATTAGTATCGTCAGCTAAGTTAAGAAAAGCTAGAATGTCGCTAGATAGATCTAGACCTTATTATTTGACAATAATTAATTCTATACAGGGTATATTGCGTGAAAGTGCTTATGTTCGGCATCCTCTAATAAACCATAGAGAAGTAAAAAACTCTTTATATATTGTTATTACAGCAGACAGAGGCTTATGTGGCGGCTATAATAGTAATGTATTACGTATGGTTGAAAGAGATTTAGCGGATGGAAAAGAAGCAAAAATTATTGCTCTAGGGCAAAAAGGTAAAAAGTATTTTGAAAAAAGAGGAAATGAAATTGCGTTTCAGATGGTAAATATTTCTGAAAAACCTACGTATGCAGATGCTAAAGAGGTTGCAAGAGTAGTTATTGATCTCTTTACAAAAGGGGAAATAGATGAAGTGAAAATTGCGTTTACGCATTTTAAAAGTAATATTGCGTTTGAACCAATGATCAAAAAACTATTACCTGCTGAAAATATTGCCGAAAAACCATATGACAGAAAAAAAGGTTTAATTGAATATGAACCATCACCAGAAGATGTACTAGCTTATTTAGTTCCTAAGTTTATTGAAAGTACAATTTTCGGTGCATTGATTGAATCATCAGCAAGTGAACAAGCGTCTAGAAGAAATGCTATGGAATCGGCTACAGATAATGCCGATGAATTAATAGAATCACTTAGATTAGCTTATAATAGAGCAAGACAGGATTCAATCACTCAAGAAATCACCGAAATAGTTGGTGGAGCTGAGGCGTTAAAGTAGAAATGAACACATATGGTATAGGATAAAAAGGAGTTGTATGCGAAAATGGCTGAAAAACATGTAGGTAAAATCGCACAAATTATCGGCCCAGTGTTAGATATTCGCTTTGAAAATAAACATCTTCCAAATCTTTACAATGCAATTGATATACCTCTTAGCAATGGAGAAAGAGTTGTTGCTGAGGTAGCACAGCATATTGGAGATAATGCAGTAAGATGTATTGCGATGGATTCTACAGATGGATTTGTGCGTGGTATGGATGCGATAGATACAGGCGCTCCAATCACAATACCTGTTGGACGTAATGTTTTAGGTAGAATGTTTAATGTATTAGGAGAACCAATTGACGGGGTTGGAGAGGTTAAAAAAGAAGGAACTGCTCCAATTCATAGAGAGGCGCCTTCATTTGAAGAACAAGAAACATCTACAGAAATTTTAGAAACTGGAATTAAAGTTGTTGATTTAATTGCACCTTATTCAAAGGGTGGAAAAATTGGTCTATTTGGTGGTGCTGGTGTTGGTAAAACAGTACTTATCCAGGAATTAATAAATAATATAGCTACTCAACACGGTGGTCTTTCAGTATTTACTGGTGTTGGAGAGCGTACTCGTGAAGGTAATGACCTTTACTATGAAATGAAAGAGTCTGGAGTTATTGATAAAACAGCAATGGTGTTTGGTCAAATGAATGAGCCCCCTGGAGCTCGTATGAGAGTTGCACTTACAGGCCTTACAATGGCAGAACATTTTAGAGATTCAGAAGGACAGGATGTATTATTATTTATTGATAATATATTTCGTTTTACTCAAGCGGGTTCAGAGGTTTCAGCGCTACTTGGTAGAATGCCATCTGCAGTTGGTTACCAGCCTACGTTGGCCACTGAAATGGGAGCTTTACAAGAGCGTATTACCTCTACTAAAAAAGGTTCAATCACATCTGTTCAGGCAGTTTATGTTCCTGCGGATGATTTAACTGACCCTGCTCCAGCAACTGCTTTTGCCCATTTAGATGCAAATACAGTATTATCGCGTCAAATTTCTGAATTGGGTATATATCCAGCGGTTGATCCACTTGATTCAAGTTCACGTATACTTGAACCAGGAGTTGTTGGTGAAGAACATTATGCAGTAGCTAGGGGTGTTCAGGAAGTACTTCAAGAATATAAGGAATTACAAGATATTATTGCGATATTAGGTATGGATGAATTATCTGATGAACAAAAAATTGTGGTTCAACGTGCAAGACGTATTCGTAACTTCTTATCACAACCATTCTTTGTTGCTGAACAGTTTACAGGTATGGAAGGTGCATTTGTATCTGTAAAAGAAACTGTAAGAGGTTTTAAAGAAATTCTAGAAGGTAAACATGATGACTTGCCAGAGGATGCTTTCTTATATGTAGGTACTATAGATGAAGCTGTTGAAAAGGCAAAGCAGCTTAAGTCGTGAAAGTGAGGGAGTTTAAATGGCTTCAACTTTTAAGATAGAAATAGTTACGCCTGAGCGCAAGTTTTTTGAAGGTGAAGTTGAAATGCTAATTGCAAGAGGAATAAATGGAGATTTTGGTATTTTACCAAATCATACTCCATTTGTTTCACCACTTGGAATTGGAAGATTGATACTTGAAAAGGACGGAAAAGAGCGTATTGCAGCAGTTGGAGAAGGTTATATCGAGGTAAATTCAGATAAAACTATAATCGTTGCAGATACTGCGCTATGGCCAGATGAAATAGATGTTGAACGTGCAAAACGTGCAAAAGATCGTGCAGAAAAAAGATTAAAGGGTACGCATCCTGATGTTGATTTAATGCGTGCAGAGGTTGCACTTCGCAAAGCCAATGTTAGAATAATGGTAGCAAAAAAACATCATAGATAAAATAAAAAAATCGTTTTGATTATGAACTGAGTCTTGTCAAGAGGACAGGTAATTAAATTAAAATTTTAGTTATATAAATTTTTCGGTGTTTCTTAATTGAAGCACCGTTTTTTATGCACTTAATGCTAATGCTCTGTATTCTCTTGGTGCTCTAGCACCTAATCTAGCTTGAAATCTTTCTTCGTTATAAAATTTTATATAAGCATTGATTTTATTAATCAAATCTGTCATTGACTCAAACTTCTTGCCATAGAACATTTCTGATTTTAAAATGCCAAAAAATCCTTCCATAGGACCATTATCAATACATTTACCAACCCGTGACATACTTTGTACCATTTTAGCGTCTTCCAGCTTTGATTTGAATACATTGTTAGTATAGGAAAAACCTCTGTCACTATGAAAAATCGGTTTAGCATCTGGATTGTTTTCTACTGCTCTATCAAACATTTTAAAGACAAAATGATTTGAATTTCTGAAGCTTAGTTCATATTCTATAATAGAATTATCATAAAGATCTAGTATAGGGCTAAGATATAATTTTCTTGACTCATTAGGAATTTTAAACTCAGTAACATCGGTAAGCCACTTTTCATTTGGCCTGCTAGTTGTAAAATCTCTTGCTAGTATGTTTTCTTTTACATAATCTGGTTTAGAATTTTTACGATTGACCTTTTTCCTTCTAATTCTTGCTGTTACACCTAGATGTTTCATCAGACGATGAATATAGCCCTCAGAATAAGATGTTTGATTCAGACGATTGATATACATGGTCATCCGTCTGTAACCGAGTATCCCATCATACATAGCATGATACTCTAGTATTAAAGTACATAATAGTTCATCTTGTATTTCTTTTGATGGTTTTACACGACTCTTATGTTTATAATAACCACTTCTAGACACATTGAATTCACTACAGAGAGTTACTATTGAATGGCCTTTACCTTTATAAAAATCAATGGCATCATAAATATCTTTAAGTGTTACTTTCGAGAGCGTCTTATCTGCGCAAACTCCTCTTTTTTTTTAAAGAGTTCTAATCTGAATTCTGCTCTTTCTCTCAATGCTTTCTCGCGTTCTAACTCAAGCTTTAAGCGTTCCACTTCACTTAATGCACGTTCATCAATTTTAACTTTTGATTTAGGACCGCGTTTCTTATGTTTCAATCCTTCTTCACCGTCGTTCAGGTATTTTTGAACCCATTGGTAGATCAATGCGTATTTAATAGTATTTTTATCCGCAGCTTCTTTATAATTCATATCATGAGCTATTACCCATTTTACAATTTCCAACCGTTCTTCAAATGTAGTTTTCCTTGATTTCATGGTATAGACTTCTCCTTTTGGATCATAATCTTTTAGTTCTATACCATTATAACCCTTTTGGCACCATTTTCGTATAACACCGTAGCTTATATTATGTTTAGCACTCAAATCAGCGAACGAATACTTACCAGATGTATACTCATCGAAAACTCTGAGCATTAATTCAGATTTATATGTATTATTTCTACAAGAGTGATTAAACGCTAGTTCTCCATGAATTTCGTATTTTAGATACCATTGTCTTAAGCTTTCAGGATGCACACCTATAGATTTGGCAATGCTACCGAAACTTCCTTTTCCAGATTGATAATCCTGACAAGCTTTTACTTTTACTTTTTTGCTGACTTTTGGATTTCTTCCCATAAAAAATACCTCCAAGTAGATAATCTAATTTTAATTAATTAGACTGTCTACTCTGGAAGTATCATATCATTATATTAAAACGATTTTTTTATTTTATGAGATTTTAGTTTATAATAAGGGTATATACAAAAGTGTATTAAAAAAAAGGAGGAAGAAAAATGTTTAAAAAGTTTGTTTCTATTTTATTGTTAGTTGCAATGTTATTTGGATTAGGAATGCCAGTATTTGCTGCAGAAGATATGGTCACAATTCAAATTCTGCACACCAATGATCAACATTCAAGGGTATTAGAAGGAAAGTATGATGGAATGGGATTTACAAAAGTTAAGGCGCAAATGAATGTATTAAAGGCTGAAAATCCAAATACACTTATTTTAGATGCGGGAGATTCTTTTCATGGACAAACTATTGCAACATTAGTTGAAGGAGAAAGCATTGTAAAATTTATGAATAATATGGGATATGATGTGATGACTCCAGGGAATCATGATTTTAATTATGGACAGGATAGACTTAAAGAATTAGAAAGCATGGCTAATTTTGATTTAATTAGTGCAAATATATATAAAGAAGATGGTACTCGTCTTTTTACTCCTTATGTAATAAAAGAAGTAGCTGGAATTAAAGTTGCTATTTTTGGACTTGGAACTCCAGAAACTCTTTATAAAACTCATCCAGATAATGTTAAGGGATTAACGTTTAAAAAACCAGCAGAAGAAGCAAAAGAAATGGTATTAGAACTTAAAGATAAAGCAGATGTAATAGTCTGTTTAGCTCATGTAGGTTTGGATGAAGCAAGTGTTGATAGATCAGATATGATTGCAGAAGCAGCACCTGAAATAGATGTGATTATTGATGGACATAGCCATACAGAACTTCCAGAAGGAAAAGTTGTTAATGGTGTATTAATTGCATCTGCAAAAGAATACAACAAAGATTTAGGTATTGTAGAATTAACTATAGAAAATAAAAAAATTACGGCTAAAACGGCTAGATTGTTTTCAAAAGAAGATGCAGAAACAATAGAAGAAGATGCTGATTTAAAAGCATTAATTGAAGAAGTTCAAAGTGAACAATCTAAAATTTTAGATACAGTAGTAAGTGAAACACCTTGGATTTTAGATGGGGAAAGAGGAGATGTTAGAACTAAAGAAACTAATTTAGGTAGTTTAGTTGCAGATGCAATGCTTTTTGTTACAGGTGCAGATGCTTCGTTTACTAATGGTGGAGGAATAAGAGCATCTGTTCCAGTTGGTAAAATTACTAAGGGTGATGTTATAACAGTACTTCCATTTGGAAATTATATTATTACAAAAGAAATGACAGGAGAAACCTTAAAAAAAGCATTAGAACATGGAATTTCTGACTATCCAAATGCAGAAGGAAAATTCCCTCATGTAGGAAATATTTGTTTTTCATTTAATCCAAATGGAGAAGAATTAAATAAAGTTTCTAACATAATGATAGGAAAAGAGGCATTAGATTTAAATAAAGTTTATACAATTGCAACAAATGATTTTCTTGCAGCAGGTGGAGATGGATATGATGTATTAGGTGAAGCACCAATAAAAGGTGAATTTCCAGCACTAGATGAGGCATTAATTTCTTATTTAAATGAATATAAATTTGAAAATCAAGATAATTTATTGGGAAGAGTAAAAGTTTTAGAAGCTAAGGATGAATTAACTATTAAAACTTATAAAGTAAAACTTGGCGATAGACTTTGGAAAATTGGTAAAACATTTGGAATTCAGTGGGAAAAAATAGCTGAGTTTAATAAACTTATGAATCCAAATCTTATTTTTGAAGGACAAGTACTTAATATTCCAGTAATGGAATAATGGGTTTGTTTAAGTTGATTTAAATAAAAGAATTTAATTAAAATTGAGCCTATTAATAAGCTTTATAGTTTATCAATAGGCTTTTTTATTTAATTAAATTTTATAATTAGACGCAATATTAATATATGTTTCAAGACCAGTTAAAAGAGCTTTTTCATCAAAATTAAATTTAGAATGGTGTAGCGAATAAGTTTCAATATTTTTTGATTTTACTCCCAAAAAGAAAAATGCTCCACCAAATTTATTGATAAAATATGAAAAATCTTCTGCAATCATAGAAGGATCCGCTTCTTTATAACAATTTGGATCAATATTTTTTTGTAAGAATTCAACCCAATTGTCATCATTTACAACGGGGGGATAAGCAATGCGAATATCTTCTTTTATTTTACAATCCCACTCTATTTCAATGGCTTTGTGAATTTTTTGCATATCATTAATTATTTGCATCATTAAATTAGAATCAAAAGTTCTAATAGTACCTTCTAATCTTGCTGTTTCAGCTATTACATTTCTAACGGTTCCAGAAGTCATTTTACCAATTGTAAGAACTGAAGGTGAAAGAGGATTTACTCTCCTGCTTATAATAGTTTGATATCTTAAAATTAATTGTGACGCTATAAGTACGGCATCCTTGGTTTCATGTGGTTTTGCACCATGACCAGCTTTTCCTAAAATATCTATATCAAATTCTGAAGGGCCAGCCATAAAAGCACCCTTTCTTGATGAAATTTTTCCAATTTCTAAATCAGGCCATAAATGTAATCCAAATGCAGCTTCTATATTTAAAGAATTAAATAAATCTTGTTTTACTAATTCCTTTGCACCACCAGGACCTTCTTCAGCAGGTTGAAATACAAGTACAAAAGTCTTATTAAAATTATGATTATGAAGATAAGAAGCAAATGACAATAATATACTCATATGTCCATCGTGGCCGCATGCATGCATAAAACCTTTATTTTGGGATTTAAAAGATAAATCTGTGCTTTCCTCAATTTTTAAAGCATCCATATCAGCCCTAAATAGAATTGAACTATCTCCTCCTTCTAAAATTGCAACTACCGAAGTTTTATATGGAGTTAGTATTTTAAATCTAGGTAGAGATTTAAAGAAATTAAGAATGTATTCTTGTGTTTTTATTTCATTAAATGCAGTTTCAGGTATTTGATGAAGATTTCTACGGTGTTTAATAAGATTATCTAAATTGTGCATATTTGCCTCCTTGTTTTTATAAAACATATATTATTATTTTAGTTAAGTCAAATAAATATATGTAAAGATTATTTTTAAAATAACAATTAAACAATAAAAATTTAATTGTTTCAATAACTTAATTTATAACTTAATATTACTTAATAAAGAATATACAAGATATAGTATGTACTATTTTAATAGTGCTAAATGTTGCTATAAATATTATGATAATCTAAATTGAGTGAAAAATCAAAAGAATCTAATAAAAACCCTTGACTTTAATATGAGAAGTATTCTATAATAGCAACAATACATTTTATGTTACAACTAAATAAGTTAATGTGTTACAGAGGCTGCGATGTATCAAGAGTACATGACAAAGGAAAGGGATCATCGCCGAAATACGTTAGTATTGGGGCTATGCTGAATAAGCATAGTACTGTCTTTGAAAGTTTACCCAGATTTTCAAAGGAGTGCTGTTTCATATTAGGGTAAGGTTAAATGACATGTCATGAGTATCTTACTCATGGCTTTTTTTATACCCTAAAAAATAAAAAATGGGAGGAAAGGTGGAATTTGGGTGTCGGATGGAGTGGTTTTAAAATACGGAGGAACTTCTGTAGGAGATATACTAAAAATTCAGCAAATTGCAAATAAACTAGCTAAAAGGTGGGAAAAGCAAAAGAAAATTGTAGTAGTTGTGTCTGCAATGGGTAAACAGACAGATAAATTAATTGAGATGGCAGAAAATATGTCAAAAAAACCATGTTTAAGAGAAATGGATATGCTCTTATCAACGGGAGAACAACAATCCATAGCATTGTTAAGTATGGCAATTAAAGAAAAAGGAATTGATGCTATAAGTTTAACAGGAGCGCAAGCAGGGATTTTAACTTCTGGTAAACACACAAAAAATGCAATTAGAGATATAAATACACAAAATATCATAAAACATCTTGATAATAATAAAATTGTTGTTATTGCAGGATTTCAAGGAGTAAATGAAAATGGAGATATTACAACCCTTGGAAGAGGCGGTTCAGATACTTCAGCAGTTGCATTAGCGGCGAAATTAAACTTTGATTGCGAAATATATTCAGATGTAGATGGAATATTTACAGTAGACCCTAGAATATATAAAAATGCAAAAAAAAGAAATTATATTAGCTATGATGAAATGATGGAGTTATCAAGTTTAGGTGCAAAAGTATTGGAAAGTAGAGCGGTTTTATTGGCAAAAAAATATAATGTTCCCTTATATGTAGGGAATGCTCACATTGAAACAAATGGAACGTGGATTAAGGAGGTTAATGATGTGGAAATAAAAGGAGTTACAGGCTTATCTATATCTGACGAAGTTATAATAAATCATTTATATCCAATTGAAAATCAAAAAAAAGTTGCCAAGGTTTTTGATATATTAGGTAAATTAGAAATAAATATAGATATGATATCTCAGCAGCAAATAGACAAAGAAAATTATAAAATCTCGTTTACATGTCCTAAAAATCAAGACTCTTTTTTAGAGGCAGCAATGGAAGAGATAAATAGTGATTTAGGATTATTAAACAATGAAAAATTATGTGAATGTATACAAATTAGTCTAGTTGGATTGGGCATGAGAACTAGATCAGGAGTGGCATCAAAAGCATTTAAGATATTAAGTGATGAAAATATTGAATATAAGATGATTACAACTTCTGAAATAAGTATTACATATGCAGTTTTAAAACAAGATGCAGATAGAGCAGTGCAAGCGTTAGCTAGAGGATATTCGTTATAGGAGGGAAATATTATGAAAAAGTATAATGTAGCAATTGTAGGTGCAACTGGAATGGTAGGAAGAACTTTTTTAAAGGTATTGGAAGAGAGAAAATTTCCAATTAACAATATTAAAATGCTAGCTTCAGAAAGATCTAAGGGAGAAATAATTAATTTTAATCAAGAAGAATTTAAAGTCGAAGTTTTAGATGAAAATGCATTTTTAAATATAGATATTGCGCTATTTTCAGCAGGTGGAGATATTAGTAAAAAGTATGCGCCTATTTGTGCAGAGCAAGGCGTTTTAGTAATTGATAATTCAAGTGCATGGAGAATGGATAAGGAAGTGCCATTAGTTGTTCCAGAAGTAAATGAAGATGCAATTTTTGAAAATAAAGGAATAATAGCAAACCCAAATTGCTCAACAATTCAAGTTATGTCGCCACTTAAAGTATTAGATAATTTATTTGATTTGGAAAGAGTTGTTTATACAACTTATCAATCAGTTTCTGGTTCAGGAATGAAAGGCATGCGAGATTTAGAAGAGGGTGTTAAAGGAGAAGAACCAAAGCTATATCCTTATCCAATAGCCTTTAATTGTCTTCCACATATAGATGTATTTTTAGATAATGAATATACCAAGGAAGAATGGAAGATGATTGAAGAGAGTAGGAAAATTTTAAAGAAAGATTCATTAAAAGTTACAGCAACATGTGTAAGAGTTCCTGTTAAATATGGTCATGCAGTTGCAGTATATGCAGAGTGTAAAAAAGATGTCGATGTAAAGATGCTTAGAGAAAGTTTGGCTTCTCAAGAAGGAATTATTTTAGTTGATGATGTAAAAAATAATAAATATCCACATCAAAGAGAGACTGAAGGCAAAGATGAGGTATTTGTTGGAAGAGTAAGAGTAGATAATGATAATTCTAGAAATGTTCATATGTGGGTGGTTGCGGATAATATAAGAAAAGGTGCAGCTACAAATGCAGTACAAATTGCTGAAAGATATATAAGGAGAGATTAAGATGGTATTTAATGGAGTTTGCACGGCACTTATTACACCATTTAAGGAATCAAATGTTGATTATAAAAGTTTAAAGAATATTATTGAATATCAAATTGAATCAGGAATAGATAGTTTATTAGTTTTAGGGACTACAGGAGAAGGTTCGACGCTTTCTTTAGATGAAAAAAAAGAAATAATTAAATTTACTATAAAAGAAGTAAATAAAAGAGTTCCAGTTATGGTTGGAACGGGTTCAAATAATACTGAAGAAGCAATTAAAATGAGTCAATATGCAGAAAAAGAAGGAGCTGATTCACTTTTAGTAATTACGCCATATTACAATAAGACAACTCAAAAGGGATTGTTAGCTCATTTTAATGAAATATCAAAAAATGTTAATACAGATATTATTGTTTATAATGTGCCAGGAAGGACAGGAGTTAATATTGAGCCTGAAACAGTAAAAAAACTTAGTGAAATTCCTAATATTAAAGGAATTAAAGAGGCAAGTGGAAATATTGGGCAAATTGCTGAAATAATTAGTTTAGTTCCTAAAGAATTCAAAGTATTTAGTGGAAGTGATGAGTCAGTTATTCCAACGCTTTCATTAGGAGGAGCAGGTACAATATCCGTGTTATCTAATATTGTGCCAAAAGAAATAAGTGAAATGGTAAAATCATTTTTCTTAGGTAAAAGTGATAATGCAAGAGAAATACAGCTCTACTATCAGCCACTTAT
>Ga0193961_1000523_pt1 | contig 14684 bp, 14 predicted proteins | sample FB_4_MG_FD_140371 | JGI IMG/M metagenome (GOLD analysis project Ga0193961, IMG submission 140371) | Microbial mat bacterial communities from the Broadkill River, Lewes, Delaware, United States - FB_4_MG | ecosystem: Environmental > Aquatic > Freshwater > River > Microbial mats | place: USA...
AGTAGTTGCCCTACTTCTGTTTGAAATTCATGTTTAGCCATTTATTTAGTCCTTTTATTATGTAATATATTCAATTTTGAAGCGAAATTTTAACATAAGTTTATAAAAGAAAGCTAAAGTTTTAGAAATAATTAGCACTTTTGCAGTTTGAGTGCTAAACAATATCAAAAAATCAATTTGTGTAGATACATTTCTACAAAAATGTTATATTTGTGTTATAATTTTTTGATAGAATACTTTCATATAATAGTGAAGGATTTACAACATGTTAAACAATACATACAAAGAATTTTATGACAAGATTATAACAGATATAGGTAATGAAAGAATTTTTACCGATTCTTTACATACATTGGCTTATGGAACTGACGCCTCTTTTTATAGACTCGTCCCTCGAATAGTTATCAAAGCTATCAACGAAACAGAAGTGAGTCTTATCTTGAAATACGCTCATGCACAAAACTTACCAGTAGTATTTAGAGCTGCTGGTACTTCTCTTTCGGGTCAGGCTATTACCGATTCTATTTTGGTCGTTTGTACTTTTGGTTGGCGAAAAATTGAGATATTAAATGATGCAAAACATATCAAACTTCAGCCTGGTGTCGTAGGTGCTGAAGCGAATGTTGCTTTAAAATATTTTGGTAAAAAAATTGGTCCAGATCCTGCTAGTATCAACTCTGCTCAAATAGGTGGAATAGCTGCAAACAATGCTAGTGGTATGTGTTGTGGAATCGATCAAAACTCCTATAAAACACTCAAGGATATAAGAGTAATATTTAATGATGGTACTATTTTAGATACGAGTGATGAACAATCTAAAAAAGATTTTTTAGATTCTAAAAGTGAGCTTATATCTGGTATAAAAGAACTTATTCAAAGTATCCAAGAAGATAAAAATCTTCACAAAAAAATCGAAAAGAAATTTTCTATTAAAAATACTACTGGTTATAGTCTCAATGCTTTAATTGATTTTGAAAATGAGATTGATGTTATTGCCCATCTAATGATAGGAAGTGAAGGAACACTAGGATTTATATCTTCTGTTACTTACAATACAGTACAAGAGCCAAAAGTAAAAGCCTCTTCGATTATACTTTTTGAAGATATTTTTGAAGCCTGTAAATTCGTAGCAGAACTCAAACAATCAAAAGGTTTGGTAAATGCTGCAGAACTTATGGATAGAGCGAGTTTAAAAAGTATCGAAAATAAAGAGGGAGTCGACCCACTTTATAAAACTTTACATAATGATGTAGCTTCTATTTTGGTTGAGTGTGGAGAACAATCCAAAGAAGAGCTAGAAGAAAAAATTGCTAAAGTAAAAAGCATAGCCAACAATTACAAACTAGTAGAACCTGCAAAATTTACTGATGATCCAAAAGAGTATGCAAAATTGTGGGCGATACGAAAAGGAACATTTCCAACAGTTGGAGCTATGAGAGAAAGTGGTACGACTGTAATCATTGAAGATGTTGCTTTTAATGTAGAAGATCTAGCCAATGGTGTTATTGAACTTCAAGGATTATTTAAAAAATATAACTATAATGAAGCTATTATCTTTGGTCATGCACTAGAAGGAAATGTACACTTTGTATTTACACAAGAGTTTACACAAGAATCAGAAATAAAACGATATGAAAACTTTATGGATGATGTATGTCATTTGGTAGCTGTAAAATACAAAGGTTCACTCAAAGCAGAACATGGTACAGGAAGAAATATGGCTCCATTTGTAGAGATGGAATGGGGAGAAGATGCATATATTTTGATGAAAAAGATCAAAAAAATATTTGATCCCAAAAACCTTTTAAATCCAGGAGTTATTATCAATGAAGATAAAAAAGCCCATATCAAAAACTTCAAACTTATGCCAGCTTTTAACCCTATCGCTGACAAATGTATCGAATGTGGATTTTGTGAGCCTATTTGTCCCTCAAAAGATTTGACAATTACTCCACGGCAACGAATCGCTGTAAATAGAGAGATACAAAGAAGAAAAGAAAATAGTGAGCAGTACAAAGAGCTAGAAGCACTCTATAATTATGACGGAGAACAAACATGTGCTGTTGATGGTCTTTGTGCTACGGCTTGTCCTGTTGAGATCAATACAGGAGCCTTAACAAAAGATATAAGAGATCAAAAAAATGGAAAACTATCACAAGCACTCTCTTCTACAATTGCTACAAATTATGATAAAACTTTATTTGCTGTAAGACAAGGATTCAAAGTATTGAATGCTGTAGAATCTGTAATAAAACCATCAGGAATGAGAAAAATACGCAAACTTATCCCAGCGTTTCCATATTGGTTAGATAGTATGCCAAAAGTAGCTTCGTATACCAAAACACAAGAGTTTACAAACCATACACATAATGCAGTTCTTTTCTCAAGTTGTATCACGAGAGCTTTTGGAGCAGGTAAAAAGTCTAAAGATACAAGAGACTTAAATAAAGTAGTTGAATCTTTATTAGAAAAGTCCAAGTTTAATATCATCTATCCAGCAAAAGACAAGTCGTTATGTTGTGGTGTCCCTTTTGAGAGTAAAGGATTCAAAAAAGACGCCGATAAACAGCTCGACCAACTTCTAGCTGAACTTTTAAAAGCATCAAACAATGGAGAGTATCCTATCATTTGTGACAATTCACCATGTACATATAGAATAGTAAATAACCTCAAAAAGATGAATCTTAAAGTATATGAACCTATTGAATTTTCACTGAAATATTTAGTGCCAAATTTAAAAATTACTAAAACTGATGAGCCTATTGTTTTACATACAACATGTAGTTCAAAAAAGATGAAACTTGATGAAAAATTTGAATCTTTGGCAAATACATTAAGTACAGATGTGACTATTCCTAAAAATATCAACTGTTGTGGATTTGCAGGGGATAGAGGATTTAATTTTCCTGAGCTGAACACTTCTGCATTAGCAGGACTCAAAGGACAACTCAAACCAGATATAAAAAGAGGATTTAGTACAAGTAAAACATGTGAAATGGGTCTGAGTCACAACTCTGAAAAAGATTATAGTTCTATATTGTATCTACTTGATGAATGTAGTGATGAAAAATAAAATTGTATTACTTCTTTTCTTATCATCTATTTTATATGCAAAAGAGGTATTACTTTTACACTCATACCACAAAGGGTATGAGTGGACAGACTCCATTACTCAAGGGGTTGAAAAAGGTTTGATCAATCATAATGTAGAGATAACCTATGAATATATGGATACAAAAAGGATTTATAATCCTCTCTATCTCAAATCTTTATTACAACTATTCAAAAATCGCTATGCCAATCGTAAATTTGATGTTATTATTGTTTCTGATAATAACGCTCTTAGCTTTCTCAATACTTATCATGATGAAATTTTTAAAAATACCCCTATCATTTTTTGTGGTATCAATAACTTTGACAAAAAAAAATTTTCCTCTTCAAATATTTTTAAACGAACTACAGGTGTTGTCGAAGAGGTTGATATAGAAAAAAACATTCAACTTATACTCAAACTCCATCCAAATATAAAAAAACTTTTTGTAGTCAACGATACAACCACTACAGGTATAGGTATGAAAAAAGAGTTTTTTAAAATATATGATAAATACAAACATCGATTTGAAATAGAATATATTGATTCCTTTACAATAAAATCCTTACAAAAAAAAGTTAAACATCTTCAAGAAGAGAGTGTAATTCTTTTTATGCTTTTATTTCGAGATAAAACAGGGAAAGTATTCACATTTAAAGATGGACTCAAAAAAATTGAAAACCATAGTGATGTTCCTATTTATGGGCTTTGGGATTTTTATGTCAAGTATGGACTTGTGGGTGGCTATGTTACGAGCGGATACCAACAAGGATTTTATGCAGCAAAACTAGCAAGTTCCATTTTGGAGGGTAAAAATATTGCTAATATTACTGTAATAGAAAAAAGTCCTAATAGTTATATTTTTGATTATAAACGCTTACAAAAATTTGAAATCAAACTAAACACTTTACACGATCATTATATTATTAGAAATGAACCACAGACATTTTATGCTAATTATCAAAAAGAATTAACCATTATTATCATTCTTTTTATTTTATTTACACTCATTATTTTTTTACTTATAGGCTCATTAGAAGCCAAAAAGCAAGCACAAAAAGAGTTGGCAACTCAACTCAATTTTATAGAATCTCTTCTCAATACTATAAAAAATCCTATATTTTACAAAGATAACAATGGAAAATATTTAGGATGTAATGATGCTTTTTCTAATTTTACGGCGATTAAGAAAAAAAATCTTATAGGAAAAACTATGTATGATGTGTTTCCAGAAAAAGAGGGATTTTTTAAAATACATGAAGATATAGAAAAAAAACTTTTCAAAAATGAAAAAGTAGATGAATACATAATGGAATATACTATCCAAAATACTACAAAAACAGTTATTATTAGTAAAAATCTCTACTATAATAATGAAAAATCAGTTGAGGGTATTTTGACCGTCCTTCATGATATTACAGATATAGTCAAGATACAAAATGAAAAGAAACAGCATGAATCTTTTTTGGTACAACAATCAAAACTAGCAGAGATAGGTGAGATGATAAATGCCATAGCACACCAATGGAATGAGCCATTAGTAGAGATGTCCGCTATTGTACAAGATTTAGATCTACAATACAAAACAGCAGATATTTCAGCAGATGATATGAAACTTTTTGTCAAAGATTCTATGATTCAGATCCAATATATGTCAAAAACGCTCAAAGATTTCAGAGATTTTCTAAAGCCATCTGCAAAAAAATCAAATTTTTATATAAAAGATGCGTTTCATGAAATCCTTAATATTTTGGAGCGTCAAATAAAATACTGTTATATAGACCTCAATATACAATACTCCGAAAAAGATCTTGTAGTATATGGATACAAAAATGAGTTTATGCAAGTTTTGATCACTATACTCAATAATGCAAAAGATGCTATACTCAAACTCAAACAAAAAAGTATCTCTTATATTGGAAAGATTACAGTAAAAGTTTCAGCGATACAAGAAAAGGTCGAAATTGTGATTATTGATAATGGTTGTGGAATCAAGGATAAAGACAGAGAATTTTTGTTTGATCCTTATTATAGTACAAAAGAGAAAGGAAATGGATTGGGACTGTATTTAAGCAGAACATTGATAGTTGATAAAATGGATGGAGAAATTTATTTTAAAGCCACAAAAGATGTGACCACTCTAGTTATAAAACTACCACAAAAGGTTACACTATGAAAATATTATTATTAGAAGATAATGAAAGATTAAACAATAGTATCGTAAAAAGACTTACTCTCAAAGGTTATAAAGTAGATGCTTTTATTGATGGCAATGAAGCATTAGAGTGTATCTACAACGGTTATGATTGTTTTTTATTGGATGTCAATGTCCCCTCAATAGATGGAATTAGTATACTCAAAGAGATAAGAGAAACCTACAAAACTATCCCTATTTTGATTATTAGCTCAAATATAGACCTAGATACTATTAAAAATGCGTATGGTTATGGATGTAATGACTACTTAAAAAAACCATTTTATATAGATGAATTAGAATTAAAAATAGAGATTCTTTGTCAACTTGATACAGAACTAGTCATATTAGAGCAAGGTTTTACTTATGATATCAAAAAAAGAGAACTTTTTAATGAAACACAAATCAAACTCACAAAAAAAGAGACATTACTATTACACCAACTTATAACTAATAAAAATAAAATTTTAAGCTATGATAATATCATCAATTATGTCTGGGAAGGTGATGTAGCTACGACAGATAGTATCCGTACTTTGATTATGCGTTTACGAAAAAAAATACCAAAAGATTCCCTCGAAACTATTGTAGATTTTGGATATAAATTTCATATAAAATAATACTAATTTATCCAATATAAAAATAACTTTTATAATACTTTATATATTATTATTATATTATTTATAATAATATTAAAAAAATAGAGGATATTTTATGGCAAGACCAACTCAATATAATTTAGAAAAAGTGCTTGATAATGCAATGGATATATTTTGGAAAAAGATCTGTAGAGAAAATAAATATTTTGAGAAATAATCCTGGTACGAAAGGGATTGAGTTGTTTTTTAAGTTTTGAATTTGGAGAAAATTTTAAGGGATGTCTATTTTCAAATGGTATGCAAGAAAAAGAGTTTATCAACGAAGAAACATATAATATACCAAAAAAATATTTTAATTTAATATCTACACAAATCGAAAAAAACCTCCTAAAAGCAAAAGAAGATGGTGGTTTAATTATTCAGAATATAATAAACTTAATAGCCTAATACTTATGTAGTCGCCAATAAAAACAAAGAGATTATTTTTGCATTTGTAGATGAAGATTATACAAAAAGATGTGAACCTCAAGATATTATTGATGCTATAAAAAGGAGTTTATAAAAAAATTTATTAAATGTATCACTATGAAATGATACAATGTAGATTCAATAAAAAAGTATAAAGAATAGAATGTTAAGGAAATAATGACAATGAGAGTAAAAAAACTAAATATGAATTGTGATATTGACAAACAAATTTTGTTAACATATTTTTTTAAAAATTTAAATACTGTATTAGATACAAAGGAATTATTAGGCCTTTGTACTATCCATTATGATTCAAAAAAAGAGAAATTCTATTCTTGTACCAAAAGATTTAAAAAAGAACTTGAGCCATACAAAGATACACAAGTGATGCAAAAAAATGTCGATGATACACTTAAAAAGGTTTTATCTCACCATTTCAAAATACAAGAAGAATTAGTCCGCTGTGATCTTCATTTGGATGAGGGTATTGATTATTTCTATATTACTATTATTGGTGCAGATCTTTTCCAAATAGAAAATGAGTTTGGTCATAAACTTGATATTCTTTAAGTGTTAGATCAACTCTAATAGCACCTCAAAGGATACCTAGTATTATGAAAAAATTTATAAATGTTGTATTAAAATATTTTGATGTTTTTGAATTATAGTTTGGAGGAGCTACTCAGAGTCGAACTGAGGATCAAGGATTTGCAATCCAATGCATTAGCCACTTTGCTATAGCTCCATTTTGTAAGTACGGAATTATAGAGAAAGTAACCTTAATCTTTTATTATTTTATAACTTAAATCAGCAATTTCCCAAAGATTAAACTCTAAAGTACAATTTTCAACATTTATGAGAGGATAAAATTACTTTTCAATTGATACCCTTGCCCTTTGATATTGACTAAAAGATCTTTTGATAATTTGACTCGTAATCTTTTGATAAAAGTTCTAATTTTTTCTTCATTTAGTACTTTTTCATCCCAAAGTGTTTGACTTAATTGATCATTTGAGATAAGAGAATCTGTCTTCATAAGAAGTTGCAAAAAAGTAAGTTCTCTTTTTGTAAGTGAAATATATTTGTCATTTTTATATAAACTTTTTGTATCTGTATTAAACTTCAATTCATCATCTAGTATCACAATATCATTTTGTAATTTTGGAGCAATTGATACAATATAATCTAATAGTTCATCAGGATCAAATGGTTTTATAAAATATTTGACAACACCTACATCAATTGCTGTTAAAAATTTTTCTGTTTCACTAAAAGCACTTACTATTATGATATGGATATTTGGATTTATTTTTTTTAATTCTTTTGCCATCTCGAGTCCTGTCATATCAGGCATCATAATATCAGTAATTACTAAATCAGGAGATATCTTAATAAATCTTTCAAGTCCCTCTTTCCCATTATTTTCAACATAAAAACTTGCAAAATATTCCCCAATTGCTTTTTTTAAGAGATGGGCTAATGTTACTTCATCTTCTACCAATAGTACTTTGAGTTCTTGTAATATTGTATACATTTACATTTCTCTATTTTTATACGGAAATGTAAGAGTAAAAGTCACCCCAAAATGATTATTTTGAAATTCTATTGAGCCATCAAATGCTTGCTCGCAAATCATTTTAGACATAAATAATCCCAAACCTGTCCCACTACTTGTATGTTTTGTCGTAAAATAAGGCTCAAAAACTCTTTCACTATTTTCATTTTTGATACCTCTAGCATTATCAAAAAATTGAATAATAACATTGTTGTTTTCTATTTTTGACACAATTTTTATCTCTCTTTGCTCAATTTGATTGTTTATAAAAGCATCTTTGGAGTTTTGAATAAGATTGATGATAATTTGTGTGAGTTCATTACTAATACCCACTATTTGTATCTCTTCAAAATTGGTTTTTATAAATATATATTGCTCTTTGATGATTCTTTCTGATATTTGTATCGCTTCATTAATACTATCTGTGAGAAAAAATAATTTTTTTTCTTTTGCTGGATTGAAAAAATTGGTAAAATCATCTATAGTATTGGACATATTTTTAATAATCTCTTTACTTTGAGAATAGAACTCTTGCACTTCAAGATTTTGATTTTGGAGTGCAGATTTTTTTATATTGAATAAAGTAAGGTTGAGTTCAGTGAGTGGTTGTCTCCATTGGTGTGCAATATTTGCAAGCATCTGACCTAAACTTGCTAGTCGTGATTGCCAAAACATCACTTTTTGTTTTTGTTTATTTTTCTCTATCTCTTCTTGAACTCTTTTTTCAAGAGAGTCATTCAGTTGTTGCAACTCATATGTTTGTTCTTGAACTCTTTTTTCCAAAGTAGCATTAAGCTCTTCAAGCTCCAACTCTTTTTTTTCCAACTCTTTTGTTATAAAAACATCATGGCTGACATCATAGCGAATAGCGATATATTCTTCAATTTCTCCATACTCATCAAGTATAGGAATAACAGTTGTATTTACATAAAATACAGAGCCATCTTTTGCTCTGTTTTTTACAGTTGCTTTATAGGTTTTTTTATTTTGAATAGTATTCCATAAAAGTTGAAACTTAGAGACATCAACATCAGGATCTCGTATGATATTGTGATTTTTACCCAATAACTCTTCTTTTGAATAGCCTGAAATTTTACAAAACTCATCATTTACAAAAGTGATGATACCTTTTGTATCTGTTTTTGAAATGATGTTGTTTGTTTCAATGGCTTGTTTATATTGTTTTAACATAATGAATTAGTTTATCGTAACATTTAACTGAAATTTATAATGTGTTATTATATAAATATTACGCTAAAATTGTCTATGTATCATTTGGTTCATAATATTTTTTAGATCTTCACTTTCATCATTTTTAATAGCTTCAACCGCTTCCAATCCTAACTTTTGAGCTTGTGCTATACTGTCTATGAGAACATTATGCTTAATCATTTCATCTTTTATCCATGTTTGTTCTTCTACACTTAAAGGTTTTTTATACAAAGATTCTAATTTGGTTTTATTTTCTGTTCGCTCATGCAAAAGTAAATAAGGGATAGTCACCTTTCCCTCAACAAAATCCAACATAGCTGGTTTTCCCAAAGTTTCACTATCTTGTGTAATATCCAAAATATCATCAATCATCTGAAAAGCAAGCCCTAGATTTTTTCCATACAAAGCAAAAGCAATTTCATCTTTAGCACAAAGAATGGCAGCAACTTTTGCACTTGCTTCTATAAGTGATGCTGTTTTTTTATAAATCATATCAAAATATTTATCGTAAGAGGTATTGAAATTTTCAGTTAAATCTACATCTAGCATCTCACCAATACTCAAAAGTGTTACCGCACTTGAAATAGTATACGAGATTTGTCTATCCATAACTGAGAGTTCAGTAAAGGCTTTTGAATATAAAATATCTCCAAACATAATCGAAGTTTTATTGTCAAAAAGAGCATTTATAGAGGGTTTTCCTCTTCTTGTATCTGATTCATCTATTACATCATCATGCAGTAAAGATGCAGCATGAATCATCTCTACAATAGAACATAATTTTATAGATTCATCATTTACACCAGCAATTTTCAAGATAAGTTTTGAGCGAAGCATTTTCCCTTGTGCTAAGAGTTCAAAAAGTTCGCAACTTTTTTGATCACCACACTCATGTACATACTCTCTAATTTTATTTTTAACTAATGATAACTCTTCCATATTTTTTAAAACCTTTTATTAATTATTGACTTTTTAACTATCTAATCGTGAAACTATTTCACCTGTAAATTCCATATAAGTACTTTTTTTATTATATTCTACTTCTGTGGAATTTTGAAATGAGTACTCTTTTATAATATTTTCAAGTCCCTCTTCCCCATGTTGTTGACTTAAAAGTGTTTCCATCACCGTGAATTTTTCTAACAATCTATCCATTTGATCTTTTACTAGTTCATCATTGGCAATACCAATAATATCCCAAAATTTTGACTGAGGAGAACCTGCAAAGATATCATTTTCATCTTCAAAAAGTGCATCATATTTTGACATTTATTTTCCTACTGTTTATGATATGAAATTATAGTCAGCCTTCGCTTAATTTCAATTTTACAAATTTTATTTTAGAAGATTCTCTCTTAATTTAAGTTCCTGATCCGTACTAATCATATCATCTTTGAAAGTATTTGATTGTTTTTCTTCTTCAATCTGATCTAAACTATCCTTTAGAGATCTATATTCTTTGATTATTTGTATCAGTTCCGATTTAGAAACCTCTTGTATATTCGGTATAGTATCACTAGATATTTCAATATCTACTGCTTCAAATGAAATTTTATCTGTTAAAAAACCACTAAAATCATTCAACTCATTTATTGTTTTTTGTAAAGAATTTATCTCCTTTGTCAAACTACTCAAAGTAGAACTATCATTTGAATTCTCTTTACTTATATCAAGACTTTCTGCATCTATTATAACTTGTCCAAACATCTTTTTTTGAAGAGCTAACATATCTTCTTTCAAATCGTCAATCATAGATTTAATGTCTGCTTTTGTACTAGCACTCATCTCCTCTTCAGATCTCTCTTTCATAAGTTTTTGTATCTCAGATAGTAGCTTTTGTAGATGTTCCAATTCAGATACTGACAAACCTGTTTTTATAATAGATATTAAATCTGCAACCAAATCTTCTATAGTTTGACTTCCATCAGTTTCTACTGTTGATTCAACTAAATAACTCGAAAATTCAGTAGTTGGTGTTGTGTTTGTATTATTTGATAAAGAAACTGTGGAAATTTCTATTTCATTAAGAGAATTAATTTGCATAATTGTATACCTTAAAATATAATTTTATATCTCAAAGTATAGCATATAAATATCAAAATAGTGCCATATTTTACAAAATTCTATTTTATTTTCCTATTCGTACCCGAACAGACTCAGCATGTGCTGTCAATCCCTCTGTATCTGCAAGTAATGCACACGCTTCACCTATATCATTTATAGCATTTTGACTAAAACTAATAATACTACTTTTTTTCATAAAATCTTCCACATTTAATGGACTATAAAATTTAGCAGTTCCACCTGTAGGTAAAGTATGATTAGGTCCAGCGATATAATCCCCAATAGGTTCTGGAGTATTTTCACCTAAAAATATAGCTCCCGCATGTTTGATTTGAGGAAGTAACTCAAAAGGTGATTTTGTCATCACCTCTAAATGTTCTGGTGCTATCTCGTTCATAAGAGTAATTGCTTCGTCCATTGTCTCTGCGATAATGATACAGCCTCTTTCATCTATAGACTTTTTAGCAATCTCATTTCTACTTAAAATTTCTAGATAATTATCGACTTCTTCACTTGTAGATTTTGCAATCTCTTCAGATGTAGTGATCATAATTGAGCTAGCCATCTCATCATGTTCTGCTTGTGAAAGTAGATCTATGGCCAAATATTTAGGTTTTGCAGTAACATCGGCTAAAATACCTATTTCTGAAGGACCTGCAATCATATCGATGTTTACTTCCCCAAATACAAGCTTTTTAGCAGTCGCCACAAAAATATTACCAGGACCTGTAATCACATCAACTTTTTTTAAAGTTTCAGTACCATATGCCATAGCAGCAATAGCACTTGCCCCACCTACTTTCATAACAGTTTTTATACCACATAAATGACAAGCAGCAAGAAGTAACTCATTTGGCTCATCATCAGGTGTAGGTGTACACACAACTATCTCTTCCACACCAGCTACAATAGCAGGAATAGCATTCATCAAAAGTGAGCTAGGATATGCAGCCTTTCCACCAGGAATATAGAGTCCAGCTCTATCAACAGCAGTCACTTTTTGACCTAAAATGGTTCCATTTGATTCATAATCCATCCAAGATTTTGGAAGTTGTTTTTGATGATATTTTTTGATTCTTTCATAGGCTAAATGCAATGATCTTTTTAACTTTTCATCGATGTTATTATATGCTTTTTCCATATCTTCTACATTGATAAATAGATCACCATCACTCACGGGTGTCCAATTATCAAATTTTGACACATGCTCTTTGACAGCTTTATTTCCATTTTTAACAATATCATCTATAATATCATTTACAATTCCAGATACCTTTTTGATATCAACTTTTGCACGACCGAGTATATTTTCAAATTCTTTATTAAAACTTGTATCTTTTGTGTTTATTATTTTCATGACAGAATTTTATCATAAAATTGATAATAAATGAATAAGTTAGCTTTCTTTCGATAAGAATTTATAAGAACTATCTACACTATAAAAATAGATAGTTCAAATAAAAATTATTTTATTTTATCGATAACTTTCATTAAAAAACTCGCAGAATTTTTAGCACTACTTTCTAAAAACTCATCAAAATTAAATCCAGCATCCATATCAGCTGTATCACTAATCGCTCTGAGTATCAAACAAGGCACATCCAAAGCATCACAAACAACAGCAACACTTGCTCCCTCCATCTCTAAAGCATCTGCCTTAAAAGTAGACTCAATAAACTCTTTTCTTTTTTCATCTGCGACAAATTGATCACCAGTAGCTATAATACCTTCAATAATTTTAATATCATTCTCTTTTGCAACTTCTAAAGCAATATTTTTTAACGATTCATCAGTATTCACATACACAGATCCACCAGGTACAAACCCATGAGGATGACCAAATGCTGTAATATCTAAGTCATGTTGAGATAATTTATTTGCCACTATCAAATCACCAATTTTAAGCTCAGGATTAACCCCTCCAGCAACACCTGAAAACAACAAGGTATCACAAGAAAATTTTTCTATCATTGTAGTTGCTGTTAAAGTAGAAAATACTTTTCCTATTTTACTATAGGCTATGACCACATTAAGATCTCTAAGCTTACACTCATAATATGTATTATTTGCAAAATCAATTTTATTGATATCTGTAAAGTTTTCTAAAAGGGGTGTTATCTCCTCTTCCATAGCTCCCATTATTGCTAATTTAGTCATTTAATATCCCTAGTGTAGTTTCTAATGATTTGGTATCTGATACATTTAATGTCGGTGTAGATTTATCGATTTTTCTATTTAATCCTTTTAGAACAGCACCATTACCAAACTCGATAAACAGATCAATAGCACTTGATTTAGCTAAAATAGAGTGTTTATATTTTACAGGACTAATAAGTTGTTTACCAAGTAAATCAATAGCATCTTTTTTTGTAGAATACGCTTCTGCTGTCACATTTGAGATCACAGATGTTTCAAATTTTTCAGTAATAAAATTATTTAAATATGGATTCAATTTTACAACTGCACTCTCTAAAATTTCACAATGACTTGCAACACTCATATCCAAAACAATAGCTCTTTTTGCACCTGCAGCCTTAAAACTTTCTACACTTGACTCAAGATCAGATTTTATACCTGCTACTACTATTTGACCATTTTGATTATAGTTTGCAGCCCATATTTTTTTACCCTCACCTCTATATTCTGCTGTCAAATTTTCAACAGATTCATCATCTAAACCAACAAGAGCCATCATACCAGCACCTGCTCCAGCACACGCTTCTGTCATAAATAACCCTCGTTTATAAACTAATTCAATTGCATCTAAATAATCAATAGCACCACTTGCAACTAAAGCAGAAAACTCACCTAAAGAGTGACCCAAAACAAATTCTGGTTTGATGTCACATTTATCTTTGAAAATCGCAAGTGCAATACAACTTACTAATAAAATTGCAGGTTGTGTGAATTCTGTTTTACTTAAATTTTCACTTTCGTTAAATAATAAATCTTCAAAACTAAATCCTAATCTATCACTTGCATTTTTAATCATCTCTTTTGCAATATCACTATTTTCAAAAAAATCTTTTCCCATTCCATTAGATTGACTGCCCTGACCAGGGAATATAAAAGCTACTTTTTTCATGTTATTTCCTTTGTAAAATTTATTCTAAATAAAAAAAAACTCCCATTTCCGAAGAAAGAGGAGTTTTATAGACTTGTTCTTCATTCACCTTAGTGACTAGAACAACAACCACCTGATGATTGAGTATCAGATTCAGAAGAACAACAACCACCTTCAGAACCATGATCATGTTTATGCTCTGATCCATCATCAGTACCACAACTTCCGCCACCACAACAACCGCCACCAGCAGCAGCCATACCACCAACTACACCAACTTGAATCTCTTCTTCAGTTGCAGCTCTTACAGCTAAAATAGTTACAGAAAACATCAATGCTTTTCCAGCCATTGGATGATTATAATCAATTGTTACTTGATCTTCTTCAATTTTTTTAACAACAACTTGAACAGTTTCTCCACCTTCACCTGTACCATA
>Ga0193961_1000526_pt1 | contig 14620 bp, 14 predicted proteins | sample FB_4_MG_FD_140371 | JGI IMG/M metagenome (GOLD analysis project Ga0193961, IMG submission 140371) | Microbial mat bacterial communities from the Broadkill River, Lewes, Delaware, United States - FB_4_MG | ecosystem: Environmental > Aquatic > Freshwater > River > Microbial mats | place: USA...
AATGGGGACTTCCAGGTGGATTTATGGAGATAGGCGAATCTTTGGAAGATAATGCAAAAAGGGAAGTTTTTGAGGAAACCAATTTAACTTGTATGGAACTTAAACTATTTAATATCTATTCAGGTAAAGAATTTTATTATAAATATCCAGATGGCAATGAAGTTTATAATGTTACGGCGACATATATATGTAAGAAGTACTATGGAGAGATTGTAGTTGAAGTAACAGAAGGCAAAGAAGTTAAATTCTTTGATATAGAAAATATACCTTTAAATATTAGTCCACCAGTTGTAAAAATAATAGACGACTATATAGAACATTATAAAAACAGTAAAAATTTAAAGAGTGTATAAATTTATAAGTTTCAAAACAAAAAAGACATAAATTAAAAATAAATTTATGTCTTTTTTGTTTTTTAAAATAGCTTAATTTCAATACATATAGAGCTTAGTTAATAAAAATGTCATTAAATTATGTCTTAATCACACAATTTCACATAAACATAACATGATTTCAAAACAGTATGCTTTTATAATTAACTCATAGTCGGAAACGACATTCCCATAGATACGTACAGAGCATGATTGTACACAAGATAACCAGCACATTGTGGCATCCACCTGATGCTTCTTTCAAGCCACAATGTGCAATCCCCTTAAGGAGGGCAATATGACTATTAAGAAAAAAATTATAACAATGAGTTTAGTTGGAGTTTTAGCAACTGGTTCTGTAGCAACTTACGCCACAGATAATAATTCATTAAAGATTAAAACTAATATAGATAGACCGATGCTTCAAAAGGTTCAAACAAATTCTATTGGACCAGTATTAAAAAAATTAGGATTTTCAGGTTCAAAGAAAAGAGAAGATGAAAAATTTCTAGCATTTTTAAAAAAATCAGATAAAGAAAGAGAAAATTATTTACAGATGCAAGTAAGTAATGGTATTATTTCCAAGGATGAAAAAAATGAATTTGAAAAATTTATAATAAGATCTGGAGCAAAACTTGGAGATAGAGATATTAACCAACATGTTGGAGAAAATAAATCACTTATTGGAAGAGTTCTTGAAATTGAAAATATAACACAAAAAGATGTAATATATGAAAAACTAATGCTATTTCATAATAGTAATAGTGAAGAGAAAAAAAATATTATTGAAAATGCAATGAAAAAAGAATTAATTAATGAAAATGAATGTAAATTTCTATTGGAGTGGTGTCAGGGCCACAAATAGTTCCTCCATAAATACAATCCGTAAGCTTCCCCCAGCTTACGGTTTTGTTTTAATAATAGATTGGGTTACGTATTTGATTAAAATGTAGTAAAATTAAGAAAAGGAGAGTGAGAAAATGGCATATCAACTGTATATTGTGGAAGATGAAGTTTCTTTGTCTAATATATTGAAATTATATTTAGAAAAAGAAGGATATCAAGTTAAGATATTTGAAAGTGCTGAAGATGCAATGCCATATATTGATAAACCACCAACACTATGGATTTTAGATATTATGTTGCCTGGTATGGATGGACACTCATTTATAAAAAAAATTAAGGAACAAACTGAAGATGTACCAGTTATTTTTATGTCTGCTAGATCAAAAGATTTAGATAGATTAATGGGGTTAGAATTGGGAAGTGATGATTATATTTCAAAACCTTTTTTGCCAAGAGAATTAGTAATTAGGGTAAATAGGCTTATTAAGTATATAAGAGGTGAAGAAGATCAGGTTGTATTAGCACCTTATGAGATAGATTTAAATGCAAGAAATGTTGTAGAAGATAAAAAAAGAATAGAGTTAACAGCAAAAGAATTTGATTTATTGTCATATTTTATTAAACACTCAGGACAAATGATGTCAAGAGAACAGATATTAGAAAATGTATGGGATTTTGCATATGAAGGTTCGGATAGAGTTGTTGATGATACAGTTAGAAGATTAAGGAAAAAAATGCCTAAGCTAATAGTAGAAACTCAATATGGATATGGGTATAGGTTGGTGAAACAATGAGAGAAAGTTCACTATTTTTAAAGGTTAGTTTTAAATTAGGCGTTCTTTGGGTTGTAATGTTTTTATTATTTATTGTGGGTTTAGTAAGTGGGGTAAATCATTTTTTTAAGTTAGAAACATTTTCAACGATTGAAAAAGCACAAGAAATGATTGGAGTAGATGAAAATAAATTAGAAAATTATTCTATTGAAGATAATTCGTTAGGAATACTTGAAAGCTCAGAAGTTCAAAATATAAGAAATGTACAACATTTGGTCATACTAAAAAAAGATTTAGAAAATAATGTAGTTAAATTGGATGAAGAAATTTCTAAAAATTTAATTAATCAAGAACAAGCGATTTCAAGATACACGCACATGTCAGAAAATGGGAAAATGTTCTATATTGTAAGGAAAATTAAAATTTATAATGTAGAGGCATATTTATTTTCATATATGTGGGATACTTATCAAAGAGATTTATCTGCAAGATTGGTTGGAGATGGTTATAAGGTAATGCTTATATTATTTTGGGCGACTATTATAACAGCACTTATTATTACTAGAAGCATCACAAAACCAATAAAACAAACAGAAAGAATTGTTAAATCTATAATGGATCAAAAATGGGTTAATCCCCCTAAAGAATATTTAGATGATGAAATCGGTAGATTAATGGAAGCAGTATTTATGATGCAAGAAAAATTAAAAGATAGAGAGAGTGAAAGTAGAGCATTTTTGCAGAGTATTTCACATGATTTAAAAACACCTGTAATGGTTATTAGGTCTTATGCACAGGCAATAAAAGATGATATGTTAATTGAAAATTCGTTAAATAGAACTGTTGATGTAATTGATAGAGAGGCTCAATATTTAGAAAGAAGAGTTAAGAATTTATTGTTTTTAAATAGTCTTGAAAAATTATATGCAGATAGGGAACATTTTAAGTATATTAATGCTGAATGGTTTTTTGAGAATTTAATCGAAAGATTTCAAATGAATGAAAAAGCAATAGAGTTGAGATATGTATCAAATATAAAATGGATTTATGGGCATGAAGAAGGTTTAGAAACAGCATTTTCAAATATTATTGAAAATGGGCTTAGATTTGCAAAGAGAAGTATTTTAATAGAAACAGAATCAAAAGAAAGTGTTGAAGTAATACGAATATTAAACGATGGTCCATCTATAGACGAAACGATAATTGATAGTCTATTTGATGCGTTTTATAGACATAAAGAAGGCCATTTTGGGTTAGGATTATATATTGCAAAGAGAATATTTGATTATCATGGAGGCAATATTGTAGCTTATAATAAGGAACCATGGGTAGTTTTTGAAATAGAATTACCTAAATTTGCAATGACAGTTATAGAGGAATCAAAATAAAGGACTAGACTAAACTAGTTCTTTATTTTATATCGTCATAATGTATGGATAAATTTCTTCCCTTTTCTTTTGCAATATATAGCGCATTATCGGCTTTTTTAAAAAGTGAATCACTATCGTCATTTTTTGAGTATGTTACAACACCAATACTTACAGAAAGATTTATATTTTGAGAATAAGTGTTTTTTTGTATAGCTGATCTGTAGTTTTCAGCAAATTTTAGACTTTCTGATTTAGAAGAATGTTTTAGTATAATAATAAATTCTTCGCCTCCCCAACGATAAATAGGATTATTTGAATTTATAATTGAACGTGAATATTCCGCAAATTCATGTAGAATAATATCTCCTATTTTATGACCATAAGTATCATTAATTTGTTTAAAATAATCTAAATCAATTAAAAGCATTGAAAAACTAATATCAGAGAGCTTAATTAATTTAGATAAATCAAATTCTAATTTTCTTCTATTTGACAATTGAGTTAGTAAATCAGTATTTGCTACATTTTCTAGTATTTCAGCTTCTTCTATTTCGTTATTAATTATTTCGACTAAAAAGAAGACTAAAAATGAATAAATAATAAATAGAATAAAACTATATAGAAGCTGTGAAAAACATAATTTAGTTGTTGGATTAATGGTATGTGTATATAAATAAATTAATCTTGTCAAAAAGGCGGTGTATGCAATAATAAAACCTGAAAATAATTGATATTTTTTAACATGAGTAATCGCAAGTGCTAAAATAATTAAAAATAGCATAGAAATATATTGTACTGGTTGTTTATAATAAAATAAAATTCCGCATCGCAAAAACCCAGATAACATTAAAAGATTTATGCACAATTCAAGTTTTCTATTTTGTAAAAGAAAAAATAGAAGCAGAAATAAAATAAGAAAAGTAGCAGTTTCAAAAAATTTAGGCCATGTAAAACCTGTAAAAAATGCATCCGCAATCATTATAGTAAGAGATGCAAAAAATAACAGTAAGGTAAAGAAGAAAGTATATTTTGCTTTTTTCTTTATAAAGAATTTATCGGAATTATATTTTCTTAATAGATAGTTACTCAAAATGAAAACCTCCAGACGATAATGTATATATATTATTGTCGCATAAAAAGTAATATTCTTAAAGAGTTAAAGAAAATAAAAATAAATTCTTTATTGATTTTTATTTTTATTGTGCTAATATATAGATGATGCGAGTGTAGCTCAATGGTAGAGCTCTAGCTTCCCAAGCTAGCTACGAGGGTTCGATTCCCTTCACTCGCTCCAAGCTCATATGAGCTTTTTTTTATTTGTGGGAATTTTGAATTTCATTTGATATAATTATTTTGAGAATGATTTTTGAAAGGACGGATTTTATGGATGTATATATTGTAAATGCCTTTACTAAAAATAATAGAGGAGGAAATGCTGCGGGAGTATGTATTCCAAAGAAAAATCTATCTAAAGATGAAATGATTTATATTGCTAAGGAAATGAATTTATCTGAAGTTGCATTTGTAAATAAAAGTGAAAAAGCAGATTTTAGAATTAGTTTTTTTACGCCTAATAAACAAATTGATTTATGTGGACATGCAACTATTGCAACATTTTCAAAGCTATTTAGTTTAAATATTATTGATAGTGGAGAATATTTACAAGAAACAAATGCAGGTTTATTAAGAGTTAAAGTCAATAAAGATGGTAGAGTTTTGATGGAGCAAAATAAACTTATTGTTGAAGAAGTAATAAGTAAAGATCAAATATTATCAAGTCTGGGTTTAAAAAAAGAAGATGTTCTTGAAATTTTTATTGGCTCAACGGGAGTTAAGGATATCTTTATTAATTTAAGAGAAGATAGGTTACTTAAAAACTTAAAAGTAGATTTTAAGCAAATTGAACAAATAAGTAAAGAAAATGGAGTAACTGGATATCACGTTTTCACAACAAATATAAAGGAAGCTGATGCACTTGCTAGAAACTTTGCACCATTATATGGAATAGATGAAGAATCTGCAACGGGGACTGCAAATGCTGTTTTAGGCTCATATTTAGTTTCGAAAGGTTTAAAAGAGAAAAATGAAAAAATAATTATTTTTCAAGGAATGTATATGAATCAAACTTCTGAAATATGTGTTGAAGTAGATGATAAAAATATACCATGGGTCGGAGGATTTGCTCAATCTTTAGATAAACGAATATTTTAGGTAGATTTATAAGGAGTAATTTGCCAACTTGATAAGTAATTATAGTTATCAAACTTAAGTTTAAGAATAGAATATGGAGAATAATTGTTTTTATTTGAGTATATATTATAAAACCACAAGTTAGAGTTGTCTTTTGAGCATTTTTCTGAAGGGGAGCCAAGTAAAATAACTAAATCATTTTGAGTTAGCTGTGTATTAAGATAATTATTAGTTAAATCACTGAGTTGTAGTTGTCTAATATACAAATTAGATTTCCATATTTCTGAGTTAAAGTAACTGTTTTGTTTTTTAAAATAAGTGTTAATTGAAAAAATAGATATAAAAATAACAAGGCTAAATAATATTTTTAGTTTTTTTATATTTAGATTGTGTTTTAAATGGAAATATAATAAATTTATAATAATTAACAAAGATAAAATAATGGATTTATTAACTAAGAAAATTTCACTTTCAAAAATACTATAAAAAGTAATAATTAATATAGATAATAAGAAAAATAATAATGAATCAAATAATTTGTTGATAAATTTTGGCATATAAAATCCTCTTTTCAATTTATTTGCTAATAAATTATAAATGGTTATGAAAAGAGAATCCATAGGAGTATATAACAATATAAAATAGATTGCTTACAAAAATGAAAGTTAAGCATTTATAAAGTTTTTAAGTTTAATAGAAGCATCATGCTTATTTTTTAGTGGATTTTTAAGTCCTATAAAACCAGTGTTTTTAGAATTAGGGGTACATTCTATAAATTGTTTTACTGCTTTTTCAATAGAACCACCAGCATTACATAAAATAAGTTTGTTAGTTGAATTATTTATGTCATTAAGTTTTAAAAAATTATGAAGAGCAGGGGAAAGTTTACTTGCCCATATAGGTGAAATAAAAATCCAATTTGTATAATGATTAATATCGATATCAAGAGGTTTTAATTTTGGCATCGAGTTCATAACTACTTGCTTTCCACCGTAGATAAATTTCATGAAATTTTTACTAGGAATTTCTTTTTCGCATTTAATACGGAAAAGGTCTGCTTCAATTAAATTAGATAATTGTTTTGCAATATAGTCGCTATTTCCTTCAAGAGAATAATATACTATGGCTGTTGACATAAAAACACCTCCTTGTATATATGGTATCATATTTATTAAAGGGAATATATTTTTAATATAATATTTTAAGGAGAAAATAATGAATTTTTGGATACAAGGATTATTATTAGGATTTGCATATGTAGCGCCAATAGGGATGCAAAATTTATATGTAATACAATCAGCTATACAATTTAAAAGATTTAAAGCTATGCAAATAGCATGGATTACGATATTTTTTGATATTACACTGGCGCTTGCATGTTTTATGGGAATGGGATTAGTTTTAGAAAAATTTCCAAGTCTAAAAATGGCGGTTTTATTAATCGGATCAATTTTGGTGGGATACATAGGGATATCTTTGATTAGAGCTAAAATAGATGTAAATGAGAATACTAAAAAGATTGAAAAATCAATGATTAAAAATATTGCAAACTGTTTTGTAGTAACTTGGCTTAATCCACAGGCAATTATTGATGGAACATTATTATTAGGTGGGTTTAGAGCTAGTTTAGAACCTAATGAGGCAAAGTTATTTATTTTTGGAATGTGTTTAGCATCTTTTTTATGGTTTCAATTTTTATCATTAGGAGTATCTTTATTTAAGAAGAAATTAAATAGCAATTTTTTAAAGATAATTAACGTAATTTGTGGAAGTTTACTAATTTTTTATAGTGTAAAATTATTATATACATTTATTATAAATGCTTTTTAGAGAGGAATAATAATGCGAGGATGGCTTAATATTATAGTGGTTTTTATACTGCTATTAGGATTTATTTTAAAACCACTACCGATAAAACAAAGTTTTGGTCGGAGAGTTTATGTTGGTGAAACTAAATTTAATGTAAGAAAATATCAGGTAGATCATCATGATTTTAATGTGTATTTTTCAGAAAAAGATGATAAGGAAAGAATTGTAGAATGGAATGATCAAAAATTATATATTAGAGATGCAGTAGAATTCTATCCACCTAATGAAAACGGTGATTGGATTATGAGATGTGTTAATTTAAGTAAAGATTTTGGAATGGATTTTAAGCATGCTATGTATGCATTAAAGGGAGGTTCTAAAATGTATTTCTATCCTGACGGTAGTCTTGCATTATTTGAATTGGCTCATCCATCAGAGTGGGAATATGATAAAACACTATTACCATTAAAAGCAGGTACACATGTGGAATTATATGAAAATGGACTATTAAAAGAAGCATTTATTAGGCAAAATACTTTATATTATACAGGCAGAGAAAATTATACATTTAGTTTATTAGAGGGCGGAAGAATTGCATATTATGAAAATGGAGTTCCAAGAATGTTAAGTATACAAGATATTTCTAAGTATCCATTAGGAGAAGAAGAAGTTCTTTGGAAACCGCATGAAAATGAAAGACATATGTTTTATGATGAAGGAGATATAGGATTTCATAAAAATTGGAATATTGCATGGGGGTATCCAGCTCACCTATTGACATTTCAAATTCAAGACAAACCATTATTTATTAAAAGTGGAGAAAGAACTTTCTTTTTTGATTCAGGATTTATAAGATATGGAATATTAAATAATGGGTTTGATTATGAAACAAAATATGGGATATTGCCATTAGAAAAAAATAAACCAGTTGCATTTTATGAGAATGGACAACTAGCTAGAGGCATATTATCTAAAACTACAAAAGTTGATGAGTTTGTTTATCCAAGAGGATTTGAACTTAGATTTGCAGAAAATGGAGAATTAATAAGATAGGAGTTATTATGAATGAGCATAATTTAGAAAAATTATGGAATCAAATATTATTTAATAGGGTAAATTGTATAGTAAAAGAAGCTATGATTGCTGAAAATGTTGAGGCGTGGTTAATTACTTCATCTGAATATAATGAAGATCCATTATTTAGAAGTTTGTCGGGATATTTTGATTATCATTCAAGAGGTGTATCTGCGTATATGATGATATTAAAAGATAATAGATTTTATGCATATAGTATAAATAAAATTGATTCAAGTAATTCACCATATATTTATTTAAAGGATAATATGGATTTAGATGATTTTGTTCAGAATATATGTAACATACATAATATATCTAAAATTTCACTACAAATTTCAGATATTACTTCAATAAATAGTGGATTATCTTATTCACATTTTAAAATATTAGATAAATTAACAAAGAAAATAAATATAAAATTTGTAAGTAGTGATTTATTGTCAACTAGAGTAATGACTACTAGACATAGATTCGAAAAAGAATACTATCAAATTTTATCAAAAGATACAGAGTTAATATTAGATGAAGTATTTAATAACATTTATAAGTATACAAATACAAATGATATTGAATATGAATTAGTTAGATTGGCTAAGAAAAAGGGCTATAGTCTTTGGTTTAAGCCTGATGTATGTATTCAAAGAATGGGGTTAAAAAAGAGTAGAAATTTTAATTGTGATATTAAAGATGGAGATTTAATACATGTTGATTTTGGAGTATCAAATATATTAAATACAGATGTCCAAAGATTATATTATTTAGAGGGTTTTAAAAAAATGCCAAAATCTTTTGAGCAAGGATTTAAAGAAGCATTAAAGGTGCAATCGTTGATTTGTGAGTTATTAAATAAACGAAATTGCGGAAATGAAGTGCTAAAAGAAGTATTAAATAGAACTAATAAATTAGATATAAAGGCACAAGTTTATACTCATCCTCTAGGCTTCCATGGACATGGCGCTGGCTCAGCTGTAGGTAGGTATCATTCACTTGGTAAGAGTATAAAACAAGGAGAATATAATATTTTTTATCCATCCACTTATGCAATTGAATCTAATTCATCAAAAGAAATTCCAGAGTGGAATAATCAATTGGTTTATTTTTTTACAGAGGAAGATTATTGGTTAGACGAGAATAGTAGTTGTTTTTTAAGTGATAGAGCAAAATCAATAAAAAAACTGGAATATAATAAACTCAGATAAAGGAGAAATTTATGAAGATAAATAAAAATTTATTGCTTATGGCTTTTTCCGTAGCACTTGATTTGGCAGAAAGAAGATATATATCACATTCAAAACATGTAGGATATATTTCACTTCAATTATGCAAAAAACTTAAAATTGAGAATGGTAGAACTATGGATATTTTCCATAGTGCATTATTACACGATATTGGAGTTGGAGATATAAATTTAGATGCAATAAATGCAAGTGATAAATTAATTAAACACTGTAAAGAAGGTAAAAAATTGGTTAGTCAATTGCCTTTAACCTCAAAAAGTGCAGATTGGATTTTATATCATCATGAGCATACAGATGGATCTGGACCATTTGGATTGAAAGGTAAAGAAATACCAATAGAATCTAGAATTATTCATATTGCAGATCAGTTTGATATTCTTTTTTACTTAAAGAATGAACCGTATTATAAATTAAAAGAAATGGCAAAAAAATGGGTTGAAATGCATTTAAATACTTGGTTCGATTTAGAAATAGGAAATGCATTTTTATCAATTATTGAAACCGATAGATTTTGGCTTGATTATCAATGGAAGGACTTTGATTTTGTTTTAAGAAGAGAATTTAATCAAGATACGATTGATTTATCTACGGATGATTTTATTAGATTTGCAGAAGTATTTGCCGCAATGATAGATAATAGAAGTCCTTTTACACATATGCATTCAAGAGGACTGGCGGATAAAGTATTATTGGTAACAGAAAAATTTGGTTATGATAAAGATAAACAAAAAGCAATGTATGCGGCGGCTCTTTTGCATGATTTAGGGAAAATGGCTGTTCCAAATAAACTTTTGGATAAACCAGGCGCATTGACATTGGAGGAAAGATTTATAATTAATACGCATGCTTATTACACAAAAATAATATTGGAACAAATTCCAAATTTAAAAACTTTTGCTTCGTGGGCTGCAAATCATCATGAAAGAAAAAATGGCCAAGGTTATCCTGAAAAATTAACTGAAAAAGATTTTTCTGAAGAAGAGAGAATTATGGCTATTTGTGATGTATATCAGGCATTAACAGAAGAAAGACCTTATAGAGGAGCAATGAAATCTAAAAATGCTTGGGAAATAATCGACAATATGGTATCAAACGATTTATTTGATGAAAAGTTGGTAAATAGAATAAAAAATATCTTATAAATTGTGGAAATTAAATATATTGGGGTATACAATATCTGAGTTATCAAATCAATGTTTTAGGGAGGATTAGATGAAGAAGAAATTGTATGCTTTTTTATTTATTGTAGTTTTATTATTAAATGTTTCTTGTAGTAATAAAGAGGAAGAAAAAATAGTAGTGGGAATGGAATTAGCATATCCGCCATTTGAAATGACAGATAATGATGGGAATCCTACAGGAATAAGTGTAGATATGGCTTATGATTTGGGAAAATTTTTGGGGAAAGAAATTGTAATTGAAAACATGGCTTTTAATGGTCTAATACCAGCTTTACAGACGGGGAAAATTGATTTAATAATTTCGTCCATGACTATAACTGAAAAAAGAGGAGAAGTTGTTAATTTTTCTAAACCATATGCATCATCTTATTTATCATTATTGATTTATAAAAATTCTCCTGTTATTACAATGGAAGATTTAAATCAAAAAGGCAGAAAAATAGCAGTTAAAAAAGGAACAACGGGACATATCTATGCAACAGAATATTTAAAAGATGCAGAGATTGTTGTTTTTGAAAAAGAAAGTGCTTGTGTATTAGAAGTTTCACAGGGAAGAGCAGATGCATTTATTTATGATCAAATGACAATTCTTAAAAATTGGCAGGCCAATAAGGATACTACTAGAGCGTATTTATTACCTTTTCAAGAGGATGTTGAAAGTTGGGGAATTGCAATTGATAAAGAAAATGAGGCAATGTTAAAAGAAGTTAATGAATTTATTGATGATTATAGGAAAAATGAGGGTTTTGATAAATTAGCAAAAAAATATTTAGCCGAACAAAAAAAGATATTTGATGAAATGAATATCCCGTTTTTCTTCAAATAAGAAAGGATAAATAATGAATAAAACTTTTAGAAAGATATTTGTAGAGGATAAAAATACATCTAAGTTAATAAAAAGTTTTAATGGATTAAGTGCTTTTGTTATATTAGCACTTATATTTATATTTTCAGTATATAAGATAAATTATAAATTTGATTTTAGTAGCATATTACCATATAAAAATAAAATCATAAAAGCATATGCAACTACTTTAATGATAGGCATTTTCTCTATGATAGGGGCGCTTATTATTGGCACAGTAATGGCAATTTTTAAAAGAAGTAAGTATATGATATTAAAGTATTTTAGTAAGTTGTATATTGAGTTAATAAGAGGAACGCCATTTTTAATTCAAATATTTTTCTTTTATTTTATTATTGCTACTGCATTTGGACTAAATAATAAATATATATTAGGATGTATTATTTTGGCTGTTTTTTCAGGCGCATATGTTACAGAAATTATTAGAGGGGGACTTGAAAGTATTTCGATGAGTCAACATTTATCTGCTGATTCACTAGGATTCACAATATTTCAAAAATATAGATATGTAATATTTCCGCAAGTAATTAAAAGAATATTACCGGCATTAACTGGTCAATTGTCAACACTAATAAAGGATTCGTCTTTGTTATCAGTTATTGCAGTAAGTGAGTTATCTATGAATATTTTAGAAATTGATTCATTGAATTTTCATACTTTTGAAAATTTAACATTGTTAGGAATATTATATTTGACAATAACTATACCAATTTCAATTTTATCAAAAAAACTTGAAAGGAAATATCATTATGAAACTTAAGTTTAAAAATGTATGCAAAAATTATGGCAATCAAGTTGTGTTAAATAATTTAACAGGAGTTGTATCTAATGCAAAAGCGATTGTAATAATTGGACCATCGGGTGGAGGAAAGTCAACTTTATTAAGAATATTAGCTGGATTAGAAGATCCAGATAGTGGGAAAATCACACTAAATAATCATATTCTTCCTAAATCGCATAAAGATATAAGAGAGTATAGAAAGCAAATGGCAGTGGTATTTCAAGCATTTAATTTATTTCCTCATCTAAGTGCGATAGATAATATTGCACTTCCTTTAGAAAAAGTTCATAATTTTTCAAAATCTGAATCAATAAATAGAGGGTATAAATTATTAGAGCAATTTAAAATAGAAGAACATAAAGATAAGAAACCTAATCAGTTGTCAGGTGGTCAAAAGCAACGGGTTGCAATTGCAAGGGCATTTGCATTAAACCCCGAGGTAATGTTTTTAGATGAACCTACATCTGCATTAGATCCAGATTTAACATATGAAGTATTAGATGCAATAAAGGAATTAAAAAGAAATAATAAACAGCTAATTTTAGTAACCCATGAAATGAAATTTGCAAGAGAAATAGGCGATTATGGAATGTTTATAAAAGATGGAATTATATTTGAAAGTGGAGAAGCAAATGCTTTTTTTAATAATCCTAAAAGTGAATCATTAAAACGATTTTTAGATAGAGGTATGTGATAAATGAGATGTTGCTGTTTTTTATATATTAAAACGGCAACGTTTATTAATATTAGGAGTTCTTTTACAAATTGACATATAACTAATAGTTTGATAATCTTAAAAAAAGTAATATTGCGAATGGGTGTAAAAATATTATGGAGGAATGATATTAATGAAGAAATTAATGACAGGAAATGAAGCAGTTGCTAGAGGAGTGTTTGAGGCAGGAATAAAGTATGCCGCGGCATATCCTGGAACTCCAAGTACTGAAATATTAGAAAATATTGCGGGAAATTATAAAGAAGATATTGTTTCTGAATGGGCTCCTAATGAAAAAGTTGCATTAGAATCTACAATTGGTTTTTCCATAGTTGGAGGAAGGGCATTTGCATCAATGAAACAAGTAGGAATGAATGTAGCTGCAGATCCAATGTTTTCGGTTGCATATACAGGAATAAATGGGGGATTAGTTATAGTTACTGCAGATGAACCTGGTATTCATTCATCTCAAACAGAACAAGATAATAGATATTATGCAAAAGCTGCAAAAATACCTATGTTTGAACCCTCGGATAGTCAAGAGTGTAAAGATATGATTAAAGAAGCTATAGAAGTTAGTGAAATGTTTAAGATGCCAGTTATTTTTAGAATGACAACTAGAATATGTCATAGCAAGGGAATTGTTTCTTTAGGAGAAAGAGAAGAAGTAGAGGTAAAAGAATATAAAAAGAATATTTGGCAATATACTACAATGCCAGCGGTATCAAAAAAATTAAGAGTTGAATTAGAAGAAAAATTAGTAAATGTAAAAAAATATTCAAATAAAAGCAAATTTAATATAGAAGAAATAAATGATACTAAAATAGGTGTTGTTACAAGTGGAATATCTTATCAATATGCCAAAGAAACATTTGGAGATTCTGCTTCATATTTTAAAGTTGGATTTAGTTACCCGTTACCTATTGATAGAATTAAAGAATTTTCAAATAAAGTGGATAAATTATATGTAATTGAAGAGATAGAACCATATATGGAAGAACAATTAAAAGCAAATGGGATAGAATGTATAGGAAGAGAGAAACTTACTAATATAGGGGAATTAAGTGTAGCAATATTAAAAAGCGCATTTTTAAATATAGAAGAAGATAAAATTAAAACAAATAAAGAAAAAATAGTTCCAAGACCACCAGCATTATGTGCAGGATGCCCACATAGACCTGTGTTTTATGAATTACAAAAAAGAAAAGATATTGTGGTTTCTGGCGATATTGGATGCTATGGATTAGGAGCAGTACCTCCATTAAGTGCAGTAGACACAATTATCTGCATGGGAACAAGTATTAGTGGTGGGCATGGTATGGCAAAGGCATTTGAAACATATGGTATTCAGAAAAAAGCGGTTAGTGTTATTGGGGATTCGACATTCTTTCATTCAGGAATGAC
>Ga0193961_1000527_pt1 | contig 14617 bp, 14 predicted proteins | sample FB_4_MG_FD_140371 | JGI IMG/M metagenome (GOLD analysis project Ga0193961, IMG submission 140371) | Microbial mat bacterial communities from the Broadkill River, Lewes, Delaware, United States - FB_4_MG | ecosystem: Environmental > Aquatic > Freshwater > River > Microbial mats | place: USA...
CTAGTTTATTTTTTACTTACTCTTTGACACTCTTTAACAAAGTGAATAGCATTTTCAACTGGAACATCAGGTAATATTCCATGACCAAGATTAAAAATATGTCCTTCACCTTGCATTATATTTTGTAAAGCTTCAACACACATTGTTGTAGCTTCTTTAGAATATAATCTACAAGGTTCCATATTTCCTTGTAAAACATACTTACTTCCAAGTTTCTCTTTTGCTAAAGCCATTGGAGTTCCCCAATCCACTCCAAAGACATCAAAGTTACCATAAACTTTATCTAAAAATGCAGGAATTCCTTTTGGAAACATAATAATAGGGATATGAGGATATTTTTCTTTTAAGTAATCCGCAATTTCAACCATATATGACCAAGAAAACTCATCATATTTAGCTGGTTCTATTGCTGCTGCCCAAGAATCAAAGATTTGAACAACATCAGCACCTGCTAATATTTGTTTTTCCATATAGAATTTTACAACTTCTGTAACTTTTTTTAATATTTTATGAAGTAACTCAGGGTTTGAATACATCATTTTTTTACATAGGTTATAAGTTTTTGTTCCTTGTCCTTCAATCATATAAGTTGCTAAAGTCCAAGGAGCTCCTGTAAATCCAATTAAAGCTTTATCTTCTGGTAATTGCTCTTTAAGTAATTTTATTGTTTCATAAACATATGTTAATTTATCAGCAGCAGCTTCTCCACCAAGTAATGCATCAACATCTGATTCATTTACTATTGGATCTTTAAAAATTGGACCTTCCCCTTTTATAAAATCTAAATGCATTCCCATTTCATTTGGTATTACTAAAATATCTGAAAACAAAATAGCAGCATCAACTCCAACAATATCTAAAGGTTGAATAGTAACCTCTGCTGCTAATTTTGGATTATGACAAAGATTTAAAAAATTTCCTGCTTGTGCTCGAACAGCCATATATTCAGGAAGATATCTTCCTGCTTGTCTCATCATCCAAACAGGAGTATAAGGAGTTGGCTTTCTAAAACACGCATCTACAAAAATTTTTGACATTTAACTTACCTTTTAATGTTTTCCTACTTTACCTAAAAAGTAAAGACCAACAGCTAAAATTCCAATTGATAATGCAAAATATAACATTTGTAATGCACCATCATAACTCGTATGTAATACTTTTTGGAAAAAACTAACTATTAGTACCATTACAATAACTTTTGCAATTTTGTCTTTTAATTGATCTAAAGAATGAATTGCTAATATATTACTACCTGTTTTACTATCATCGGCAGCATCAATTTTAGAAATAAATAATTCATATAAACCAAATGCAAAAATTAACATAACAACTGCAATTAAATACAAATCAACTGCACCAATAATCTTACTTACTATCTCTTCATGAAAATCTTTTGGATGTAATCCATTTAAATATACATCGAATGTGTATTTTAATACTTCATATATATCCATTGAAGCAACAGAAAAAAGTACAATTGCTCCTAAAAGTCCGAAGACAACTGGAAGTAAAACAAAAAGTCTTACTTTCCACATCGCACTTTCAAAGATTTTTTCAAGCATTAAATATCATTCTCTAACTCTATCCATTTAAGACCAATTCTTACAGCATTTGTAGCTGCCCCTACTCTAACTTGATCTGCTACATTAAAATAGTGAACAATATTAGGAGCATATACATCTTTTCTTATTCTACCTACATATGTAATATCTGTATCAGTTGCAATTATTGGCATTGGATAAGCATTATTTGATAAATCATCAATTACTTCAACATTTTCAAAAGCAGCTAAAGCATCTCTTACTTCCTCAACGTTAACTTCAATATCTTCTCCAAAAGTTACAGTTAAAGATTCACTATGTGATCTTAAAACCGGAACTCTTACACAAGTTGCAGCGATTTGCATCTCTTTATGCATAATTTTTTGAGTTTCAAGAACCATTTTCATCTCTTCTTTTGTAAACCCATTTGCTTGACCAACATCAATTTGAGGGATTACATTTAATGCAATTTGATGAGAAAATGCTTTTATTTCTGCTTCATCTAATTTAAAAGAGAAGAAAGCTTGCATTTGTTTTACAAGCTCTTCCATTCCAGTTTTCCCAGCACCAGAAACTGCTTGATAAGTAGATACGTCAACTCTTTTAATTCCATATAATTCATCAAGTGGTTTTAAACTTAATACCATTTGAATTGTTGAACAATTTGGATTAGCAATTATTCCTGATTCTCTCCATAGTTTAATATCTTCTGGATTTACTTCTGGAACTACTAATGGAACTTTTGGGTCCATTCTAAAATGACTCGTATTATCAATTACTACAGCTCCTGCTTCTACTGCAAATTTAGCAAATTTTTCAGATATTGAACCACCAGCACTAAAAAATGCAATTTCTATATCATTTTCTTCAAAAACAGTTTCAGTTAATTCTAATACTGTATATTCTTTATTTTTATATTCAACTTTAGAACCAGCACTTCTTGAACTAGCTAATGGGATTAAATTATTAATAGGGAAATCATATTCTGCTAAAACTCTAAATAATTCTTCTCCAACTGCACCAGTAGCACCAACAACTGCAACATTAAACTTTCTCATCTTTCTACTCTTCCTCACCTTTCTCTAAATTATCATCTAAATCTAACCCATCCATTAATGTAGGTGTTTGATTAGTATTTATATTTTCTACCATTTCTATAGATTCAATGATTTCACCATCTTCGTTATATCTGATAATATTACCATTTTCATCAAGTTCAATTTCTTCATCTTCTTTTGGACATTTTGCAATTGAAACTACTTTATCATCTTTATCAACATTTACAATTATTACTCCAGATGTATTTCGTCCAGCTTTTCTAATTGTATTCATATCAACTCTAATCATTTTTCCAATAGAAGTTAATAACATAAGATCTTGTGTATCATCAACTAATACTTCACCAATAACATTACCTGTTTTTCCAGATAATTTCATTGATATAACTCCAGAACCTGCTCTATTAGTACATCTATATTCACTAACCATTGTTCTTTTTCCAATACCTTTTTCAGATACTGCAAGTAATTCTTGTTCTTCATTATTAATAACATCAGCATCAACTACAAAGTCCGTATCATGTTTAAACTTGATACCTCTAACACCTCTTGTAGATCTACCTTGATCTCTTGTTTTATCAATTTCAAATCTAATACATTGACCAAGACTTGTGAAAATCATTAAGTATTGTGTTTCAACATCAGTAATTTTAGCTGTAACAATTTCATCTAAATCATCAAGAACAATTGCTCTTACACCATTAGATCTAATATTAGAAAATTCTGTTAATGAAGTTCTTTTTACAATACCATTTCTAGTAAAGAATGCTAAAGATTTAGATTCATCAAAATCACTAGTTGGAATAATTGCCATAATTTTTTCATCAGCTCTTAAATTGATTAAGTTAACAACTGCTTTACCTTTAGCTGTTCTACTTCCTTCAGGGATTTTATAAACTTTTAACCAATATAATTGTCCCATATTTGTAACAAACATTAAAGTATCATGTGTGTTACTAACAAAGAATTTCTCTATGAAGTCATCATCATGAGTAGTAACAGCTACTTTACCTTTACCACCTCTTCTTTGTTTTTCATAAGATTTAATTGGAACTCTTTTTACATAACCATTATGAGTTATTGTCACTACCATTGGCTCATTTGGAATTAAATCTTCAATATCAATCTCATCATATGAGTCTTCAATTTCTGTTAATCTATCATTAGCAAATCTTTCTCTAATTTCAGTTAACTCTTCTTTAATAATTTCATTTAATTTTTCTTCAGATTTTAAAATAGATTCTAACTCTGCAATCAAAATCATAAGCTCTTGATATTCAGCTTCTAATTTATCTCTTTGAAGACCTGTTAATCTTCCTAATCTCATATCTAAGATAGCTTGAGATTGAATTGGACTCAATCCAAATCTATTTTGTAAACTATCTTTTGCTTCTGCATCGTTTGCACTTGCTCTAATAATTTTAACAACTTCGTCAATATTATCTAGGGCAATTTTTAAACCTTCTAGAATATGTGCTCTAGCTTTTGCTTTTTCTAAATCAAAAATTGTTCTTCTGATAATTACAGTTTTTCTATGAGATAAGAATATATTTAATAATTGTGGTAAATTAAATACTTTTGGTTCTTTGTTATAAACAGCTAATAAAATAATACCAAATGTAGTTTCCATCGGTGTTGATTTATATAAGTTGTTTAATACTATTTCACTCATAGCATCTTTTTTAAGTTCAATTACAACCCTAATACCATCTCTATCAGATTCATCTCTAACTTCAGAAATACCTTCTATTTGCTTATCTTTCGCAAGATTTGCAATAAGCTCAATTAATCTAGCTTTATTTACTTGGTAAGGTAATTCATCAAGAACAATAATCTCTTTTTTACCTCTAGTTTCAATATGGTGTTTAGCTCTTATTCTAACTCTTCCTCTTCCTGTATTATAGGCATCAATAATACCTCTTCTACCAAAGATTGTACCACCTGTTGGGAAATCTGGGCCATGAATAAATTCCATTAATTCATCAGCTGTAACTTCTGGATTATCAATAGTATGTAAAACTGCATCAAGTAACTCTCCTAAGTTATGAGGAGGAATTTTAGTTGCCATACCAACGGCAATACCTTCACTACCATTTAAAAGAAGTGTCGGAACTCTTGTTGGAAGAACAGCAGGTTCTTTCATGGTATCATCATAATTCGGAATAAAGTTAACTGTATCTTTATCTAAATCTCTTAATACTTCTTCAGCAACTTTTGTCATTCTAGCTTCTGTATATCTCATGGCTGCTGCACTATCACCATCAATAGAACCGAAGTTTCCTTGACCATCAACTAAAGGTGCTCTCATTGAGAAATTTTGAGCCATTCTAACTAAAGCATCATAAACAGAGGTATCACCATGAGGGTGGTACTTACCAATAACATCTCCAACAATTCTTGCAGATTTCTTGTAAGCTGATTTTGAAGTAATATTCAAATCATGCATTGCAAATAAAATTCTTCTATGCACAGGTTTTAAGCCATCTTTAGCATCTGGTAATGCACGACCAATAATAACACTCATTGAGTAATCTAAATATGAAGCTTTAACTGAGTCTTCAATATTTATATCTATAATATCTTGATTTTCGAAAAGGTTTTCCATAAAAAAAGGCCTTTGTAATATAAAATTGTATTATTTTATCTAAAAAGGACTTAGTATAAGTTGTAATAAAATTTAATATAGACAAAGATATAAAAAAAGGGAACAAAGTTTAAACTTTGTTCCCTTTTATCTTAAAATTAATAGAAATAATTTTAGTTTCTATGTTTAATAATTATTGAATAAATTTCATCTTTCAACATTAATTTTTCTTTTTTCTTAGCTTCAATTGTAAATTGATCAGCATGAGATTCTTCTAATTTTGTAATCTCTTCATCTAAATCATTATGCTTGTCAAAAAGCCTATGAAAATGCGCATCTTTTTGTTTTAACTCTGTGATTATTTCTCTGTGTTCGTGAAACATCTTTTGCTTCCTTTTGTTGATTTGGATAACAAATTTTACTCTTTTTGTACTTAACTTTGCGTAAATTTATTATTTTTTATGTTCTATAATCTGCATTAATTTCAACATACTTATAACCTAAATCACAACCATATGCTGTAAATTTACCATTACCTAATCCTATATCACAAATAATTCTATATTTGTCATTTTTTAAAACTTCACCAGCTTTTTGTTCTATCTCTTTACTAAAGCAGATTTCACCTTTATTGAAAACCATAACATCATTATAAGATATAACTAATTTTTCATCATCACAATCTATTTTAGATGCTCCGATTGTTGATGCTATTCTTCCAAAATTTGGATCTTCTCCAAATAATGCTGTTTTTACTAGTAATGAATTCGATAATGCTTTAGCAGCAATTTCTGCTTGTTCATCATTTGTTGCATTTATTACTTCAAATGCTGCAACTTTTTTTGCACCTTCACCATCTGCTACCATTAACATTGCCATATCATGCATTACTAATCTTAATGCTTCAAAAAATGCTTCTTTATCATATGAATTTGAATTTCCATTTGATAGAACCATAACTGTATCATTTGTTGAAGTATCTCCATCAACTGAAATTGCATTAAATGTAGTTTTACTATTTACTTTTAAAGCTTCTTTAACATCTACATTTGGTACGTTTGCATCTGTACAAATAAAACAAAGCATTGTTGCAAGGTTTGGATTTATCATTCCTGCACCTTTAGCAACTGCACCAATTTTGAAAGAAGTTCCATCTTCAAGTTTTACTTCATACATACAACTTTTTGCATAAGCATCCGTTGTCATAATAGCCTTTGATAAATTTTCACCATTTTTAGAATTTAAATCAAACTTTTTAGCTCCTGCTACAATTTTTTCAATTGGTAGAGGATTCCCAATAACACCCGTACTACTCATAATTGGATTTACTAAATCAAAATCTAGTTGTGAAAACAAAGTATTAATATCTTCAATACCTTTTCTTCCAGTTAAAGCATTTGCATTTTTAGAATTAATTAAAACAAAGTTTGTTTTAAAATTTTCTCCATACTGTAAAAAATGTTTTAATGGTGCTGCTTGAAATTTGTTATCAGTAAAAATAGCATTAACGTCACAAGGTTTATCACTATAAATAAATCCTAAATCATTATTTCCATTTGTTTTAAGTCCCGCATTAATTCCATCACAATAAAATCCATCAATTTGATCAATAAAGCCTTTAATTGGTAATATCGTAAACATAATCTTATATATCCTCTGGTTTAGTTTTTAAATTTATCATTCTTTTAGATCTTGCAATTCCCTTTTGAGAACCAACTAATAATAATTTACAATTTGCACTTATTAAGGTAGTTCCTTTAGGCATTTGAATAAACTGTCCTCTATCTTCTGTAATTCCAATAATTGATACTTTCAATCTATCTCTTAAATGTAAATCTTTTATTTCTCTATTTACAGCCCATGAAGTATCACTTACATAAACCTCTTCCATATCAATTGGAGTATCTCTTTTATACAAAAATTCATCAAGAACATTTTCCATATCTGGTCTAATAGCCATTGCAGATACTCTTTTTGCCATCAATGATGGTGTTGCTACAACTTTATCTGCACCTAGTTTTTGAAGTCTTATCTTTTCATTTTGTGTTTCTGCATTTGAAATAATCAAAAAAGGATTTCGTCCAAGCTCTTTTTCATAAAGTCTAACAGAAGCAATAAGTGTAATATTATCTGAAATATTTTTTGATAAAGAAATAGCACCTTTTGCTGAAGACAAATGTGACTTTAAAAAAGCTAACTCTTTATATGGCTCTTCCTTTACAAAATAAGGATATCCGTTTTCTCTAGCTATTTCTTCTAAATCTTCACTAGGATCTACAACTACAAAAGGAATATGATTTTCCCTAAACTGTTTTGCAAGTTGTGCTGTATATTCATTATGATAGAAAATTACGAAATGTCTTCTAAGTCTTGCTATTTTATAAAGCATGTTTCTTTCCTTGTAAAGGTCAAATAATTTACCTTTAATAACAGCATCTATTAATACAGCTGTAGATAAAGTAAATGTAGCAAATCCAAAAATTATCAATGTAATAGTAAAAAATCTTCCTGCTTGCGAGATTTCAGCAATTTCGCCAAAACCAACAGTAGTAAAAGTAATACCAGTTTGATATATTGCATCTAATATTGAAAAATCATCAATGATAATATAACCTAATGTACCTATCATCATGATAACTTGTACAAGTACTAAAGGTAATCTAAATGGTTTTAATTGAGAGTAAATTACGGGATTTAAGTCGTATTCAGGTTTGGCTGATCTTATTTCCCAGCCAAGGGCTTTTTTTATCTTAGTAAAGATGCTCATGAAAGCACTATTCTAGCGCCTTCTTATGAGTGTTTTTTAAGAGTTCTTAGCTCTTTAGCAGAGATTCTTAACTTAGTTGTAGTTCCATCTTCTAATGTAACTCTAACTGTTCTTAAGTTTGGTAAAAATCTTCTTCTTGTTCTGTTTTTTGCATGACTTACGTTGTTACCAACCATAGGTCCTTTTCCTGATATTGCACATCTTCTTGACATTTGTCTTCCTTCTATAGTGAAAAATATTTGCGTATTCTACCTAAATTTTCTTAAGTTAAATTTAAATATTTTCAATTAATTGATTTATTTTTATTAAATTTTTTTCTAATGTATGTTCCAAAGCAACTTTTCTATTTTGTTTTTTTATTAATTTCAAATCATCCATGCCCATTAAAAGAGCATCAACTTTAAATGCAGTTGACCTATCATCGGGGTCATCCATTGTAGCAAAGATATCTACAACTTCCCTAGCATGGTTATTAGAACTTACAAAAACTGCACATTTACAGAACATTGCAGTTAAAACTGATGATGCGAAATTTTGATTATATGTTGGCAAAATAAATATATCTGAGATCAAAAATAAATCATCCATATTTTTATAATCTTCTAATAAAATGATTTTATCATTTAAATTAATATTTGACATTTGAAATTTCAAATTTACAATTTGTTTTGAATCACCTGCTATTATAACTTGAAATTTATCATAATTTAAAGATGCAATAATTTGTATAAACTCTTTTATCCCTGATGTCTTAAAGTTCTTTGCAGTGAAAAGTAATATTTTATTTTTAGGATTAATATTTAATTTCTCACATATTTCTGATTTAATCTCTTTTGTTTTTTTATAAACAACATCAATACTTGGATATAAAACATGGATTTTGCTTTGATTTATATCTTTTTGAAGTAAAAGTTTATGAAATATTGCTTGCGAATTTACTATAGTTAATTTAGAATGATGAATCTTTTTTAATGCATCATTATCAATAGTTCCTGTATGAAAATAAATATCCGCAAAATTCTCTTTTGAAGAAAAAATTTTAGATAAAAAAGATTTTCTTTCTAAAATTTTTATATTTTCTTGATCTAGTAATTTTTCTATTAAAGGTGTTTTTGTTTTATATGAAATTGAAATATTCTCGTTCATTTGTTCTCTTGATAAATATATTTGATTTAAATATTGTACTTAAAAGTGCATTATGATAATATTTAAAAAATTTAAAAAGGATTTATTATCTTAAATTTAGAAAAAAAGATTATATTCTTAGATAGGGATGGAGTAATTAATAAGGACCATGGATACGTTTATGAAGTCAATAAATTTGATTTTATAGAAGGTGTGTTTGATGCTTGTAACTATTTTATTAAATTAGGATATGAAATTATTATCATTACAAATCAATCAGGTATTGGAAGAGGTTACTATACAAAAAAACAATTTTCAAAATTAACAGAATGGATGATAAAAGAATTCAATAAAAATGGTATAAATATTTTAAAAGTTTATTACTGCCCTCACACACCTGATGAAAATTGTAATTGTAGAAAACCAAATACTGGTATGATTAATAATGCAACAAGTGACTATCAGATTAATTTAGAAAAATCGTGGTTAATTGGAGATAAGAATTCAGATATAAAAACAGCAAAAAATGCAAGTATCAAAAATAGTATTTTAATAAAAAGCCCATACAATAAAATTTCAGATGAAAAAATTGCTTCAATTACTGCTAATAGCTTATTTGATACAATAAATATTATAAAAGAATAAGGTTAATAATGACTTACAATGATATAGATTTTAATAATAAAACTATTTTAATAACTGGTGGTGCAGGATTTATTGGTTCAAATTTAGCATTTTATTTCCAAGATAATTTTCCAATGGCTAAAATTATTGTTGTTGATTGTTTTAGAAGTGGTGAAACATTTTCTAATGGAAATTTAAAAAGTTTTGGACATTTTAAAAACTTATTAGGATTCAAAGGAGTTGTAATAAGTGGGAATATTAATGATAAGGCATTATTAAAAGATTTAGAATTAAACTATAAATTTGATTACATTTTTCATCAAGCTGCTATTTCAGATACTACTGTTCAAGAACAAGATTTAATGATAAAAACAAATGTAAATGCATATGAAGATTTATTAAAAGTTGCTATTAAACACAAAGCAAATATGATATATGCAAGTAGTGCTGCAACTTATGGAGATAGTGATAGATTTGAGATTGGATATGAGTCACCAAATAATGCATATGGTTTTTCTAAAGTAATGATGGATAATATAACTTACGAATATCTAAAAAAAGATTTAGATATCTCTATTGTCGGATTAAAATATTTTAATGTGTATGGACCAAAAGAATTCTTCAAAAATAAAACTTCTTCAATGGTAGTTCAATTTGGACATCAGATACTAAAAGGATTAACTCCAAAACTTTTTGAGGGAAGTGATAAAATATTAAGAGATTTTATTTATATTGATGATATTATTCAAGCAAATATAAAAGCTTGTGATCCTAAAAAATCTGGCGTTTACAATGTAGGAACTGGAAAAGCAAGAAGTTTTGAAGATATTGTAAATATCTTACAAAAAGAGTTAGAAATAGATAAGGGGAAAGAGTATATACCTAATCCGTTTGTAGGTTCTTACCAATTTTTCACACAAGCTAATATAGAATCTACAAAAGAAAATTTAGGATATGAACCAAAATTTGAAATGGAAGAAGCAATTAAAGCTTACATCCCTGAAATAAAAAGATTATTTAAAGAAGAAGTTAAATAAATGATTGATTTTAAAAATAAAAATCCTAAAATATTGGTAATTGGTGATTTAATGATTGACCATTACTTATGGGGAAAATGTGAAAGAATTTCACCAGAAGCTCCTGTTCAAATAGTAAATATAGATAAAGAAAGTTCAGTTTTAGGTGGTGCAGGAAATGTAATAAATAATCTTAGAGCACTTGGTTCAAAAGTCGATGTGTTAAGTGTAATAGGAGATGATTTAGTTGCAAATGAACTTAAAATTTTATTAAAAGATATAGAAGTTCAATCAAATATGTTAATCATTGAAAAAAATAGAAAAACATCTAAAAAAAGCCGTTTAATAGCTTCTCAACAACAAGTTCTTAGATATGATAATGAAAGTATTGAAAATATTTCAAATATTAGTGAAGAAGAGATAATTAATAAATTAAAAACAAATATTTTAAATTACAATGTTATTATACTTTCAGATTATGGAAAAGGTGTTTTAACAAGAAAATTAACACAAGAGATTATTTCTATTTCAAATGAAAATAAAATAAAAGTTTTTGTCGATCCAAAAGGAAAAGATTATAGTAAATACAAAGGTGCATATACACTAACTCCAAATAAGAAAGAAGCCATTGAAGCTACATCAATAACTATTAAAGATAATAAAACTTTAGAAGAAGCAATTAAAAAACTAAAAGAAGAATGTAATTTAAAAGTTTCACTTATTACTCTTAGTGAAAGTGGAATTGCAATTTTTGATGATAATTTAAGAATCAAACCAACAGTAGCAAGAGAAGTTTATGATGTAACAGGGGCTGGAGATACGGTAATTGCATCTATTGCTTTTGCAATTGCAAATGATATGAAAATTGATGATGCAATACAATTTGCTAATCTTGCAGCTGGTGTTGTTGTTGGAAAAATAGGAAGTGCAACTGCAACTCTTGATGAAATCTATGAATATGAATCAAGTTTAAATAAATCAAATTCATCTTCTCATATTAAATCTTTTGAAGAGATTGAAACATTAGCCAAAAAGCTTCATGCTAAAGGTAAAAAAATAGTATTTACAAATGGATGTTTTGATATATTACACGCAGGTCATGTAAAATATCTAGAAGAAGCAAAAAGTTATGGAGATATTTTAATTTTAGGATTAAATGCTGATAGTTCAGTAAAAAAATTAAAAGGGCCAACAAGACCTATTAATAATCAAGAGGATAGAGCTTATATTTTAGCTTCATTAGAATCAGTTGATTATGTAGTAATTTTTGAAGAAGAAACTCCCTATGAACTAATAAAATCAGTACAACCACATATCTTAGTAAAAGGTGGAGATTACGAAGGTAAAAACGTAGTTGGTCAAGATATTGCACAAGAGCTAAGACTTGTTCAATTTGTAGATGGGAAAAGTACAACTAAAATAATCCAAAGGATTCAAAATAATGAAACAAACAATTAAAAATGAGTTATTATCTCACTTAGAAGTTATAAACCTTACAATTGAAACAATTCCTGCAAAACTTGAACTTGCTTCTATAATGGTTGTAGAAACACTTAAAAATGGTAATAAAGTTTTATTATGTGGAAATGGTGGAAGTGCAGCTGACGCACAACATATTGCAGCAGAATTAACTGGTAGATACAAAAGTGAGAGAAGAGGATTGCCAGGAATTGCACTAACAACAGATACAAGCGCCTTGACAGCTATTGGGAATGACTATGGATATGACAGAGTTTTTGATAGACAAGTTGAAGCACTAGCTAATAAAGGTGATTTAATTATTGGAATTAGTACAAGCGGAAATAGTGAAAATATCATTTCAGCTTTAAAACTTGGACGAGAGTTAGGTTGCAAAACACTAGGATTAAGTGGTAGAGATGGTGGATTAATGAATGATATTTGTGATATAAATCTAGTAGTTCCATCAAATGATACTCCCCGAATACAAGAAATGCATATATTATTTGGGCATACCATTTGTCAGATTGTTGATGAAAACTTTAAATAACATATTCTTGATAAACAATACTCATATTTTAATTTTTGATAGTTTAAAATTGTTAATTGTTTATTCATAAAACTTCTAATATTCTATTTATAACTTAAATATTTCAAGATTTTTTATTAACTAAATAATTATTAATTCTAAATTTAATAAATCTAATTAAATCAGGTAAATATTTTGCCCTCATGATTCGTCTATTAAAGATTTTTTTATTAGACACCTGACAATTAGTTGGAGTATTATTTATTATCTGACTTATCATTTCAAAAATATTATATTCTTCTAAGATCCTTCTTCTAGCTTCTTGTAAAGCAGAAAATCTTTTTTCATACTCACCTGGAGTATTAATTATTTTTTTTATTTTTGTAATTGATTCATCAAAATTATTTAAATCTATTAAAATAATACTATCTTCTGGAAAATAATCATAAATATTAGGACAGCCATAATATATAGGTATACTGTAGCCTAAAAAAGCATCTGCAAGTTTTTCAGTCCATACATGAGGTGCTATATGATTTTCAATACAAACATGAAATTCATAATCGTCTATTGCATCAAATTTATTGTCTATTGGATTAAATCCCCATCCGCAACGAGTAATTTCTGGACATTCTTCTTGAAGTCTTTTAGTAAAATCAAAACGTAATTTATGAATAGTATGTCCCATTTGTTTATTGGAACAAATTGTAGAAATCTTTTTCTTTTTTTTAAATGAACTAGAAACTGTATCTTTTAGAATCTCATCATATGTCTTTCCATATAGCCAAACATTTCCCGTATGCGAACGAGTAGCATTTTTATGTGGCAATACTTCTTTTTCTTGATTTGTAATTAAATATTCAAATTGATTTGCGAAGGCCTTTCCATATCTAGTTATAGGGCTAGGTTCTGTTGTAAGTAAAATAGTATTTTCATCTGGGCAAGATAATACTTCATATCCATTTTTTAAAATTTTTGGAATATCGTCTACAATAACCAACCAATCATATTTTCTATTTAATGGATTAAAAGTAAACTCACAATTTTTCCAAACATTAGAATTATTAGGTAATTGTTTTTTATAATAGAACTCTTCATCTGCCCTACTATCTCTTTTTATAAATTTTACGATTTTATGCATTTTCTTCTAACCTCACTACAATTAAAGATAAATATAATAAAAATATAGTTATCAATACGGAAGAAAACCCCCATATTGTACCTATTCCCTGTGAATTTATAAATATAGAAATAAAAGTTGTAAATGCTATCCCTTTATCATATCTAATATCTAATTTAAAAATATTTGCTAAATAGAAGAATGTAAGTAAAAGCAGCATTAAAAAGCCACTTATCCCTAAAGTAAATAAAGCCTCTATGTATGCATTATGAGGGTGCTTGAAAGATAAAAGTCCTGCATTTTTAATTTCAACTCCTCCTTGTAAACCATAACCTAATAAAGTATTATCTTTAAAAATTAGATCTATATAGAGCAACCATCCATCAAATCGACTTGAAGTAAAACTATTAATATTATGAATTTTATTTCCACTAATTTCAATTACTACTAATGCACTAATTATAATTAAAATACTTAATATAAAAAATATTTTTAAGTTTAATTTCCTTTTTTCAATTATATTATAAAGAAAATACACTAATGTAGCAAATGCCATGGTAATAATAGCAGTTCTACTATGACTTGCAAATGTACCTAAATAAATAAATGATAACATTAATAAATTAAAAAAAGTTTTATTTCTAACATAATAGTTTAGATAAAAAACTACTGAAATGGCAAATAAACTCTGTTTTGAATGATAATACCAATCATGATATTTAATCAATTTTAAGCTCTTTATACTACTTATTATATCTATATTTAATATAAAACTAAAAAAAACAACCATACAGA
>Ga0193961_1000529_pt1 | contig 14605 bp, 13 predicted proteins | sample FB_4_MG_FD_140371 | JGI IMG/M metagenome (GOLD analysis project Ga0193961, IMG submission 140371) | Microbial mat bacterial communities from the Broadkill River, Lewes, Delaware, United States - FB_4_MG | ecosystem: Environmental > Aquatic > Freshwater > River > Microbial mats | place: USA...
CAACAGGAGAAATGGTTGCAGGAAATATTTTAAGCCAAGGTTACCTAGCTGGTATTGGTATGACAATTGGTGGAGTTTTTGGAAGAATTGCAGGTAAAGGAGCAGCAAATGTTTAGTAATGAAGATAGTATTTTAAGATTAAAAGATGCAAGTAGAGCTATGGAAATATGCAATGCTTGTAGATATTGTGAGACTTTGTGTCCGGTATTTCCACAGATTACACAGTTTAGAACTTTTGATAAACCAACATTAAATTATTTATCAAATCTTTGTCATAACTGTAAAGGATGTTACCATGGTTGTCAATATGCTCCACCACATGAATTTGATTTAAATATACCAAAAACATTTTCAGAGTTAAGGGTTGATTCATATATTGAGTATGCATTTCCAAATATTTTAGGAAAATTATTTGCAAAAAATGGAACAGTTGTGAGTATTTTAATTGCACTTTGCATTGGTTTACTATTTATTGCAGGAGCTTATTTTAATAGTGCAGATTCATTATTTACAGCCTATGATGGAAAAGGTTCTTTTTTTAAAGTTATACCATATGAAATTATGACTTTAGTTTCAGGTTTGATTTGCTTTCATGTATTTATAGCTTTTATTGTTGGGTTTAAAAGATTTTGGACTGATAATGGTGATAAGTTATCTGAGTTAGCTGATTTATCTCTTTGGAAATATGCAATGAAATCAGTTGCAACTTTAAAACATCTTGATGGTGGAGATAATGGTCATGGTTGTAATCATATAGATGATAGATTTGGTCATTCAAGAAAGTGGTTTCACCATGGAGTTATGTATGGATTTATGTTAACATTAATTTCAACAACACTTGCAGCTATTTATCACCATTTCTTAGGACTTCATGCTCCTTATGATTTTGATTCATTAGTTGTAATAACAGGAACATTAGGTGGGATTTTAATGGTAATTGGTTGTATTGGTTTAACATATATTAAAATTAAAGCTGATCCAGTTCCAATATCACAAAAACTTCTTGGAATGGATTATTCATTTATTGCAATGTTAGCTTTAGTTAATATTACAGGTTTGTTGTTACTAGTACTTAGAGATGGAACTTGGATGCCATCATTACTATGTATTCATTTAGGTTTTGTTTTAGCATTCTTTTTAATTATGCCTTATAGTAAGTTTGTTCATGGACTTTATAGATTGGGTGCTTTATTAAAATATGCTAAATATATTAAAAATAATTAAAATCAATTTTCATAAATCTTTTTAAGCCACCATCATTTTTGATGGTGGCTTTTTTATTTTCTGCAAGTTTCACGACAGCCTATGATGTTAATCTCCTTTTATAAATTAAAAAATAGTAGTTAGTAACTACAGAAAGGATTATTTATGGCATTTGATACATTGATGAGTGCATTTACTGAATTAATGCAAGTTCAACATATGCTATATCTCTTTGGTGGAGTTTTATTAGGGATAATAGTGGGTATTTTACCAGGTCTTGGAGGTATTGTAGGTTTTTCTATAATGTTACCATTCCTCTATGGAATGGACACAACATCAGCTTTAGCTATGTTAATTGGTATGGTTGCAGTTGTTCCAACTTCAGATACTTTTACATCAGTTCTTATGGGAATTCCAGGCTCTTCTGCATCACAAGCAACAGTTTTAGATGGATATCCTTTATCTAAAAAAGGTGAAGCAGCAAGGGCTTTAGGTGCAGCTTTTATGGCATCTTTAATTGGCGGTCTTTTAGGAGCAATAATATTATCTGCTTTTATTGTATTCGCAAGAGATTTAATATTAAAACTAGGTTCTGCTGAATTATTTATTCTAGGTTTATTTGGATTAAGTATGGTTGGAGTTTTAAGTGGTAAATCATTGTACAAAGGTTTTATTGCTGCTGCAATTGGATTACTTTTAGGCTCAATTGGTTCTGCTCCTGCAACAGGAGAATTTAGGATGACTTTTGGAAGTTTTTATTTATATGATGGAATAAAACTTGTTATTTTAGGTCTTGGAGTTTATGCTGTGCCTGAAATTATTTCTTTATTAATTGAAAATAAAAAAATTGCAAAAGCTGAAAAGCTTGGTGGAAGTTTTGTTCAAGGAATAAAAGATGTTTGGACATATAAATGGATAGTTGCTAGATGTGCACCTATTGGAGCAATGATTGGAGCAATTCCAGGTCTTGGTGGAAGTGTAGTTGACTGGATTGCTTATGGACATGTTGTTCAAACATCAAAAGATAAATCACAATTTGGTAAAGGAGATATCAGAGGTGTAATTGCTCCTGAATCTGCTAATAATGCAAAAGAAGGTGGAGGATTAATTCCAACATTACTTTTTGGTATTCCAGGAAGTGGTTCAATGGCAATATTTTTAGGTGGATTAATTATTCTTGGGATTGAACCTGGTCCTGGTATGGTTACTCAAAATTTAGAGATTTCATATATTATTATTTGGTCATTAGCACTTGCAAATATTGTTGGTACAGGAACTTGTATGTTGTTATCAAACAAAATATCAAAAATAACAACTATTCCTTATGGATATGTGGCTCCTTTTATGTTAATGATTATCTTTTTTGCTGCACTGCAAGCAACAAGAAGTTTGGAAGATTTAATTTTACTTATTGCAATAGGAGCAATTGGAACACTGTTTAAATATTTTGATTGGCCAAGACCTGCTTTATTAATTGGTTTTGTTTTAGCAGGGACTGTTGAAACTTATTATTATCAAGCTGTGCAATTTTATTCATGGGAAATGCTAGAAAGACCAGGTGTTATTATACTAATTGTATTTATGATTGCATCAATTTTATTAAGTGTTTATTTCAAAAAAAGAGATTCTAAAAAAGACAATTTAGAAGATACAAACAATGATATTAAATACACATTTTTTTCAGGAGAATTAATATTCACTTGGGCATTAATGGCATTTGCATTATTTGCTTTAATTGATGGATATGGATTAAGATTTTTAGGTGGAATTTTCCCTATAGTAGTTAGTTCATTACTTTTAATATTTGGAATTATTTTAACAATCCAACTTACATCTAAAAAAAGACAAAAAAATGTTTTATCTGTAGAAATTATGGAAAATAACCAATTTTCATCTGAATGGAAAATAATTTGGAAGAATTTCTTAATTTTACCAATTTTCTTATTAGGAACTTGGATTTTAGGATTCATTCCTGCATTAGCAATTTTATTTGTGTCAATTATTAGAATAAAAATGAATAGTTCATGGTTAAAAATAGCCATCATTACTTCTTGTGCTATAGCCTTTTTATTATTTGTTTCTAATGCAATGACGTTACATCTTCCTACGGGATTAATTTATGATATGTATTTAAAAGGAAATTAAAATGAAAAATGATTTAAATAGAATTAACTGTATGATTTATAGATCAGGAACTTCAAAAGGTGTTTATTTTTTAGATAATGATTTACCAGTAGATACTAAAGAAAGACATGATTTAATACTAAAAATCATGGGAAGTCCAGATATTAGACAAATAGATGGAATTGGTGGAGCAACTACAGTTACAACAAAAGTTGCTATTGTTTCTGTTTCAAAAAGAATAGGAATTGATTTAGATTATAAATTTATGCAACCAAGTTTGACTGAAGAAATAGTTGATGATAAACCAACTTGTGGAAATGTTTTAACAGCAGTTGGGGCTTTTGGATTAGAGAGAGGTTTAGTTAATATCCAAGATGGAGAGACTACTGTAACAGTATATGATGTTAATACAGGTGCAACTATATCTCAAATTATTCAAACTCCAAATAGAACTATAAATTATAAAGGAGATTTTATAATTCCAGGAGTTCCAGGAACAGCAGCTCCTGTAAAAATGTTTTTTAAAGATATTGCAGGGGGGAAAACTGGTTCTTATCTACCAACAGGAAATGTAGTTGATGAATTTGACGGTGTTAAAGCTACTTGTATTGATATTTCAATGCCAGTTGTTTTTGTAAAAGCTGAAGATTTAGGAATCACAGGTTATGAAACACCAAAAGAGATTGATGAGAAAAGAGAAGTTTTTGAAAAATTAGAAAGAATTAGAGATTTAGCATCTCATGCAATGGGATTAGGTCCTTGTAAAGGAAATGTAATTCCAAAATTTGCAGCTATTTCAAAAGCACAAAATGATGGAGATATAAATATAAGATACTTTACTCCTGAAAGTGCTCACCCTGCGCTTGCAGTAAGTGCAGGTTTTTGTGTAAGTGCAGGTTGTTTTATAGAAGGAACTTTATTAAATGAAATTAATAATCAAGAGTTCAAAATAGGTGAGCATATTGTAAAAATAGAAACACCTTCAGGAACTATTGACGTTGGAGTTAATTTTCCTAGTGAAGATATTATGGAAGTTGAAGGGAAAACAACAAGAACAATAAGACTACTTCTTAGTGGGGAAGTTTTGGTGTAAAATGGAATTTTTCACTCTACCTGTAGATAATTTTGATCTAATTATTTTATTAATTAGTTGTTTTTTAGGTTCATTAGTTACTACTAGTGTCGGTGCAGGTGGTGGACTTTTTGTAATTGCAGGAATGAGTATGGTTCTTCCTGCAACTACACTTTTATCTATTCATGCTTTAACGCAAGCTGGTGCAGGGTTAATGCGCTCTTTTATTTTTAGAAAATCTGTAATCTTTAAAGTTTTTTTTCTTTTTATCCTTGGAAGTTTAATAGGATACTCTTTATCAATTCATTTTTTAGTAACTTTACCTGAATACGTGATGAAATTTATTTTAGGTTTAGGAATAATCATATTAAATTTTTTACCAAAATTCGAAATAAAAAAAGTTTCAAATTATATGATATTAATAGTTGGAACATTAACGGGGTTTTTAACCATGTTTATTGGAGCAATGGGTCCAATTGTTATACTGTTTTTTAGTGCATTTATAAGTAATAGACAATTAATAGTTGGAACACTAGCTTGGTGTATCTCTTTTCAAAATTTAGGAAAAGCAATTATTTTTGGAAATTTAGGTTTTGATTACTCTTCATGGATAGTTTTAATAGTTATTTTAATTATTGTTTCATATTTAGGAACAATTATAGGGAAAAAACTACTTGAAAAAAGTAATGATGTTTTATTTAAAAAAGTCTTAAAAATAGTTATACTTATACTTGGAAGTAAATTGATCTTTGATGCAACCAATATATATTTTTCTTTATGAGGACTTTTATGAAAATATTCTTTCTGTTATTTATATTAAATAGTATAATTTTTGCTAACACCTATCCAGATAAATCTATTGAAATAATAGTTGGTCTTGGCGAAGGTGGAAGTGCAGATAGAATGACTAGAAATATGGTGCCATTTTTAGAAGAAGAATTGGGTGTCAAATTTCATGTTAAAAATATAAAAGAAAATGCTTCTTTGGATGCTGCAAATTATGTATTAAATCAAAAAGCAGATGGATATACGCTTTTTTCATCTGCATTTTCTCCTTATCTTTTGAATGTTATTTTAATAGATGATACAAACTTTACATTAGAAGATTTTGAAATAATTAATTTACAATGGTTTGACTATGATCTTTTTTTAGTTAACAAAAATTCAAAATTTGAGTCTTTAGTAGAGATATTGGAATATATTAAAAAATCTCCAAAAAAGTTAAATGTAGGAGTAATGAATAAATCAAGTAGTCATATTACTTTCAAACTACTTCTTGAGAAATTTAATATACCTATTCAAAATGTAAATTTAAAACTTTTTAGTGGAGGTAAAAAAGCTAGAGAGTCTTTAATTAAATCAGAACTTGATTTACTAGTAATAGCTGGACAAGGAAGTGAAAAATATAGAAAAAAAATAAAACCTTTAGCTGTTATATCTAAAAAAAGATCAAAACGATGGGATGCCCCTACAATTAATGAAGCTTTATATGAAACTGGTCTTACAATGCCAATTATTGGCTCAATAAGAGGAATTGCTGTTTCAAAGAAGTTTAAAGAAAACTATCCTGAAAGATATAAATTATTAAAAAATTCTATAAAAAAAGTTTTAGCAAAAAGAAAAGTTCAAACAGCTTTAAAAGATAAGAATATAGGGTATTCATGGATCGGTCCTGAAAACTCTAAAAAAATTTTAGAAGAGTTAATTAAAGAATTTAAAAAATATAACTACTTAATTAAAGATTAAATCTTTTAATTTTTATTTCTAAAAATTATTGAAATCTTTAAGCCATTTTCATTTAGCGCATTAACCTTTGCATTATGTAAAGATGCAATTTGTTTTACAATACTTAAACCTAATCCTGTACCTTGTTTGCCTGAATCAACTCTATAATACCTTTTAAAAATATTATTTAAGTACTCTTTATCTACACCTTTACCTTCATCTTTTACACTAAGCCAAATAGTATTATTGTGTTTTTTTAAGGATAAAGTAATTGTTCCAATAGGATTACCATTATCATCAAGGGCATAGTGTAAGGCATTATTAATTATATTATCAAGCATACTTTCAATCATAATTGAATCACAATTAATAAAAAATTCTTCATTCATATCTTCAAAGGCAAACTCAAAACCTTTTTTATAAATTCTAGGTGCAACTTTAAGACTATAATTTTTACAAACTTGATTAAGACTCTCTTTTTTAAATCGTTTTAAATTTATTGTATTAGGATTTGTTTTAGCATATAAAAGTAACTGTTCTGTAATATGCTTCATATTATTTAGTACAGAATTTAGAGCTATATAGTTTTTGTCTTTTTTATTATAAATTGTTTCTAATTGCATTTTCATCTCAGCTAGTGGTGTTCTTAGTTGATGCGAAATATCTGAATTAAACTGTTCTATATATTCAATTGTATTTCTACTTCTTTCAAGTAAAATATTTATACTTTTAACAACATCTTCAAGTTCTTTTGGGGCATCAAAAACTAAAGAAACTAAATCTTTTTCATCTCTTTTTTTTATGATCTCTTTTAATTCTCTAAGGGGCTTCAATCCTTGACGTACAGCAAAGAGGGTAATTGTTATACTACAAAAAATTACAATTGACATAATAACTAATAATAAAATCAATATTTGTTGTATATATTCATTTCTTTCTTCTGTTGTTTCGCCTATTGTTATGTATGCATTATAGACTTTTCCTGAACTATAAAGTGTAGCTTTATAAGAGACCGTTCTTAGTTTTGAGCCATTGAAAGTTGTATAATAAAATTCAGGGATATCTTCATCAATTAATTTTTTATTCAATGATAGGTTATATCCTATTAAAAGATTTTTTTTATCATCAATTACTGAATAATAAATTAAGCCTTTGTCATTAGTTGATAATAATTCTATTGAGAAACTTGGAATATCAACAAAAAGTTCACCATCTTCAATACCTAGACTATGTTCTATACTTTTAGCACTTGCAAGTAATCTGTTATCAAAGAATTTTGTAACTTTTTTAATTGAAAAAATATAAAAATATACAAATACGGCAGTAGTTAATATTAATAAAGGTATTGTAAGCCATGTTATTAATCTTGAACTAATTGAAGGAATATTTTTAGTCATAATATTAACTTAACATATAACCTAAACCTCGTACAGTTCTTAGATTAATAGAATCACCCAGTTTTTTTCTTAATCTTGAAATGTACGTTTCAACAGCAGTGGGATTAAATTCATCATCAACTGTAGTTACATGTTCAACTATGTTTTCTTTACTAATAATAGCGTTTAAATTTAATAAAAGATGTTCAAAAATTGTTAATTCTCTTTTACTTAATTCTATAATTTTATCTTCCCTTTTTAGTATTAATGACTGAGAGTCAAATACTAAATCATTATATTTTATTATACTACTTAATTGGTTATTACTTCTTCTTAATAAAGCATGAACTCTAGCAACTACCTCATCTAACTCAAAAGGTTTACACAAATAATCATCTGCACCAGTATCTAATCCTAGTATTCTTTGATCTAGTTTATCACGTGCTGATATTACAAGTATAGGTAGATTTTTTTTTGTATTTCTAAGCCTTTTTATAATCTCAATACCGTCAATTCCAGGAAGCCCTAAATCTAAAATAAGTAGATCATATGTTGACGTTTCTAATGTATATAAACCATCTTCACCATTAAAAAAAAGATCTACTATATATCCAATTTCTCGTAATTTATTATAAATACCATTTGCTAAAGTTTCATTATCTTCTAAAAGTAATATTTTCATATCAATATTTTAACATAAAAATTAATGAGACATAAAAACAGGTAATGTTGATTTTTCTAAAAGATATCTAGTAGCACCACCAAACATCATTTCTTTCAATCCTCTATGCCCATAAGCTCCAGCAACAATCAAATCAAAATTTCCATCTAATGCTGCATTCAAAAGTGCTTGACCAGGAATTTTTGTTGTTTTTACTATTTCATAAGTAGCATCTATATTATGACTTTTTAGATAATCTAGTAAATCATTTATTAAATCTGATTCACCTACATATTCTTCTGATGAGACAATATGAACCCTTTGTGCTTCTTTTAAAATATCAATTGACGTAGTTAAAGCTCTCGAAGCTTCAGGAGAGTTATTCCATCCGATTATTACTGATTTTGTAGAAAATGTTTTCATTTTTCGAGGAATCATAAGTACAGATTTTCCACTTTTTAATACGGCTGTTTCAAATGTAGATGTTGTAACACCTAAAGGAGGAGCTGAAGCAACAACTAAATCACAAAATTTTGACTCTTGTTCAATAATAGCACTTCTAAGACCTTTTCTACTTTTTAAATATGTGCTAGCTTCATTTGGAAGATTTTTCTTAGATATTTTGATGCCTAGCTCTTCAGCTTTATTTTCAAAAAGAATTTTAAATTGTGTATTTTCATCTTCATGTTGTTTATTTATAACTTCGTTTATCTTATTAAAAAGTTCTTCAGGTATAGATAAATTTTTATGCATGTTAAGATTTGACTTTAATTCACACTTTAATACTTCCAAATTTGTATTAAAATACTTTGCAACTAATAATACTCCATGTATTCTCTCTTCTAATTCTTCTCCTCCACCAATGGGGAAAAACATTTTTTTGTAATTCATAAAAAATCCTTTTTATACAATATAGAGAAGAATAACATTGAATACTGTCATTAAACTTGCAAATTGTTTATATCAATAGTTAATTTATAAAAACAATTTTATATTTTCTAATATTAAATGAAGAATTTATTACCTAGTTTCACCTACCTTTAAAAAATTAGTTTTTTCTCTATCAAAAAAAGATGTAAAAAATCTATCTACTTTTGTGGGTTTATTTCAATGAAGATGTTTGATTAATATGATTCAACTAATTTATTTTATAGGTATTCTCCATAAAAATGAAATGTAATACTTTGGACCTTTATTCCAATAATATTATTTAAAAACGATTTTTTCGCGAATATTTTATAATAAAATTTTATAGAGGTGAAAAATGATAAATCATAATAAAATTTTAAATAATCTAGATAATACTATAGTAAAATTTATTCAAGAAAGAATAGATTTTATAAATACTAATGATGGAATAGAAAGAAAAAAATTTTATGGTGATAATAAAAATATTAAAACAAATTATCAAAAATATATTCTTGAAATATTTAATAAAATCAGTATTATAGACTCAAAAGAAAAAGAGAAAAAAATATTATATTTAGGTCCTGAAGGAAGTTATACTCAAGATGCAGCTATAAAAAAATTTGGTATCAACAACAATTTTTTTTCAGTTAATTCTATTACTAATATATTTGAAGAAATTTATAAACAAAATGGTGATTTTGCAGTTATCCCAATTGAAAATAGTTTAAATGGTTTAGTAAATGATACAATAAATGCTTTTTTAAAATATGATTTATTTGTAACAGATGAAATAATTTTAGATATTCATCATACTTTTGCATCTAATTGTACAAATATTGAAAATATTAAATCTATTTATTCAAAAGATATTGCATTTGATCAGTGTTCTAACTTTTTAGAAAAATATAATCTTCACAATGTAGAACATATTTATCTAGAATCTACAACAAAAGCTGCCATATTAGCTTCACAAAATAAAAATTCTGCAGCAATTTGTTCTAAAATTGCTGCAATAAAAAATGATATTAATATTATGTTTAATGATATAGAAGATGATCCATCTAATAAAACAAGGTTTTTTGTTTTATCAAAAAAAACAAACAATATGGAAGAATATATTGAGTACAAAACTTCTTTTTTAATTAGATTACCAAATTATGCTGGTTCATTAATTGATTTTCTTCAAAAATTCAAAGAAAAAAATATTAACTTATACAAGATAAAATCTCATATTACAAAAGGTATTTCAAACTTTTTTATAGAATTTGATGGTCATTATTTAGATGAGAGTATTATAGAAATTTTTACAGATTATAAAAATAATATAAAAATTATAGGTTCATATAAAAAAGAAATTGAAGATATATAAATCTCATAAAAAGCGATTAAACTGCGATTAAATTCGATTATATTTCTTAATGAAATTCTTGTTAAAAATAATTCTGTAATTTTTTGCGATTTTTTTACAGAATATTTTTATTTGAATGACAAAATCTAAATTAAGGAATTAAGATGAAAAAAAATCTTAGCATTATTACTTCATTATTATTATCTGCACCTCTTTTTGCAGATAATTTAAGTGATGCCTTTACAAATTCAAAAGTTAACGGAGAGATTAAAGCTGCATATGTTGATTCAAATTTTTTAGGAGCTGCAAATTCAGATGATATTTCTGCAATTGGAGGAAATATTAATTTAAAAACAGGTAGTTTTTATGGATTAAGTGCTGGTGTAACTTTCCAATCATCTAGTATTATTAATAAAGATATAACTTCTGGTGGTACAAAAGCTGATAGCTTTAATGGTTCAGGTGCAGTAATGTCTGAAGCATATTTAAACTACATAATAGCAAATAGTTCATTTAAGATTGGTAGACAATTCATTAATACTCCATTAGTTAGTTCAGCATTAGATGGTAAATCTTCTGAAGCACTTATCAAAGATTCATTTGAAGCATACACATTAATAAATACAGATATTCCTAATACGACATTATTAGCATCTTATGTTGATAAATATCAAGCATTAACTGATGCTTCTGGAAATATAGGTACATTTAAACAAGCTGAAGATGGGGCATATACAATTTATGCAAAAAACACTTCAATTCAAAATTTAACTTTGCAAGCGCAGTATTTAAAATTAAACAGTACAACTACGGGAAATGATAAAAATGCATTATATTTCCAAGCTGATTATCAATTTGGACCACAAACTTTATCTGCTCAATATTTAGCATCTACTGATAAATCCCAAGCTTCAAGTGCTCAAGATGGTAAATTATTCGGATTAAAGGCAAGTGGACCTTTAGGTATTTCTAATTTTGGGTATTTAATAGCATATAATTCAAGTACAGATAAGAATGGTTCTGTTTATTCTGGTGTGGGAGAAGGTACATCTGATACTCCATTTACAGCTGTTCCAGTTCATGGAGGAGGAGTTCCTACGAGACCTGATACAGATACATTAGTGGGTGCGCTTGTTCTTCCTGCTGCTGATACTACTTTTATTCCTTATTATGGTAAGTCATTTTCTAAAACTCATGTATTAGGTGATGTTATAGCTTATGGTGCAATGTTTATTTATCCTGTAGCTAAGAATTTATTATTTAAAATAAATTATGAACGTGTAGAATGTGAAAAAATTATTACAAAAGATACAAATACAACTAGAGTTTATTTAAGTTATAAATTTTAATTTTCTATTGCCCTTTTCAACTCCTCCGGAAAAGGGCATACTTCTTCTAATTATTTATTTTTATTCTTATTTATAACATAAAATAAAGTGTAATAAAAATATAAATTAGACTAAAAATATTTTCTATAACAACAAAAGCCACGAGTGAAAATCATTTTTATACTTCTCTGATAATATTGGATTTTAAAGTCTAACACCAAGAAAAATAAAAATATAAGAATAGTAACTTGTGAAAGCAAAATAGTAGCAATTATTTAATAACTTGAACCAAAGATAAAGCTATAAACATAGTTATAGCTTCACTTCTAAAAGCTAATAAAACAAGAATCAAACCTAAATAGAATTAGTGAATATCATTATAGGTGCTATAACTTCAACTTAATTATTTTTCCGAAAAGAAATTTAATAATAGCGTGTTAAATCTTGAATTATGTTCAATTTGTGTCCAATGTCCACATTGTCCAAAAATATGTAATTGAGATTTTAAAATCAATTGATTTAATCTAATTGAGTTTTGAACAGGAATAACTTTGTCTTCTCTTCCGTGAATTATTAAAACATCTTTATCTATTTTTTTAATATCATTTTCACAACTTTCCATAGAATCTACACCATTTTGTCTAGGAGCTGGGAACATTGAAGAAAAAGATTCTTGAAATCCTGGTCTTATACTTGCTTCGTATCTCATTTTTGCTAAATCATCTGTAACTATACTTCTATCATAGGCAAAGATATCAAGTAACTCTTTCATATTTTCAATACTTGGAGTATATCCCCACGCTTTATCAAGTCCATAAGTTAAATCAAAATAAACTCCAACAGCTCCCATTAAAACTACTTTATTAAATCTATTTGGATATTTAATAACTAAAGCTAATGCTAATGCTCCACCAAAAGAGTTTCCAACTAAATTTGTTTTTTCAATACCTAATGCATCCATTAAATCAATAGTTTGTTGAACCCAAGTGTCCATATCGTAAGAGATTCCCTCAGGTCTATCTGTATATCCAAAACCTACCATATCAGGAGCTATAACTCTGAATTTTTCAGCAAGAGTTGGCATACATAAACGCCAGTTTGCATATGCTGAAACTCCAGGACCCGAACCGTGGATAAACATAATTGTTTCCCCCTGCCCTAAATCGTGATAATTTGTATTAAAACTTCCTGTTTTTATACTATTTGCTATTTCTGGATTTGACATATTTTCTCCTTTTTTATATTTATTTATTTTTTAAATTAAACTCATTTGAAAGTAGTTCATAAGATTTCATTCTATCTTCAAATGAATAAGTTACATTTACAATCATAACCTCATCAACACCATACTCAATGGCTAATTTTTCTATTTTTTCTTTACACTCTTTGGGTGTTCCCAAAATCATGGAATCTAAGGTTTCATGATAATAGGCTTTATCTTCAAAACTTAATTTTTCATATAATTTTTTTACTTCATCAGGAGAGTGTAAACCATCTCTTTTTGGATGTCTAAAAGCTTGAACTTTCCAATAGGTGTGAGAACTGGCTATCTCTTGTGCTTTTTCTTTTGATTCAGCACAAATACAAGCCACTGCCAACATAGATTTTGGTTCTTTAAAATTTTTAGAAGCAATAAAATTATTCTTATAATAATTCATAATCTGTGTTGGTCGTTCGTGGGTTCCTATAAATAAAGCTAAACAAAAACCAGCACCTAATTTTCCTGCTAACTTACTACTTCCATCACTAGAACCCAATAAATAAACAGGTGTTGAATCAACATCCTTTGGTGATAAATTTACACCATAAAAATAGTCATTTTTAGGAACTTTATTATCTAAATAATTTATTAGATCATTGGCTTTATTTGCATAGTCACCATTATTTGCATTATGTAAAGCTCGTGCTGCTAAAAAATTAGCCCCACTAGCTCGTCCTATTCCTAAATCAATTCGATTATTATGTAAAGCACTTAAAGTATTAAAAGTTTCTGCAACTTTAAATGAACTATAGTGATTTAACATAACCCCACCACTTCCAACTCTTATGTTTTTTGTAGCATTCGCCACAGAGCTAACCATAATTTCAGGACATGAACTTGCATATCCAGGAGTGTCGTGATGTTCCGCACACCAATATCTATAATATCCTAGCTCTTCACATCTAACTGCTAATTTAATGGTATCAAGTAGACCTTGTTTTGCTTCTTTTCCATCATGAATTGGTGATTGGTCAAGAACACTTAATTTTAAAGATGTCATTTGAGCACTTATTTTCTTATCTTTTTAACACTTTGTCCAGCAATTCCATAGTGCTGAACTGGCATTTCATTTATAATAACTCTAATTGACTCAATAGGAGCATCTAGTGATTCATGAATTGCTTGAGTAACTTTTTGTATTAAAGCCTCTTTTTTTTCATCATCACGACCTTCGATAATATTTATTGTTGCTATTGGCATTGATTATCCTTCAAAATAGTTTTATACAAATCTAAATGATAAAGTTCCTAAATCTTGAAACTTAACTGTAACATTATCACCTTTTTTTACACTAACAGCTGCAGTTATCGCACCTGAAAGGATATATGAACCAGCTTTTAAAGTTTCACCTCGTTCACTCATCATATTTGCAAGCATTGCTATTGCAGTTGCAGGATGTCCAAGAACAGCAGCACCAGCTCCTAGCTGAACAATTTCTCCATTTATTTCCATCACAACACCAAGTGTTTTAAGGTCAAGATCTTTTACATCTCTCATTCTTCCACCTGTTACATATCTTGAAGATGAAGAGTTATCAGCAATTACAGATTTTAAATCAAATTTGAAATCTTTATATCTTGAATCAATAATTTCAACAG
>Ga0193961_1000530_pt1 | contig 14604 bp, 17 predicted proteins | sample FB_4_MG_FD_140371 | JGI IMG/M metagenome (GOLD analysis project Ga0193961, IMG submission 140371) | Microbial mat bacterial communities from the Broadkill River, Lewes, Delaware, United States - FB_4_MG | ecosystem: Environmental > Aquatic > Freshwater > River > Microbial mats | place: USA...
AGATTGCACGATTAAATGCTTGCATATTTATTCCTTGAAAAGAGAAAATAACTCAAAAGAATTTTGAGCTATTTTATTTATAATTTATACGTGATAGTTTGGAGCTTCATTTGTGATTGTTACATCATGTACGTGAGACTCTTTAAGCCCTGCACTTGTAATCTCCACAAATTCAGCTGTGTTATGAAATGTTGGTATATCTTTACTTCCTAGGTACCCCATAGAAGATCTTAGACCACCAATAAACTGATGAATTATTTCAAACATAAATCCTTTGTAAGGAACCATACCTTCAATACCTTCAGGTACTAGTTTATCAGCTGCAGTCCCTTCTTGGAAATATCTATCAGTACTTCCTTTCGTCATAGCACCAATAGATCCCATACCTCTATATGATTTGAATTTTCTACCATGAGATAAAATAACCTCACCTGGAGACTCTTCAGTTCCAGCTAAAGCAGATCCCATCATAACACAACCAGCACCAACTGCTAATGCTTTAGCTACATCACCAGAATATTTAATTCCACCATCCGCGATAACTGGTACACCATATTTAGCACCAGCAGCAGCACATTCATCTATTGCAGATATTTGAGGAACCCCTACACCAGCTACAATTCTTGTAGTACAGATAGAACCAGGTCCAATCCCAACCTTCACAGCATCTGCTCCACATTTGATTAACTCTTCAGTTGCTTCAGCAGTTGCAACATTACCTGCAATTACATCTACATCTAATTCAGCTTTTATAGCTTTTACAGTATCTAAAATACCTTTAGAGTGTCCATGTGCAGAGTCAAGCACTAAAACATCAACACCTGCTTCAACTAATGCTTTTGCTCTATCCATTTGTCCCACACCAATAGCAGCACCAACAAGTAATCTTCCATGTTCATCTTTGATTGCATTTGGATACTCTACCACTTTATTGATATCCTTAATTGTAATTAAACCTTTTAATACTCCATTATCATCAATAATTGGTAATTTTTCAATTTTATTTTTATGCATTACTACAGCAGCTTCTTCTAGTGTTGTTCCACATTTACCAGTTACTAATGGCATTTTTGTCATCACTTTTTCTGCAAGCTGAGAAAAGTCTTTTACAAATCTCATATCTCTATTTGTTAAAATACCAAGTAATGTGTTTTTATCATCTACAACTGGTACTCCAGAAATTTTAAACTCTTTCATAATTTTTTCTGCATCTTCTAACGTTTGTTTTGGATTTACAGAGATTGGATCAATAATAACACCACTTGTACTTTTTTTCACTTTTTTTACTTGTAGTGCTTGAGTAGCATCATCCATATTTTTGTGAATAATTCCTATTCCACCAAGTCTAGCCATAGCAATTGCAGCTTCATACTCAGTAACAGTATCCATAGCAGCACTTACAAAAGGGATATTTAAAGAGATATTTTTAGTAAGCTTCGTTTTTAAACTTACCTCTTTAGGTAATACCTCTGATCTTGCTGGTACTAATAGTACGTCTTCAAATGTTAATGCTCTTTTTCTTATTCTCATAATTATCCCTTCTTATTTTGTATAGTTTACTGATTTTTCAAGGCTCATTGCCCCGTCAAATAATGTTTGTTCATCAAATGCTTTTCCGATAAGTTGTAAGCCTATTGGCATGCCATCTTTATCATTTGCTACTGGTAATGAAATAGCTGGAAGCCCAGCTAAATTTACTGAAATTGTATAGATATCACTTAGGTACATCTCTAATGAGCTTTTAAAACTTCCAAATTTTGGGGCAGTCGTAGGAGCAACCGGCGATAAAATTAAATCAGCATCATTAAATATCTCTTCAAAGTCATCTTTTATTAGATGTCTTACTTTTTGTGCTTTAATATAGTATGCATCATAGTATCCACTACTTAATACAAAAGAACCTAGCATAATTCTTTTTTGTACCTCTTCTCCAAAACCTTCTGATTTAGTTTTTTTATATGTTTCAGCAAGATTTTTACCTTCTACTCTGTTTCCATATCGTATACCATCGTATCTACTTAGGTTTGCACTCGCTTCTGCAGTTGCCACAACATAATACGCCGATACATGTTTTTTTGTATCCATCATATTTTTGTGAACTATTGTATGTCCTGCATCTTTTAATGCTTGAACTGCTTTTTCAAAACCTTTTTTCACTTCATCATTGGCATCTTCTATAAAATTATCAATTACGGCAATCGTAAGTTTTTTAGAAGCATCTAGAGAAGGTGCAATCGCTGTATTTTCTCGATTTGCACTTGTAGAATCCTTAGGATCATATCCACTAATAATATCGTAAAGAATAGCAGCATCTTCAACATTTTGTGTGATTGGTCCACATTGATCTAACGATGAAGAATAGGCAGCAATACCATACCTTGATACTCTTCCATAAGTTGGTTTCATCCCAACACAACCACAGTATGCAGCAGGTTGTCTTATACTCCCACCTGTATCAGTTCCAAGTGCAGCAATAGCAAGTCCTGCAGCAACAGCAGCAGCACTTCCACCAGAACTTCCACCTGGAACTTTTGTATTATCTACAGGATTTAAAGTTTTTCCATAACAACTAGATTCTGTACTACTTCCCATAGCAAATTCATCCATATTTGTTCTACCAAATGCACTTAAACCTGCATTTTCTAGCTTATCGATTACAGTAGCATTATAAGGAGAGATATATCCTTTTAAGATATTACTACTACAAGTTAATTGCGTACCCATCACATTAATATTATCTTTAATCGCAATTGGTATACCAGAGGTAAGACTCGAAACATCATTTGATGTTAGCTGTTCTACATAAGCACCTAAAGATTTTTCTTTTTCTATCTTTACTGCTAATTTCTCTCTTAACGATAAAATTTCTTCATCGTTTAAGCTTAATGCTTCTTTTAAAGTTATCAAACTTACTCCTAAATTTATTGTAAAATATAGGTTATTATAGCTAATATTTACTAATAAGCTCTTTAATGATAAAATGCGTTTATGATTAAATTAATTTTTTTATTTTCCACAAGTTTACTCTTCTCTAAAAACAATTTTGATAACTCCTTTATCACGAAATATGAATATGGGAAGATGCTCTATAATAATCCTAGAGGTATTAGCTGTACAAAATGCCATGGCGTTAATGCACGTGGTAAAAAAATCACATCTTTTATTCATATAAAGAATAAAGTTAAATACAAATGTACTATAAAATCAAACGACATAACAAATATATCATATAAAGATTTTAAAACAAAGCTTGACCCTAAACTAAAAAAAATTAAAAAAAAATTTAAAAAAAATCAAATTTGCGAAAAGTTAATCTATGGAAATAGTATGCCTACATATTTTTTAACTATTGAAGAACTAGACTCTATTTATTTTTATCTCAAGAATCAAGACAAATATCAATAAATACTCATTTTTTTATATATCTTTTAGTTATATTTTATAGATAAACACCCATATTTAGGCACTTTATGCCCTATTTACATTAAGTTACCAAAGAGTATAATTCATAACAAAAAAATGTTACAGGAAGATTACAATGGAGATTTTAACAGTGAAAAAGTTAGAAAAAGAAGCAATGAAAAGTAGTGGTTTTGATTTTATCAGGTTAGGTTTTGCCCTATTTTTTATGGTTGTTGTTTTAAGCTACAGCTTTTTAAGCACTGGGGGAATCCCAAACAATATGTTCTTAGCAATTGCTGCATTATTTGGAGCTTATATGGCTATGAATATTGGTGCTAATGATGTTGCCAATAACGTAGGTCCTGCAGTTGGATCAAAAGCACTTACAATGGGTGGGGCAATTGTAATTGCAGCTATTTTTGAAGCAAGTGGAGCACTCATCGCTGGTGGAGATGTAGTTAAAACTATCAAAAAAGGGATTATTGATATCTCTGCTTTTGGTGGAAATACTGATTCATTTATCTGGGCTATGATGGCTGCTTTACTTGCTGCTGCTTTATGGCTCAACCTTGCAACCATGGCAAAAGCTCCTGTATCTACTACACACTCTATAGTTGGTGGGGTTATGGGAGCAGGTATAGCTGCTGCTGGATTTAGTATTGTAGCATGGGGTACAATGGGTAAAATTGCTGCATCTTGGATTATCTCTCCAGTATTAGGTGGTGTTATTGCTGCAATTTTTTTATATTCTATTAAAAAAACAATGGTCTTTAAAGAAGATAAAATTGCAGCTGCCACAAAATGGGTACCAGTCTTCGTTGCTATTATGTCATGGGCATTTGTAACTTACCTAACATTAAAAGGGTTAAAAAAGATTTGGCCACATATTGTAGATATTTTAATCTTTTTACCACAAACTAAAAAACCATCATTTATGGTAGCAGCAATATTTGGTCTTATAGTAGGTGTAGTAGTTTATTTCCTTGTTAAAAAATCTGTTACTGCAAAAGCACATAATATAGAAAACTCAAGAGCTGGTGTAAATATGCTCTTTACTGTACCTTTAATTTTTGCTGCTGCATTACTAAGTTTCGCACATGGTGCAAATGATGTTGCAAATGCTATTGGACCATTAGCTGCTATTAATGATGCTGTTATGACGGGTGGAATCTCTTCAAAAGCAGGAATACCACTTTGGGTAATGGCAGTTGGTGCAATTGGTATAGCGATTGGTCTTGCTTTGTATGGACCAAAACTTATTAGAACAGTTGGCTCTGAAATCACGGAACTAGATCAAATGAGAGCATTCTCTGTAGCTATGGCTGCTTCTATTACAGTTATTATTGCATCACAACTTGGTCTTCCTGTTTCTTCGACACATATTGCAGTTGGTGGTATTTTTGGAGTTGGATTTTTAAGAGAATATTTAGCAGAATCAGATAAAAGAGATATTATTGCAGAAGGTCAAGAAGCAATTGAAGATGAGAAAAAAGTATTAAAAGCTTTAACTTCAGAGTTAAAAACATTAGAATCAAAAAAAGAGAAAAAGAAAGAAAACTACGAAAGAATCGTAACTCTATATCAAATGATTGATGAAGAAGAAGGAAAAATAAAAGAAGTTAAAAAAGATTTAAAAAATGCGCAAAAAGTTAAATATGTAAAAAGAGATGCTGTAAAAAAAATTATAGCAGCTTGGATTATAACTGTACCAGCTGCAGCTGTTTTATCTGCTGCAATATACTTTATGATAAGAGGAATTGTCCTTTAACAAAAATGAGACCTTCAAACAAAGGTCTTATTTTTTATATAAAACTACTTAATAACTACTACAGCTATCGCAAAACCACCATCATGTGTGATACTCAACGCTGATTCTTTAATATTAAATTTTTTACGAAGATGTTTTTTATATTTTATTTTAGGTTGTCCCTTTTTCGTTTTTGATATTTTTATATCAAAAAAACTACACTCTTTCCCTATACCTGTACCTATTGCCTTACTAGCAGCTTCTTTAGCAGCCCAAAATCCTGTTGCTGTAGAAGAGTTTTTTACTAAAGCTATCTCTTTTGGGCTTAGGTATTTTTCTAAAGCTTTATTGCCAAAGCGATTTCTCATTTTTTCAATTCTTCCAATAGTTGCAATATCTACTCCTATCATAACTTTAAGAGTCCATTTTCCCTATAGCACAAGATACAAAACTTTTTGCTTTTACCCCCACATTTTGGAATGTTGATAATTCATCTGTTGTTAAAGGATAGCCTAGTCCTCTTAACCTTACTTTTAAAGTCTCTAATTCATCTTCATTTATCTCTAAAGTAATTTGTCTAGGCATCACTTCTAAATTTACATCTATATCACCATAAAATTCTTTTAACTTATTTTTCAAAGTAGTAGCACAACCACCACATTTTACATTTTCTACTTCAAATGTTTGTTTCATAATTAATCCCTTTTATTTAAATATCGTTCTAATATTATTTTTGCAGCAATAGAATCGATACGTCCATCTCTTTTATGTTTTACTTCACCCATAGTAAGCTCCTTAGCTTCTACAGAACTGAGATTTTCATTTTGGAAAACCTTTTCACCCTCAAATTTTAAAAGCTTCGAAAAATGTTCTACTCTTGGTTTCATATCTTCACTTGATTCTGGGTAACCTATTACTAAAATATCTATCTCCCACTCTTTTAAAAAAGCATCAACATCACGACTTGCCTGATCTCTATTTTTTCTCAAAATTGCTTCTTGTGGATTAACCACTCCTGCCATTAAAGAAACAGCACATCCAATTCTTTTTAATCCTATATCTATACTTGCATATTTTTTCTGCATATTCTAAAAACCTAATATCCCTTTTAATTTTTTATCCAATTTACCGTCAAGTTTCTTTTTAAGTTTATTCTTAACCTTATTTTCTAGTTCTGTTTTTATAGCATCTTTTTGCGAATTTAAGACATTCTTTACTTTCATTTTAAGTATTGAATCTATATTAGAATTGATTTTAAACTTAGGACTATTTAATGTTCCAGAAATAGAAATATCACCTTTTATCCCTTTAGTTTTAATCAATGATTTATTTAATATAGCAATATATTTATTTGACTCTGGCACTTTTATATCAGTTGTTAAAACTTTAATTGATTCTGAGCCATTGATTTTATTTTTATTTTCAATATTTAAATCAATTTCTGTATTTATAAGAGTATTTGAGATACTAAAGTTTTTTTCTTCTTTATTAGCTAAAGAATAACCATTTAATTTTAAATTTAATTTATCTTTGTTTATTTTTTGAGTTTCGATAAAAGAACCATTAACTACCACATTACCAATTTTTTCTGATTTAGTATTTACAGAAATCGCAAATGGTTTTTTATATAAGTACTGATTTGTTGTAAAATCTTTAAAGCTACCATTGATTAAAAAGTTATCTTTTAAAATAGAAAATGTACCTTTTTTAATTAAAAATTCTGGAAGATTTGTCTCTAAAGGAAAATAAATATATTTACCATCATCTCTTTTGTGAACACTCTTTTGTTCTTTGTTGAAGAGTGGTTTAATTTGATTATAGTAACCTTTATATTTTTCAAATTGTTTTTGTATCTCTTTATCAAAATCTTTTTCTAACTGAATATTTTTTAAACTATTTAAACTAGCAATATCCATTGTGTTTTTCTCTTTAGTAGAACTAGTAGTTTTTTTCTTTGAAATAGAAAATTCAACTTTTTCATTTACTGCTACTTCAGAAGGGAAACTAATACCATCTACTTTAATATTATCAATAATTATTCGTTCAAATATCAACTGACTTAAAGATATATTTAACGTAATATTTTCAATATTAATATTTTCATCTTTTTTCTCTTTATCTGATATATCTAAATTTTTCATACTTACAGAAGAACTCAAAAGACTAGTAGATAAATCTCCAATTTTCACTATTTTACTTGAAGATTTATTAATAGCATTTTCTAAATTATTTTTGATAAGATTATCTAAAAGAAAAATATTAAATACACTTACTAAACCAACGATAAATACAATAACTGCTAATCCAGCAGTTCTTATACTTTTTACTTGTGATTGTTCCTCTTGTGTAAAAAAGTTCATCTTATTTAATAAAGGTATATTTTTTATTTTTATTGCAATTACATCTCTATATTTTACAAGTATGTAAGAAGATATTTTATAAACAAAAAAGAATAAAACTAATGAAACTACTAAACTTCCCATGGTAATTGTATTATTAAAATAAGTAAGATATCCAAAAGGATTATTAAACCACGAAGTAAATAAACTTTCTAAACCATCTGAAGTTAAAATTATTTTACCAAGTGATGTAAATAACGGATCTAAAGCTAAACCTAAAATGCCAAAAAAAGAAACCGCCAATAAAAATATAGAAAGATGTATATTAAAAACTAAAACTACTAAAATTACAAATATATTATGAATAGATAATAATGGCGTAAATCCTACTAACATACCTAATGCAACTGCCATCGCAATTTGCCAAGGTTTTCCAGCATGGTTTAATGCATTCCATATTTTTTTTAATGTAAACATCTATTTTCCTTTTATTGTATTAGTTCATTTGCAACATCAAATTTATTTGCTGTCATTAAATGTATTTTTGGGTGTATCTCTTGAATTGCATTTAAAACATTTGAGCTTAATTCCATACCAACCTTATACTCTTCATCAGACCCAATTTTTGAAGCAGCCGCCAACTTATCAATCCAATCTTGTGGTACGTAGATACCAGGGACATGCGATGATAAAAATTGTGCTGTTCGCAATTTTGTAATAGGAAATACTCCGATAATTAATTGTGCTTTTTTTCTATCATCTTGAAATTCATTTTGTACATTTTTCATATATTCTATAAGTTGCTTTGCATTTTCTAAATCATAAACTGGTTGAGTAATAATTCCTCTTGTTTTATTTGATACTTTTTTAAACATCTTCTTTTCTAAAGATTTTAAATTTTTAGCATGTGAATTCATAACAGAAAATGGGTAAATTGGTTTTGGTCTTATTTTAAATGGCTTCCCAGCATAATCCATCCCATTATTAAAGGAATTAATAATTTCTAAAAGCATAGATGAGTTTGACTCAAAAACACCTTTTGCTCTTGGTTGATCACTCATATTTGCAGGATCTCCAGTAAGAGCAAGTACTGCACGCAAATCAAAATCATTTCCACCAATTAAATCACTTTGTAATGCAATCTTATTTTTATCACGCATACTCATAGTAGTAATTACTGGTTTATTAAATTTTTGTTGTAATTTAACACTTGCGAACATTGCTCCATATTTCAATTTTGCCAATGGATTATCTGTAGTGCTAAAACCAGCTACTTTTTTATCTAAAGAATACTCTTCAATTTTATCAATAATATTGTCCATAGTTGGTTCGTGTGGTGGTGTTGTTTCTAATGTTAAGTATTTATCTTCTTCTAGTGTTTTAATCAGTGTTTCAAACATATATGTTTAACCTTTTATAATAAATCAATTTCTAACGAAAGTATCGATATAATTGCTTATATTATAACACAAAAGGTATAAATAATGAAATTAGCAGTATTTGATTTTGATTCAACATTAATGGATGGAGAAACAATAGATTTTTTTGCAGCTGAGCTTGGCTTAGAAAAAGAAGTAGCAGAGATTACAGATTTAGCAATGAATGGAAAATTAGACTTTTTTGAAAGTTTAATCACTAGAGTTGAACTCTTAAAAGGATTAGATTACGATAAAGTTGTAGAGATAGGGAAAAACTTACCACTTATGCCTGGTGCTCTAGAGATTGTTCCTGCACTTCAAGCTAAAGGATATAAAGTTATCTGTTTTTCTGGTGGATTTAGAGTAGGTACAAGTCCTGCTAAAGATTTGCTTGGACTAGATGCAGACTTCTCAAATGTTTTACATCATAAGGATGGAGTTTTAACTGGTCTTGTAGGTGGAGATATGATGTTTGATTATAGTAAAGGAGATATGATACAAAGACTTCAAAATATATTAGGGATTTCTAGAGAAGATACCTTAGTTGTAGGAGATGGTGCAAATGATAGAAGTATGTTTGCTCATGCAGATACGAGAATAGCATTTTGCGCAAAAGATATTCTCAAAAAAGAAGCAAATATTATTATCGATACGAAAGACTTAACTCAAATATTAAATCACATAAAATAAATTCTTTTGAATTTATTTTATTAATTTAAAAGAATTATTTCCTACTTTGTAAAGTTTAATTGGAAAAATCACTTGTTGATTTTCAAGTAACAGATCATCAAAAATATCAAGATTTCCATTTAATAAATACTCAACACCCACTATTGTTGAATAATTAACCCAACTATAACTTAAATTATTTCCTATTAATTTATTATACTCTTCAAGTTTGTTAGGAATTTTCCCAATAGAATTAGCAATCACAAGTTTTTTTCTATCATGTTTTTGTGTAAGTGAAAATAATAAAGGTGTATAGTTTAATTGTGTAGAAAGAATTGAAGAGATTGTTAACTCTTGTGAATTAATAGCTGACAATAAAATAGAACTTTTTACAATTGGTGTATTTAACAAAACAACACTATTATTTAATTTAGAATTATTTTCTAAAAAATACTTATATCTTCCATTATTATCATCGATTTTTTTTATAAATTTGATTTTTTCATTTTTTAAATAGGAATGTAATGCTCTTCCAATGCCAGAATTACCATAAAATTCTACAAGTGGTTTATTATTAGCATATTGAATCAATTTTTCGAATTGTTTTTTATAACTAATTGCCCCATAAATAGAATTTAAATTATCTAGTTTATCAACATCTTTTATATCAAATTTATTAATTAATGGAAAATAAAATTGTATTTTATTGATATTTGGAATTGAATTCAAATAAAATAAATCTTCTTTAGTCATCATAGCAATAACTTTAGTTACTTCATCATTTTGTATTTGGCTAATAGTTTTTAAAATATTTTTTTTATTTTGTACAACCAAATCATACGCGTACAATTTAAAATTTTTATTTGTATTTAGTAAATATGTGTTGACACTATTTGTAGCTTCTAAAGCATACTTACCAATGGTATAAGACGGGAACATAATTGCAATTTTGTTATTAGTTTTTTTTTCTATTTTATCAATAATTAAACTTTTGTCTTCTAATTCAATTACATTGTTACTGTGTGTGTAGTTTAAAGGTGAATTTTTAGAAGGGTTGTATTCTTGTATTTTATAATTTGTTTGACTACAACCTAAAAATACAAATACTATAAACAAATATGGTAATATTTTTTTCATTTTCTATCCAGTATATTTTTAATTTTTAATATGTCTTTATTCATTTTATCTATATATGATGGATTTTTATTAATAAAATCAAACTCCATTAAGGGGATTACCTTTACATTTTTGTACATATATAAATTACCAGATACATCAATTATTTTGTCACTATTTTTCATTAAATTCGTAAACACTTCACCAAAAGTTATTATCAACTCAGGTTTCAATATATCAATTTGTTGTTCCAAATAAACTAAACATTTTTCAACTTCACAAGACAAACTGCTTTTATAATTTTTGGTATTGCATTTTAATATATTTGTCATATAAATATCATTAATATCTAAGTTTAATTTAGTTTCTATCATATCTTTGATACTTTTAAATTCTTTTTCTGTTTCTAACTGAGCATTAAAAGTTATAAAAAAAATTTTACTATAAAGATTTCCATTTCCAAAAGAAGTTGATATTTTCGATTTATATAATTCACATAAAGAACAATTATTGACATAAGCTTCCAATTCATTTATCTTGATGGGTAACTTATTTTTATTATTTTTAACTGCCTTAAAATTAAACTGATGTATATACTCAATACCGAATAATTTTTTTGAATACAAGAGATTTAATAATTCAGCTTTTTTTTCTTTTGTTATATTCATTGGAGAAATTATACAAAATTAACCTTGTATCATTATTTTTTAAAATTTATTTGTATAAAAAAAGGGGAGAAATATAAAACTTCTCCCCTTTTTGTACATTTGATATATTTTTATTTATATCTATGTGTAATTCTTCCTTTATCTAAAGAATAAGGTGTGATTTCAACTCTTACAGTATCCCCTAAAAGAATTTTTATATAGTGCATTCTCATTTTACCTGATATATGACATAAAACTATATGCCCATTATCAAGCTCAACTTTAAATGTTGCATTTGGTAAAACTTCTTTTACTTTTCCATCAACAACAATTACATCATCTTTTGCCATTTTTTATCCCTTCTAACTTATAGTTTAGTTAATATTTCAGCTTTGCCATTTACAATAGCAACTTGATGCTCATAATGACTAGTTCTCAAACCATCAGTACTTCGTACTGACCATTTATCATTTTCATCAATTATAGGCTCTTCATCTTTTTGACATATCATAGGCTCTAAACAAAAAATCATTCCATTTTTAATTTTAGGACCTTGTTTTGCATTTGGACTATCCAAATAATTTGGCACTTCAGGATCACAATGAGGCTCTCGGCCTATTCCATGACCACAAAACTTTACTAAAGGAACATAACCACGTCCTGTAATAAACTCTTCAAGTGCTAAACTTAATTCTTTAAATCGCATACCATCTTTAATAATATCAATCGCATAATACAAAGCATCTTTACTACAAGCTATCAGAGCTTCATCTTCTTTACTTATTTTACCAATTGGCATAGTAATAGCAGCATCACCATACCAACCGTCAATTTCACTACCAATATCTAAACCTAAAATATCACCCTCTTGTAAAACTTGAGAAGTTGGCATACCATGTATAACCACTTCATTTAAAGAAGTACATACCGCATTAGGGAAACCATAAAGTCCTTTAAATGCAGGTCGTGCACCTAAATCTCTTAAATATTTTTCACCCATTGCATCCACTTCTAAAAGTGTCATACCTGCTTTTACGTTTTTTTCAAGATAATCTAAAGTCGCAGCAACTGCTTTACCAGCTGTGCGAAGTTTTTCAATGTCAGTAGCTTTTCTTAGTGGAATTGCCATAATTTACTTATAGACCAGTTGCACTAAGAGTGTTATATTTATCATTATACTGTTGCGCTTCAATTTTTCTCATAGTATCAATAGCAACTTGTACTACAATTAAAACAGCCGTTCCACCAAAAAAGAATGGAACACCCATTGCTTTAACAATAAGCCATGGCACAGTAGCAATCATACCTAGGTAAATTGATCCCCAAAAAGTTAATCTACTTGCAACTTCATTTAAAAGTTTTTGTGTTCCAGCACCTGGAGAGATACCAGGAACAAATCCACCTTGTTTTTTTAAGTTTTCTGAAATATCTTTTGCATTAAATGTAATAGATGCATAAAAATAAGCAAAAAACACTACAAACAAAAATGTAATAAAATTAAAAGTATAACTATTAGGATTTAAGTAATCAGCAATAGCAACTAATGTTTCATTTTGTGTTCCTTGCAAAATTGTTGCAGGGAACATTAAAATAGCACTAGCAAAAATCACTGGAATAACACCAGATAAATTTACTTTGATTGGAATATAATTCATAATCTTTTTAGTTTGATTTTGCATCATAACTTTTCTACTATATGAAACAGGAACTCTTCTTTCACCTAATTCAACATAAATAATAGCACCAACCGTACCTAAAATCACAACTAAAATAGCTAAAACAGTTAAAAAGTTCATTTGTCCATTATTTACTAAATCAATTGTACCACCAATTGCACTTGGAATTGCAGAAACAATACCTGCAAAGATAATTAAAGATATACCATTACCGATACCTCTTTGTGTAATTTGTTCACCAATCCACATCAACATCATAGTTCCTGCTATCATAGAAATAGTAGAAACTGCAACAAATGTATCCATATCAATCATAATTGCACTTTGACCAGCTGAGCCTGTAAGAGAATTTAATCCCATAGAAACTCCAATAGCTTGTACAAATGTAATTACTATAGTTGCATATCGAATGATTTGCATATACTTTTGCATCCCATCTCTCTCTTTTTTCATTTTTCCAAGAGCAGGGAAAGTTGCAGCTAATAATTCCATAATAATTGAGGCAGTAATGTAAGGCATAATACCTAGGGAGATAATACTTAGTCTTTCAACTGCGTTCCCACTGAACATGTTTACTAAACCTAATGCATTGTTTGAGTTAGTGTCAAAAAATTCTTTAACCACTGTTAAATCTACACCTGGTACTGGAACATAAGCCAGTACTCGGTATATTAAAATAAAACCTAATGTAATTAAAATCTTATTTAATAGATCTTTATTCATAAGAATTATTTACCTGTGTATGTAACGTTTTCGTCTTTTATCTTTGAAGCTAATTCATTTGTAGTTGAACCGATTAGTTTAACTTTAGTAACCTCTTTTGATAATTTATATACAGATTTAATAGTTTCCATTGTAATCTCTTCAAGGTTTGCAACTTTTACAACTTTATCTACATTAATAGAATAAGGTTTTACAACTCTTGAATGAAATCCAATTTTAGGAGCTCTTTTTTGAAGTGGCATTTGACCACCTTCAAAGTGTCTTTTGATCTTATAACCAGATCGAGACTTTTGCCCTTTTTGACCTCTTGTAGAAGTCTTACCCATTCCTGAACCTTGACCTCTACCTACTCTTTTTCTGTTTTTTGTACTACCATCAGCTGGTTGTAAATCTTGTAAAATTGACATAGTATTATCCTTTTATCTTAGCTAATGCTTCAACAGTAGCTTGAACAAGGTTATTAGGGTTATTAGAACCTAATGACTTCGCAATAATATCTGTAATACCAGCAAGCTCTAGAACAGGTCTAGCAGCTCCACCAGCAATTAGTCCTGTACCTTCAGATGCAGGCTTAAGTAAGATTCTACTTGCATTATATTTATATTCAATATCATGGTTAATTGTTGAACCGTTAAGTTTAACAGTTACTAAAGATTTAAATGCGTCATCTAATGCTTTTTTAATAGCATCAGGAACTTCTTTAGCTTTACCAACACCAAAACCAACTGTACCATTTTTATCACCAACAACTACTAAAGCAGTAAATCTAAATCTTCTACCACCTTTAGCAACTTTTGTAACTCTACCTATTTTAACAATAGCTTCTTCGAAATCATCTCTATTAATTGCCATCATTGCCCCTTATAA
>Ga0193961_1000533_pt1 | contig 14552 bp, 13 predicted proteins | sample FB_4_MG_FD_140371 | JGI IMG/M metagenome (GOLD analysis project Ga0193961, IMG submission 140371) | Microbial mat bacterial communities from the Broadkill River, Lewes, Delaware, United States - FB_4_MG | ecosystem: Environmental > Aquatic > Freshwater > River > Microbial mats | place: USA...
ATATAGCCAACTGTATCATTAATCATATCTGATTGAATACTTTCAATATATCTTATTTCTTCTCTCTCTACATCAAAATCCAAAATTTCAATTTTCTCACCAGTTACTCTTCTAACTGTTATTTTGACAGTTCCTTCTTTTTCAGTACTCTTCATTACTTCTATAGCTTTTTCCAGCTGTTCGCCTGTGTATTCTTTATCATTAACTTTAATAATTTGGTCGTTAATTTTTAATCCTGCTTTCATTGCAGGAGTTTCCGAAGCAGTAAAATCATAAATATGAATTAGATTCATCTCATCAGACCCGATTCTAACTCCAATTCCATAATAAGTTCCAGAACTTACTTCCATATATTTTTTAAATTCTTCTGCATCCATATAAGTAGAATATTTATCATCTAAGCTCTCAAATATTCCATGATATACCCCTTCAATTAAATCATCTTCACTTATTTCATCAATAAATTCATTATGAATTTGCTCCTGCAGGTACTCTGCTTTGCTATACTTTTTATAATTATCAACCAATTTATCATATTCTTCTTTTGGAATAGTTACTTCATTTTCGTTTGTTTTTTCAGTACAACCCGTAACCGTTGATGTAATTATAAATATTGCTAATATAACAGAAAAAAATCTTTTTTTCATCAATTTTTCCTCCCTTATTAAATAAACACAACACAGCGAAACCGCTGTGTTTGTATTTCTATTTATACCATTTCATAGGATTTTCAGGGTTACCATTTCTTCTAACTTCAAAATGAAGATGGTTTCCTGTTGAATAACCTGTTGTACCAACTCCACCTATTTTTTGACCCCTTTTAACTTTATCTCCTTTTTTTACATATGTTCTAGATTGATGTGCATAAAGAGTCGAAATTCCACCACCATGATCAATAATAGTATATTTTCCATAAGCCCTATTATATCCAGATGCAATTACAGTTCCACTATTTGCAGCTGAAATAGCCGTTCCAGATGGAGCTGGAATATCAATTCCAGTATGTAATTTTCGTACTTTCGTAATTGGATGCAATCTCATTCCGTATGGAGATGAAATCCTAGTATGGCCTAACACTGGCCAAATTAAATCTCCTCCAGAATACTTTTCACTTGATTGTAATTTTACAATTTCTTTTCTAAAAGCCTCAGATTGCTTTTTTAATTCTGATAATTGCTTATTTGCTTCGCTAACTTTTTGAGAAAGAGTTTTCATATGCGATTGTTTTTCTCTTGTTGCTACTAAAAGTTCTTCTTTTTTTACTTCTAATTGATTCTTCGTTGCTTCAAATAATAACTCAGATTTATTAAGTGCTTCTTGATGTGCTAAAATAGCAGTTCTAGTTTCTTTCATACTTGCAATTAATATTTGATCTGAATCAGCTATTTTTTTTACCATCTCTAATCTTGAAGCAAAATCCATTAAATTTTTAGAAGACAATAAAACTTCTAAATAGGATATACCCTTATTTTTATACATACTTCTTACTCGCTCTTCAAAATACATTTGTTGCATAGCAAGGTTATGTTCGCATTTTTTTAATTCTGCCTCTACTGCTTCTTTTTCATTTTTAATGCCTGCTATTTCGTCATTAAGTGAATCAATATCTTCTGCTGCTGTATTAAGTCTATTATCCAATGTAGTTAACTCATTTTTAACACTTTTAGTTTCAGCTAAAACTTTTCTTTTTTGATTAGTCAAATCACTTATTTTTGAATTGGTATCTTCTAATTTATCCTGCATTTCATCTAAATCTTTTGAAAAACTACCAAAAACGCCTAATATCATTAGTAAACATAATCCAATACATACGATTTTTCTCTTCATATATTTATCCCCCCCGCTAGACACGTAAAAAACGCTTTAATGAAAGAACACTTCCAACTATTCCAACTCCAATACCTATAGTAAAGAAAATAATAACAATATCATTAACTATCACATAATATGGAACCAAGTACATTGTAAAAAATGCGTAAAAATCTTCTAAAACTTTTTGGTAAACTATCTTATATGCATATAAAATAGCCAATATTGATATCACAGAACCTACAAATCCAAGTATTATTCCTTCTACTATAAATGGTCCTCTAATAAATCCATTTGTAGCTCCTACATATTTCATAATAGAAATTTCAGTCTGCCTTGCAAATACAGTAAGTTTTATAGTATTGAAAATAATAAATATTGATATTAAAACCAAAACAACCATAAGTATTACACCAACATTTCTAATAGTTATAGTAATTTTAATCAATTTTTCAACAATATCTTTATAATATCTTATATCATCAATACCCTCAATGCTTATTAATTTCGAAACAACTTTTTCAGTGTGTTCAATATCAGTTAATACTATCGTATAACTGTTAGGCAATGGATTTTCTGAAAAACCTTCCAAAAGATATGCCTCATCTGCCCAATCCATCTTCATTATAGTTAAGGCTTGTTCATTCGTTTGGAAATTAACGGTTTCTACTCCTTCTAATTCTGATATATTATCCCCAATTTCCTCCATTTGATCCATAGATAAATCTTTTCTTAAATCTACAACAATTTCTCTAAATTGTTCCTTACTTGTCATTCCTATATTATTAATATTTAAAACTAAAATCATAACTACGCCAAGTATCAATAATGCAGCGGTCACTGAGGCTACTGATGCTAAAGCCATAATTCTATTTCTCCAAATTCCTGTTAAGCCCTCTTTTAAACTATGTGTTATCCCTCTAACGTTCATTTTTGTACACCCCTCGCATCTCGTCGCTGACTATTTTCCCCTTTTCAAGAACAACAACTCTTTTTTGCATAATATCAACAATTTCTCTATTATGGGTGGCCATTATAACCGTCGTGCCTCTTTTATTAATAAATGATAACAATTTCATTATTTCCCAAGATGTATCTGGATCTAAATTTCCAGTTGGCTCATCTGCTATTAATACAGTTGGATTATTAACAATTGCTCTAGCTATTGAAACTCTTTGCTGTTCTCCACCTGATAATTGATTAGGATAATTGTTAGCTCTATTTGATAAAGCAACCATACTTAAAATCATTGGCACTTGCTTTCTTATCTGTTTTGCAGATATTCCTGTCATTTCCATTGCAAATGCAACATTTTCAAAAACAGTTTTTTTAGGTAATAATCTAAAATCCTGAAAGACAACTCCCATTTCTCTCCTTAAAAATGGCACTTGTCTACCTGCTAATCTAGTTATTTCTCTATTATTCATAAAAATTCTTCCAGATGTCGGCTCTTCTTCTTTTAGCAATAATTTTATAAGGGTAGATTTTCCTGCTCCACTTGAACCAACCAAAAAAACAAAGTCACCTTTTTTTATATGTAATGAAACTGAATCCAGCGCCAATACTTCATGATTATATCTTTTACATACGTCTACTAATCGTATCATGTCACCACTCCTATTATGAATGTATATACTTTATTTTACCAAATGAATCTTATTAATACTAGGGATTTCATTGATTTATTCATACTTATTCATATTTTTTAAATTAATCTCGATATTTTTTTGTTAATATTTGTCATATTATTATATTTATAACAAAATAGCTAGGCATAAATGCCTAGCTATTTTGTTATTCTTCTTCTTCAAATTGATCTAATAACTCAGCAAATTTATTTAATTTTGCTTGAACTAAACCATTAATTGAATTTGTCGGATATTCATTTTTTTCATTTATACTCCCAGCTTCAACGCCCGTTAATATTTCTATTCCTTCATCTATTGTTGAAACCGCATAAATATGAAACTTATTATTTGATACAGCGTCTATTACTTCATCATTAAGCATTAAGTCCTTTACATTTTGATATGGCATTACAATCCCTTGCTCGCCAGTTAATCCTTTTAATTTACAAACCTTATAAAAGCCTTCTATTTTTTCATTTATTCCACCTATAGGTTGAATTTGACCCTTTTGATTTACTGATCCAGTCACAGCAAAAGATTGTTTTATCGGAACATCAGATAAACTTGATAATAGACCATATAATTCAGTACTCGAAGCACTATCTCCATCTATCATTCCATATGATTGTTCAAAAGTAATATTGGCATTTAAACTTAATGGATATTTTTTAGCATATCTTGTGCCTAAAAATCCAGTTATTATTAAAACTCCTTTATCATGTGAGCTTCCACTTTGTTCTACTTCTCTTTCAATATTAACAATTCCTTCTTTACCCAAATAACTAGAAACTGTTATTCTACTAGGTTTTCCAAAACTATATTGTCCCGAATCTAAAACAGCTAAGCCGTTTATTTGTCCAACACTTTCCCCTGTAGTATCTATTAACAAAACATCATCTTTAAAATATTCCATTAAATGTTCTTCATATTTATTATTTCTATTATTTCTCTCATTAATTGCTCTCTCTATATATTTCTTATTTACTTCTTCTTTTTCATCCATAATTGATAATGTATTAGCTTCATACAAAATTTCAACCATTTCATTAAATTGAGCCGTCAATTTATCTTGATGTCCCGCTATTCTAGAAGAATATTCAACTATCTTACCTAATGCATCTTTTGAAAAAGGCATTAAATTTTCGCGTTCACAATGTCTTTCAACAAATGTTGCAATTTTTCTTACATTCTCTGTTGATCTTTTCATTTCTACATCAAAATCCGCATGTATCTTAAAAAACTTCTTAAAATTATCTTCATATGCATATAACATTTGATAAGTATATGGATCTCCAACTAAGACTATTTTTAATTCAATTGGAATAGCTTGAGGTTTAATACTTGTTACAACATTATTCCCCATCATATTTTCCACCTGTATCTTAGCCGTTTTAAGTGCTCTAACTAATCCTTGCCATGAGTGAGGATTTAAAAGAAGGTCTTTTGCTTGAAGTATAAGTATTCCTCCATTAGCTTGATGTAACGAACCTGCTTTAATTTTCATATGATTTGTTCTTAACATGCCCCTATCATTAATATATTCAATTTTACCTAATAAATTGTAATAATTAGGATTATTCTCAATTACAACCTCAGCATGTTCTTTCTCACTATTATCTACAAATAAATTAATAAAATATCTTGAATAAAATTCTTTTTCTAAATAATTATTAAGTTTTTGATTGTCTGTTTTTTTCTCAAAAATATCTACATTTTTAATAATATCATCTTCTAAATCATGTAAAAATTTAAACACCATTTTATTATCTTTAAATCTATCTATAAGAATTTTCAAGTGAACCTCTAACAAATCAAACACCATTTTTTCTTTTAACTGTTTAAGTCTATTTTGTAATTGACTTTCTAGGTTCCCCACTTTCGTTATTAATTCAAATGATTCGTTTTGAAGTTCTAATGATTTTTTTCTCATTTCTTCAATAATGGACTCCTCTAAGTCTTTTAATTCTTCTTCTTTCATTGGACGTCCTTCTATTAAAGGATATGTAATTAATCCTCTCTCAGTCATTTGAAATCTAAATCCATATTTTTCACCAACTGAATTTAATTCACCAAGCATATTATTATTCATTTCTTCAAACTGTTGGTATATTTTTCCTTTGCTATCTTCAAAACTTTTTGAATTAAGCAGTTTTGGAATTTCCAATCTTATTTTTTTTATAAATACATCTATTTCTCTTTTAAATAAAACACCTTTACCCGTATTTAAAGAAATTGCCAAAGGCTCTTCAGGCTTTTTAAAGTTGAAAACATAGCACCAATCTTTAGCTGGCTTTAATGTTTTTGCATAATTTTTTGCTGCTATTTTAACATAACTATTTCTTCCCGTCCCTGTTCTACCAGAAACATATATATGATAGCCTTTTTGAGGCATTGCAAACCCAAATCTAATAGCTTTCATAGCTCTAGTTTGACCAATTAGTTCATTTGATTTTTCATTGTATTCTTCTTTATTAAAATCAAAAATACTTAAATCGCAAGAATTATATAATTGTTCCGGTTTTAGTTTTAATTTTTTATTTATCATTTTAACCACCCTTTCTAATATCCTTCTTCCAATAACCAGTTCCATAAATTTTCTGGAGCAATCCTAGGTGTTTTAAATGTATTTTTACTTAAGTACCCCCAAAATTCACCATTTAGAAACATTTGTGGCGGATCTGATGCTTTTTCATAAAAAGCACTTTGATTCGTTTTAGAACCCCCGTATATTGATCCTTTATTCCAAATACTTTTAGTACTTGTTATACTTCCAAATGCTCCATCATCATTAAAAATAGAATCTTCATCCTCTACATTTGTAGATAATTTCCCCAAAAATATTCCTTCACTATCATAAAGCAAAAAGCCTTCTTTCCTTTCTACTTCACTATCTTTGTTTTCTTGACTTTCAATTTCTTCAACTAAATCTTCTGGAACTTCAGGATCTTCCTCTCTTATGCCAACAGTTCCATTTTGAGTTATTCCCGTTTGATCTGTTATATATACACTTTTGCTTCCTTTTAACCCAAAAATCAAAGCAAAAATTATTCCAATAGCAACAACAATAACAGGAATCCATGGAACTATTTTTTTTAAATCTTTTTTTTCTTTAGGTTTAACATGTGGATTTTCCTTACCACAATATGGACATTTTAATAAATTTATAGAAACATCTTTTCCACAGCTTACACATGGTTCCTCTTTATCATGTCCATCAATTTTAGTTAATATTGCACCACAAGAGCATTTAGCGAGCTTCTCCATCTTATAACCATAATAAATTCTCTTTACGTGTTTTCTAGGTATTTTTTTTGTTTTGCCACACTGATCACAAATTGCATAAATATAATCAAATTCTTCACTCTTATATCTCATATTAAACTCCTTTTTACTCCTATATAAAATATTCGACATAACAACAATAAATCCTTCAAATTTGTTCCAATATATTTACTATACCCTATCTAATCTATAATATCATGTATAAAATCTAATAAATTAATCTTAATCCTTATTTTCAACAAAAAATAAGAGCAATTAGTAAACAAATTTGTTTATTAATTGCTCTTATTAATATTATTAATTTAAATATACCTTACATAATACTATTTCAATTCAATTTTTTCTTTATATTTCAACCACTACTTCAACATATTTTCAACAGCTATAACAATATCATTAGCTGTAAGTCCATATTTGACTAATAAATCTTCACCTTTTCCTGATTCACCAAAAGTATCATTTACACCCATACGTTTTACTAAACATGGTGCATTTTCTGATAAAACTTCTGAAACCGCACTACCTAAACCACCGATTATGCTATGCTCTTCACAGGTTAAAACTTTTTTTGTTTTATTAGCTGAATTAATTATTAATTCAGAATCTATTGGTTTAATAGTATGAATATTAATTATTTCAGCAGAAATACCTTTTGTTTTTAATATTTCATTTGCTTCCATTGCTGCAGCTACCATAATCCCAGTTGCGAAAATAGTAATATCTTTTCCCTCTTCAATTACTACACCTTTTCCAATTTCAAATTTATAAGAATCATCAAATATTTGTGGAACTGGCATTCTACCAAATCTTAAATAAACGGGTCCATTGTATTCTGAAACTGCTAACACTGCCTTTTCAGCCTCTTTAGCATCAGCTGGATTAATTACAGTCATATTAGGTAATGTTCTCATTAAGCTAATATCTTCAATAGCTTGATGAGATGCACCATCTTCACCTACTGTTAATCCTGCATGAGTTGCTGCTACTTTTACATTCATTTTAGGATATGCAATTGAGTTTCTAATAATTTCAAAAGCTCTTCCTGCTGCAAATACAGCAAAAGTTGATGCAAAAGGTATTTTACCTGCCGCTGCAAGTCCCGCTGATGTAGCCATTAAATTTTGTTCTGCTATTCCACAATTAATAAAACGTTCTGGCGACACTTTTTGAAACTCTGCTGTTTTAGTAGATTTTGATAAATCAGCATCTAAAACAACAACATTTTCATTTTTTTCCGCTAATATTTTTAGTGCTTTTCCATAAGCCTCTCTAGTTGCAACTTTCTTACACATTATTTTGCACCTCCTAATTCTTTTAATGCAATTTTTGTTTCTTCATCATTAGGTGCCTTTCCATGCCAACCTGCTTCATTTTCCATAAATGAAACACCTTTTCCTTTAATAGTTCTACAAATAATCATTGAAGGTTTTTCCTTTGTATCTTTTGCAATTTCAATCGCTTTTTTTATTTCTTCTACTGAATGTCCATCAATTACTTGAACATGCCAACCAAAAGCTTCTAATTTTGAATCTACTGGCTTTACACACATAACATCATCGTTTTTCCCATCAATTTGCAAACCATTAAAATCCAAAAATGCTACTAAATTATCCAATTTATAATGAGCTGCAAACATAAATGCTTCCCACACTAAACCTTCTTGAATCTCCCCATCTCCTAATAATGCAAAAACATTGTAATCTTTTTTATCTAACTTTGCAGCTAATGCCATACCATTTGCACAAGCAATTCCCTGACCTAGTGATCCAGTCGACATGTCAACTCCTGGAGTCCCTTTCATATCTGGATGCCCTTGTAGCATCGCTCCAACTTTTCTAAGTTTTAATAATTCTTCTTTTTCAAAAAAACCTTTTTCTGCTAATGCCGAATATAATATTGGAGCAGCATGTCCTTTTGATAAAACAAACCTATCTCTATTTGGATCTTTTGGATTATCTTTATCAATTCTCATTTCGTCAAAAAATAATACAGTCATGATTTCTGCAGCAGATAATGATCCACCTGGATGCCCCGATTTTGCCTCATGAAGCATTTCAATCACATTTCTTCTAAGTTTTTGTGATGTTTGCTCTAACGCTTGATTTGTCACGATTATTTCATCCTCCATTCTATTTTACAAGAGTTTTTCGAGAAAATAGCATACGTATTAAAAATTTAGGTAACACCATTTGTCTCTTTATTCGTTCTGGATTTTTACAAAGTCTATATAACCATTCAAAACCCATTTTTCTAATAAATTCTGGAGTGTTTTTAACATTTCCAGAAAGAATATCAATTGTACCACCATTTCCAATAAATAATGTTGCTGGTAATTCTTTATGATATGTATCTATCCATAATTCCTGTTTAGGAGCGCCAAAACCAACAAATATAATATCTGGCTTTTTCATTTTAATATCTTGAATAACCTTTTTTTCTTCATCATGATTCTTATAACCAGTATGTAGACCTTTAAAATAACCATGATGATAACCAACAATATTTAATCCATGATATTTTTTAACTAAATTCTCTTTAGCCATTTCACAATATCCTTTTTTTGCTCCTAATAAGTAAACAGAATAATTATTTTCTTGTGCAATTTTTAATAATTCTATTGATAAATTAAATCCTGTTATTCTTCCTTTTAAGGGTTTCTTTCTTATTTTAGCCGCATATATCAATCCAATGCCATCTGGAGTACAGTAATCTGCTCTTAACAATGCATCTTTAAATTTTTTATCTTTTTCTGCTAACATAACTACTTCTGGATTAGGTGTATAAATCACAGTTTTTTCTTTTTTAAACAATCTTTCTTTACATATATCAACAAATTTATTCCATTCCATATTAACTATTGGTATATCCATTATTTCAACTGTACTATTCATTCTATTTTCCCATTTCTTCAACTATTTTCAAAGTTTTAGTAGATTCTTTTTTCAATTTTTCAATAGATTTTCTATAGTGTAATAACACATTATTATCTAAATTATCTATAACCTCTATATATTCAATTAATTTTTCTGAACTTACATCTTTGTAATCAATATAACAACTTAATTGCAAATCCTTCATTATTCCATCAATTTTAGGATCATATGAAATACCTATTAAATTTCTATTATTTAACGCTCCATAGATTAAAGCATGTAATCTCATACTAACTAAGTAATCCGCATATGAAAGTATCCCAATTAAAACTTTTAAATCTATTCCCTTATCTAAAATATTGTAATTGCAATCAAGTTTTTTTGCAATATTTTTTGTTATTTCAATATCTTCATCATACTTCATTGGAATAAATAGGACATGTGCATCCTTTTTATTATTAATTTCTTTTATAAACTTAGATACTTCTTCAATAATCAATTCATCATCTTTCCATGGCCTTATTGAAACCATAATAATTGGCTTTCCATCCATAAATCCAATTTGCTCTAAATATCTCTTTCCCATTATAACATCTCCGCACAATCCAAATACTGGATCTGCTGTTATTTTAACGTTTTTATGTTCAATTTTTAATTTTTTAAAAAATTTATAGGAATCATTATCTCTAAATGTAATAACATCAACTTTTCTTAAAACAATTTTTGTTAAAACCTTATTAATATACCTATTTATTGGCCCTAACCCACTTGCATAAACAACAGTTTTCTTATTATATTTTTTAGCTAAAAATAAAAGTCCTAAGTAATACCAAAGAGATTTTGAACTTGTTCCATCTTGAAGTAATGTTCCACCTCCACTTACAAATAAATCACAACTCTTTAATTCACTTTTAACTTCGTTAAATGAAAATCTATTAACACTATTAACATTATATCTTTTCATAGTTCTTAACGGTGCATTAGATAGCACCGTTAACTCATATGATTCTTCCGATTTATTAAATTCATCCACAATTGCTTCTAAAATAGCATCATCTCCGCTATTTTGAAATCCATAGTATCCTGAAAGTACAACTTTTTTCATATTTTTCTCCATATATAAAATATTATGCTTCTGCACTTAATAATTCTGAACTCTTTATTAAAAGAGCAATCATAACCCAAAATGAAAATATAATTCGTGGAATATAAAGAATATTTTCAAACATACCATGCATTAAAATAGCTAGTATTCCAGCAATAACGCCCATAACTAAAAATTTTAACATTTTATCGGTCTTATTTTTTATTGATATAAATCCATCTTTTAGAAACGTTCCAATACTAACTACAAAAAGAATGATTCCACCTATTCCCATTTCAGCGAATATTTCTAAATATAAATTATGTGCATGATAAACATTCATTGTTCTAATATAATGTAAATAACTACTTTTAAACGGTAAGTATCCAAGTCCAACTCCATTAAAAAAATTATCTTTTATCATTTTTAATGTATTTTTCCATACAACTATTCTATAATTATTCGAAGAATCAGAAGTATTAAAAATTGTTAAAATTCTATTTACTATTGATTTAGGTAAAATAAATAATGCTATGATGCCTACTGGTAATATAGCCCAAATAAACCTTCTGTCAATCATTAAAAAGAAAATAAACATTCCAAAAGCAAACCCAACCCAGCCACCTCTAGAAAGTGTTAAAAGAATTACTATGCTATTTAAAATAAAAATTCCTCCAAATATAACTTTTCTAAACAAATTTTTATCACCTATTAAAAAAGCAAAACAAATTGGAGTAATCATAATTAAATACTCTGCAAGTATATTAGGATTCCCAAAAACTGAAAAAACCCTAGTAGTTAAATCAGGATTTACAGTAGTATCAACCCATGCTGGATCTAATTCAACTCCAACAAAATATTGATATAGTCCATAAAATGCTACTAATGAAGACGTATAACATAAAATAGAAATTAATCCATATAATTGTCTTTTTTCTTTAATGCTCTGTAAAAAAACAATAACCACTAAAAGTGCCAATGTATGAAGCGCTAAATCCCTTACACTTCCTTTAACATCCGTTGATAATACAGTTGTTAAAAACATTACTCCCCATAATGCAATCAATGGAAGTGCCTTAGTCTTTACTTCTATATCCAATTCTTCTTTTTTTATACAATACCTAACATATAAAAACACTATCCACATTGAAAGCAATATCATAAATGTATTGGGTAAAAAAGGAATTGCAATAATAAATAATGCAAGTGCCGTTTCTATATGTTTAAAATTTAAGATAATTACGCCACCTACACATAATGCTAATAATCCATACGGAAATGGTAAAAATGTATAAAGAACAAACAACCCAATTGCCATTAATACTGATACAAGTAAAGTATCTCCTTGTTTAATTGTTCGCATCATTTTTAATCTCCTCCTTATGATCTATAAAAAATAGCATACTTAAAAATTTATAAATTATGCTTTCTTTCCAAAGATTCATTGGATTATCTTCTCTAATTAAAATAAATCCACCTGTAATTATTATAGAAATTAACATAGCTGTTTCCAAAACAGTTACTTGTCTATTAGAAATCATATATAAAAGGGTTATACATGCAAAAATAGATATTGTTTGAATCCATAATCCATGCACGTCAATAAAATTTTTCTTAAATTTATTAATATAAAGTAAAAAATAGCTTCCCAATTTGAATTGATGCCAAATAACATTTAATTTAATACATAAACCTTTCAAGCAATCTATAAAAATATTAACAATTTTATAAAAAACACTATTTTTGCTATATTTTTCAATGAACTTATAAGATCTAACTAAAAAAATATCTTTTGAAGCCTCTTTAATAGGATTAGTAATCATCTCAAATCCTCTAATAAACTTACTATTTCTTTTAATATCTTTTCCATAATCTATTATTTTTTCAACTTTATCTTTAGAAATTTTTTTCATTTTACTCTCCTAGATTCATTTCAAATATATGTCCTTTAATTGATATTAATCTATTTTTCAAGTAAAGTTGATTTCCTATTCTCATATGTTCATTGCTAACTTCTACCACTTCATCGCTAACTAATCCATCGCATTTTACAACTAAATCCAAATTATACTTTCCTGGAACATCCGCCAAAACCAAAGTGTTTTCAGGCGTTTGAATAGCATCTTGGTATGGAGATATTCTCTTTTCAATTATTTCTCCAAATAAAGTGTTTTTATCATAAAAATTCAAAGTTTCGCCAACTTCTATTGCATCAAGTGTTGCCTGTCTAACATCTTCAACATGTACAATAATTTCTATTTCTTTAAAATGTTCATTTCCAAGTCTATTTTTTTGAATTCGAACAAATCCTCCAACCAAAATAAAAATAACTATTAACATAACAAATAAATCAATAATGTTAATTTTCCCAAACAAACGACCTTTTTTATCCATTAATTTCATATTATTTTTCCTCCTTGATAATGCTGTTATAGATATTTATATGTGTTTCACACATTTTTTCAATAGTATATTTTTCAAGCACTTGTCTATTTAATTTTTCTCCTATTTGTTCCCTTAAATTTTCATCTTCAACTAATTTTAAAACTAATTCTGACATTTTTTCTTCATCTGCTACTGGAACCAAATATCCCGTTTCACCATTTCTTATTAAATCTTTTAAACCTCCAACATCTGTAGATATTACAGGCTTTTTCATCATTGCACCTTCCATTATTACATATGGAAAACTCTCACTATAAGATGTCAAAATATTTATATCTATAGCGTTAAAAAAAGAATATTTATCTTCAACAAAACCTAATAATTTAACATTATCTCCAATTCTTAGCAAGTTGATTCTATCTTGCAAATTTTGTTTTTCATATCCATCTCCAGCTATAAAAAATTTTATATTATCATTTTTTTGAAGCGCAAGATAAGCCATATTTATAAACATATCTGGATTTTTTACAGCATCTAATCTAGCTGCCATTCCAACTATTACTTTATTGTCATTTTCGATTCCAAATTTTTTTAAAAAAGTATCTTTTTTTAAAACTTGAACACTATTATTTGTATCAATCCCATTATAAACAGTAAAAATTCTATTTTTTTTAAATCCTCTTTCAATCATTAAATCTTTAAATGAATTCGAAACAGCAATATATCGATCCATAAATCTTAATGAAATCGCATTTAAAGGCATATATAGTAATTGTTTATACCATACATCCTTAAAATCTAATCTATAGTCACTGTGAATAGTTGTAACAAATGTCTTCTTTACTCTTTTTTTTAGGAACATACCAATAAAATTAGCCCTTGCTCCATGGCAATGAATTAAATCATAGTCCTCTTTTATAATTAGCTCTCTTATCTTTCTAATTACAGCTAAATCAGTTCTTTTTTTCTGCTCCATAAAATGTATATTTAGTTTACGTTGTTTCCCTTCTTCATAAAATGTATCTTTAATAAAACATACTAAATCACATTGTATATGTTTTGACAACTCTTCACATAGACTTAATACAGCAGTTTTTGCTCCTCCCGTATCTCCTCCACTAATCAAATGCAATACCTTCACTTATTTGCCTCCCTTATTGCAATAACTTGTAATTTCCCTTAACCATGACAAAAACTTCACTTTGACATTTAATACCTCTTCCATCCTCTCTTGGTGTAATCAATAAATGATTCTTTATAAGTTTTTCACCTTGTTTTAAATCTTTTCCAGAAGTAACATCTGCTAATCCATCTCCATATTCATTTGCAATAGAATACGCATCTCCGCTTCGCAATATTACTTCTGTACTTTCACTTAAAAACAATTGATCTCCAGTTTTTAAAGCTAAAACTGTGAATTTAGGATATCCTTGAGATATATCATTAGTTCCAGATTGATTAATATCAATACTCTCTATCTTTTTATCCAAA
>Ga0193961_1000534_pt1 | contig 14530 bp, 13 predicted proteins | sample FB_4_MG_FD_140371 | JGI IMG/M metagenome (GOLD analysis project Ga0193961, IMG submission 140371) | Microbial mat bacterial communities from the Broadkill River, Lewes, Delaware, United States - FB_4_MG | ecosystem: Environmental > Aquatic > Freshwater > River > Microbial mats | place: USA...
AAGATGATTATCTTACAGCTTTATCAATTGAGAAATTTATTGATAAAAATTTTCAAGGCCAATTAGATAAATATGATTATAAAATAAATTTAGTCGAATTTGAGAATTTTTCACTAAAAACAGAGGCGTCTGCTATTTATGTATTGAACCAAAGTGATCAAATTGAAAATATAGCTACAATGGCAAGGGAAAAGGGTATCATATCATTTTCATATGATATCAATAATCTCAAAAAAGGGTTAATGTTCTCTTTGGTTATTGAAAAATCAACTGTACTTTATCTAAAAAAAGAGATTCTATTTACTAAAAAAATAGAATTTGTAGATGCATTATTGCAAATGGTTCGTTTTGTTGAAAAAGATTATTCTTATCAAAATGATAAAAACTTTCAAAATAGATTGAATTCTCGTATATATTATGCTAGTATCTTTTCAAGATAATGATATTTATGGAGTTTAGTTTATAAAATGAAAGAAAAAATAAAATCACTTTCTAGTAAAATAGTTTATTTAATAACAGTAGTTACATTGGTTTCTATTTTGCTTATTTTTAATGTATTTGAAAAAATAAATAAAGAAGCATTCTATAATATAGAAACAGAAAAAGCAAAATTGGTTCTAAGTACAATAGAACCACTTATAGCCCTAAATATATATCTAAACCTGAACGATAGAATAGATCAACTTGCAAAACAACTTGTAACAAACCCAGATATTTTAGCAGTAAAAGTACTACAAGGTGATAAAGTTATCAACGAAATAAAATCACAAGAGTTTGATAAAAACATTGATGATTCTTTTATTGTAAAAAATGATATTTTTCAACCAAACTCTAAAAAAAAGATAGGTACACTAGTACTTACCTATTCAAATAAAAACTATAAAGAACTTATAGATAGATATACAACACTACTCATAAAAGTACTTTGTCTTTTTGGACTTTTTTTCTTACTTTTTGGTTTGTATGTAAAAAGACTACTCTCACCATTACGAGATATTGCTCAGTTAGTAAGAGGATATTCTCCTGAAAAAAACATCAATATACCTTTTGATCATCAAAATAATGAAATAGGTTTTATTTCAAGTGCTTTAAATAATATGCAACAAAGTATCCAACAGTATTCAAAACAACAACAAAATATCAATAAATACTTAGAAGAAAAAGTAGATGAAAAAACAGTAGAATTACGACAACAACTTTACACAAATACTCTTACAGGTTTACCAAATAGACGAAGTTTACTTCATGATATCAATCATTATGAAGAGGGTGCTTTACTTATTATTAATATTGATGACTTTAAAGAGATAAATGATTTTTTTGGTCATGCAGTAGGAGATAGTATACTGATATCATTTTCACAAAATCTTGCAAATATGATAACAAGAGAAGACAATGCTACACTTATTCATCTTTCTGGAGATGAATTTGCATTGTTATTTGTACAAAAACCTACAAAAAATGAGTTTATTGAATTTGCAAATACACTTCTTAAAAGTATTGAAAAAATGATTTTTAATCATGAAAACAATGTACTAACATTAAGAGTAACTATGGGTGGAGCATATCAAATAAAAGAGGCTTTGGAAAAAGCAGATATCGCATTGAAATCAGCAAAAAAACAAGCTAAAGATTTTTTACTATATGATGAAACGTTAAATGTAGAACAACAATACAAAAATAATATGGAGTGGACTAAAAAACTTAATTGGGCAATAGAAAATGACAGAATCACACCTTTCTTTCAACCAATTTATGACAATAAAACAAAACAAATTGTAAGTGCAGAGTGTCTTATTCGTCTAGTCGATGACAATAAAAAAATAATAAGTCCTTTTTTCTTTTTAACTATTGCTAAAAAAAGTAAACTTTATTCAAAATTAACAAAAATAATGATTCAAAAAAGTTGTCAATATTTTGAACATTTAGATTGTGATTTTTCTATTAACTTATCTGTAGAAGATGTACTAGATGAAAATATTGTTTCATATATTTCACAATCTATTAAAAAATATAATGTGAGTCACAAAATCATTTTAGAGTTACTTGAAACTGAAGAGATAGAAAACTACGAAGAGGTTTCATCATTTATAAGTGAGATGAAATCTTTAGGATGTAGAATTGCTATTGATGATTTTGGTTCAGGATATTCAAACTTTGAGTATTTATTAAAATTAAATGTTGACTATATCAAAATTGATGGATCATTAATAAAAAATATTGATACTGATGCAAATGCTCAAATTGTTGTGGAAACTATTGTGAATTTTGCTAAAAAACTCAATATTCTTATAATCGCAGAATATGTTCATAATGAAGGTGTTTATAAAAGAGTACAAGAACTTGACATCGAACGTTCTCAGGGATTTCATCTAGCTGAACCTCGAAATACTCTTACTTTATAAGTAAATAATAACACCCTCTATATCTCTTTAAATATAGATAAATACTCTCTAAATCACAAGTTAGAATATAACTTTAAAAATTATACCTAAATTTAATTCATACTTTATTTCACTTGTGATAGTATAATTAAATTAAAATTTTAAGAAAAGGTTTCCATGATATATAATAGTGAAAAAGAGTTACCTATTGATTATCTTTTTGTTTCAGAGACAGACGAAAAAGGTATTATTACCTATGCAAACGATTACTTTTCTAAAATATGTGGTTGGTCACGTGACAGCCTTATAGGTAAGCCACATAATATAATAAGACACCCAGATGTACCCAAAATTGCATTTCAGGATCTTTGGTCAACTATACAACAAAACAAATGGTGGTCAGGATTTGTAAAAAATAAAAAAAAAGATGGTAGATACTATTGGGTTCATGCTATTGTTTTCCCAATAACATTAAAAAATGGTAAAAAAGGGTATAGAAGCAGAAGACGTCAAGCAACGCAAGAAGAGATACTAAATGCTGAAGAATTTTATAAAAGTTTAATATAATGCTTCAAAATACAACAATCAAGAAAAAACTATTTTTATTGGCAGTTATACCAGCTTTGGCTTTTTTACTTTTTGCAGGAAATATACTTTATGTCAATAAAAATAAACTCGATAGTATTGGTCATGTTAATTCCCTTATTTCAATAAACAATAATATCTCAAGCCTAATATTAAACCTGCAAAGAGAACGGGGGTTAAGTTTAAACTATCTTCAAATTAAAGATAAAGAAACAAAACTGAGACTTGTAGTGCAACAAAGTCAAAGTAATAAGTTTTTAAAAACATTTCAAGATAAACTTGATTTAGAAAATTCATTAATCAATAATCTAAAAACACTTTCAACACAAAGAGAGGATATTAGAAAACATAAACTGAAACGTCAAGAAATTTATGATTTTTATTCTAATCTTATTTTGCAAATACTCACTGCTAAGAATAATCTATTTTTAGTTGTTACAGATGAACAAATAGCAAGAATAACATATCAAAACTCTAAACTACTCATCGCTATAGAAAATGCCAGTCAAGAAATAGCAATACTCAACAATATTTTTTTAGATAAAAATATCACTATAGAACAATTTATAAAATTTAGTTTTGTACATATTAAACAATTAGAAAACTTGAATACATATCAAGAACTATTAAAAAAAGATTCAAATACTTTAAATCTTGATAATAAAAAATATTCTAAATATACCGATATTATAACCGATCAGTTAAGTAGTAAAAAGATAACAAAAGATACACATGAATGGCATAAAGTTTCTACAAAACGACTAGTAAAGCTTATAATAATATACAATAAGGCAGAAATAGATTTAACACAATACATAAAGGCACACCAAAAGGAACTTTTCAATAATTTTATATTGACACTTTTTTCGATAATCATCATTTTTCTAATCATATTAATACTTTCACACTATATCGTTAAAAGTTTTCTATCATCTCTATATAAACTTTCACATGGTATTGATGACTTTATATTATTAATTATTTATAGAGATAGAAAAATAAATGATATAGAGATAAATTCAAATGATGAGATAGGTGATATCGCTCGAAATATCAACTACAACAGAAAACTTATAGAAGCATGTTTTAAATGTGATGAAAGAGTTATCAATGAAGTATCGCAAGCTGTACGAAATGCCAAAAACGATATCCATTTAGTTCAAGAGATTAAATGTTTTGCGGATAATGTACTCTTAGAAAATATGAAATTTGATTTCAATGAGATGATGGAGATATTAAGACTCAGAACCGATGAACTTGCATTGTATGACAAAAAACTAGAGAAAACAATCAAAACAAAAACAAGTGAACTTGAACGAGTAAATGAGAACTTGCAAGTTTCATACAAAGTTCTCGAAGATGAAAAAATACGGCTTAATAATTTTAGTGATTTTTTATCATCTCTGAATACAGTTGATATAGAGTATTTAGCAAATAAAACACTAGAACAAGTTTTTAATATTTCAGAAGCATTACTTGGATACTTCTTAATATATGAAGATAATGCATTAAAAATATTATCTTCAAAAGCCATAGATAAAAATACATTAAATGAAAATAGTGATTTTATTTTATCTAGTCCTTTATTGTTGGAAAGTTTACAAGAAAATAAAATCATAAGCATAGAAGATATACCTGCAAAAGTTTTAAAACCTATTAATATTGGTTTTGCAAGTATAAACTTGCATAATTTTTATGCATTTCCTTTAGTATTTCAAGATAAACCATTAGGGTCTATTATTCTAGCAAGTGCAAAAGTGATGGATAAAGATTATATTCAAGGATATATTCATGCATTAACAAGTTCTCTAAATAATGCATTGAGTTATAACTATATACAACACCAATCAGTGATACTTGAAAAAGCAAATGTAGAACTACAAGAATCAGATAAAATGAAAAGCGAATTTTTAGCAAATATGTCACATGAACTAAGAACTCCTCTTAATTCAATCATTGGATTTTCTAGTATTTTGAAAAAGAATAAAAAAGAAAACTTGGATATAAAACAAATAGATCAGGTGAAAAAAATAAATAATAATGGAAGACATCTTCTAGAACTTATAAATAATATTTTGGATCTCTCTAAAATAGAATCAGGAAAACTAGAAGTAGATCCGCGTAATATTGATATCATCAAGTTCGTTCAGGATACAGTAGATATGATTCAAGGTCAAGTTGATATAAAAAATGCCCAACTCATTGTAAAAAACCACACATCAGATAAAGAGATCATCATTTCTATAGATGAGATAAAACTACGACAAGTTCTTTTAAATATCATAGGAAATGCACTTAAATTTATACCTCAAATTGATGGTCATATTGAAGTTAATTTATATTATAAAGAGAACAAAATTTTTATTTGTATTAAAGATAATGGTATAGGTATTCCTAAAGACAAACTCAAATTAATTTTCGAACCTTTTAGACAAGCAGATGGAAGTACCACGCGAAAATTTGGGGGAACAGGATTGGGTCTTGCTATATCTAAAAATATAATAGATTTATTAGAAGGTGAATTGATCGTTGATTCTGTAGTAGGTGAGGGTTCTACTTTTTGTATAGTATTACCAAAAATAAATTTAATTGATGAAGAGAGTAAAGAAAAATAATGAAAAAGATATTAGTTATTGAAGACAATCAAGATAATGCAGATTTAATTGAAGCATTTTTAGAAGATAATTATGAATTATCTTTTGCAATGGATGGAAAAAATGGACTAAAAAGTGCTATAGAAAATACACCAGATTTAATTTTACTGGATATCTCTTTACCTGAAATGGATGGATTAGAAGTCGTTAAAGAGATACGTAAAAATACTAAAATATCAAAAACATTAGTTGTCGCACTTACAGCACATGCTATGCTTGGGGATAGAAATATGTTTTTAAAGGAGGGCTTTGATGCTTATTTATCAAAACCTATTTATGATGAAGATGATTTAATTCAATTAATAGAATCACTTCTTAAAAGATAAAATATGACAAAAAAACAGTTAAAACAAAAAATTAAATTATTAGAAAATAGTCATTTAGAACTCAAAGAATCAAACAAACAAAAAAGCGATTTTATTGTAAATATATCACATGAATTAAAAACACCTCTTAATTCTATAATAGGTTTTTCTTCTTTACTTTTAAAAAATAAAGATGAAAACATCAATGATAAACAACTCAAATTTTTACAATCAATAAATAGTAATGGAAAAAAGCTATCAGAGCAACTTACTGATTTAATCGAATTAAGTAAAATAGAAGTAGGAAAGCTTACTTTACATAGATCTAAAATAGATGTGATATTGATGATAAATAATACTATACAACTATTGCAATCCCAAGTAAATGAAAAAGCATGTAACATTACTTTTATAAATGAACTTGATACGGAAGAATTATTTTATACTACAGATGAACATAAAATACAACAACTTTTTATCTATATAATAACTCATATACTCCAATCAAGTATTATTAGTAAAGGAAAAATTTCTATATCATTAACTCAAGATAAACAAAACTTTATTATTTCTCTTTGTGATAAAGGTATCGAGATAAATAAAAAAGAGTTAAAAGAAAAAATCAAAAAACAACAAAAAGATTTTGCTATTTTAATCTCAAAAAATATAACAAAACAACTCAAATTAAATTTAGATATAAAATCAGTAAAAAATACGAATGGTTTACATACTCTATATCTACCAAAAAAGGATGACAATGGATAAAAACATTTTAAATTCCAATATTTTAATTGTTGATGATTTACCTGACAATATTTTACTTATTGAAGATATTTTAGAAACAGAAGGTTTTCAAAATATACACACAACACTTAATGCAAAAGATGCATTACAGTATATACAAAAAAATAAAGTAGATTTAATTATCCTAGATATCACTATGCCTGGAATGGATGGAATAAGTGCATGTAGATATATTCGAAAAAAACTAAAACTTCAAGATATTATGATTTTACTTGCAACTGCAAAAGATGATGTTGAAACACTTAGAATAGGGCTAGAGGATGCAGGAGCAAATGACTATGTAAAAAAATCATTTGAAAATGGAGTAGAACTATTATCAAGAACAAAAAACTTACTTTTATTAAAACAACAAATTGATATAACAAAACAAAAAGAAAAAGAACTCAAAAATAAAAACAAAGAGTTACAAGCATTAACAAACCTACTTGATAAATATATCATCACTTCTAAGACAGATAAAAAAGGTATCATCACTTATGCAAGTAAAGCCTTCTCAAAAATTTCTGGATATGACAAAAGTGAACTTTTAAATAAACCACATAATATCCTCAGACATCCAGATATGGAAAAGTCAGTTTTTAAAAATATGTGGAAAACAATCAGCCAAGGGAAATTATGGCGTGGTGAAATAAAAAATAGAAAAAAAGATGGTGGGTATTATTGGGTTGATGCCATTATCACAGCTGATTATGATAAAAATCACAATATTCAAGGATATAGTGCCATAAGACTTGATATCACAGCACAAAGAGAAGCAGAGTTTTTAGCATCTTATGATTATCTAACGGCACTGCCAAATCGAGCAAAATTTGAAGAGATAGCAAAACATGCAATAAAAATGGCAAAACGAAACAAATCAATGCTAGCAATATTTTTCATCGATTTTGATAAATTTAAAAATATAAATGATACCTTGGGACATGATGTCGGAGATGAAATGTTAAAAATTGTAAGTAAACGAATGCAGTCTCAAATAAGAGAAACAGATACAGTTGCTAGAATAGGGGGAGATGAATTTGTTATTTTATTAGAATCAGTAAATGACATTCAAAATGTTAAAAATATAGCAGAAAAAATCCTACACTCTGTAAAAGAACCGATGGAAATATTTGAGCATATAGTTCATACAAGTGCAAGTATAGGAATATCTTTATATCCAAATGATAGTAAAATACTTTCAAAACTTATGAAAAATGCGGATAGTGCTATGTACTATACAAAAAGCAATGGACGAAATAACTATACGTTTTTTAATTAAATATAATTAATAGTATTATTTAGATAATATTAAGTTCCCATTTAACTCTATTCAGATATATTAAAAATATATAAAGGAATTCTATGCAAATTAATAATACTCTTTCTTCTAATTTAAACTTTGATACTAACATCACGCATAATAAAAAAAATGAAATAGATAAATCTAATGAGATAGTAAAAAGTCAGAATAGTGAATTTCATTTAGATATTAAAAATAATATTAATTTCAAAGAAATTTCATTTAATTTAACAAATAAAGAAATAGATGAAAAAATCAATACTTTACATGATATGAAAGATAAACTAGTAAATCCAAGTTTAGAAAAGTTGCCTACTTACGACACTGACCTTACTATAAGTATAGTAAAAACAGTTCCTCAAACTGCAAAGGAATATCATTTAAGTAAAATAAATGAATATAACGATGAGGAACTAAAAAAAGAACGTGATAAATTTATCCCATTATTAAATCCAAATCAAAAATTTTCTAATCAGAGAGAAAAAAATTCCTTTAAAGCACAAGTAGATGATCTTGATTGGTCAGTTTTAAGTAAAGAAGAATCTCAAATCCTTAAGAATAATCTAGAAAAAGCTCGTTCAACAGGCTTTGATACATTTGACAAGGCAAATGATTTTGACTCTATTTCAGATTTAGTATATTTTGAAAAGAAAAGACTAGAATCTTCAAATTCATTATCACTAAATAGAAGTTTTTTAATTGATTCTAATGGTCTATCAGGTATGAATACTTCTAAAAATGGTTCATTTAGTATGACAGAGCGTATTTCAAGTTCCTTCGGAAATAATCAAATATCTGAAAGTGAAAAGAATACTGAAAAAATGAATTTTGACACTCAAATCAAAGCACTAAATGAAATAGAAGATATGGTTCTAGAAATTTCAAAAAATTCTATTTCAATAAAAGAAAAAGAAATCATAATAAAAGATATAAAGGATTTATTAAAAAATGTTAATGGAGATTTATCAAAAGATATATCTAAAAAATTAGATGAAGCAATAGATAAACAAAAAGATGAACTGTTAAAATTAACACAAACAAACATAAATATTACATCAAATGAAGAAGCAAAAAGATATTTAGATAAAACAGAAAAACTTGATATAAATTTCAATAGTTTAGATGCTGAGGAAAAAACTGTTTATATTAGTAATAAACAAAATATAGTTAATACTTTATCAAGTGTAGATACTATGGTAAAAGATATTAAAAACGATAAAAACACTAAAAAAGAAGACGAACAATCACTATCTACAATAAACGATAATTTGACTAAAAAATTAAAGCAAATAATAGAAAAGGAAACTAGTCTTATAAAAGATCTTACTGGTAGCCTAAAAAAAATATCTACTGCATCAGAAGCAGTTACATTTTTAGAAAAAGCAGAAGAAATAAAATCAATGATACCGATGCTTTCAGATAATGAAAAAAAATTGTTAGATTGGAATAAAGAAGAAGCTCAATGGGCTATAAAAGCAGATAAAGAAGAATCAGCTGATATTGAAAAAAAGAATCTAATAGAAAATATTGATAAACTTATTTATATATTAGAAAATTCGAAAGAGGTAAATAAAAAAGTAGAAGATTCTGAAAAAAAGCCAAACTATGAAAAAGAATCTTTATCTTTTACTAATCAAAATATCAAACAACAAAATGGAAACTTTTATTTATCACAAAGTCTAAAATCTAATCAAAGCAATGTAATAAGACTAGTTAGTTAAAAAGTTTAATATTTTAACTATCTATTCTACTTCACATTTTATACTATGTGTTGAACATTTCTCATAAATACTATTTACTTCATCTTTAAACTCACCATTATCTTCAAACATAATAAGTGGTGGCAATATTTTTAAAGGTGACTTCGAACCGATCCTTGCATATACCATCACTAAACTAGCTTCTTTAGTAGCATTTGGATGAAGAAACTGTACAGCTTCCATATTGAGTTTTGATTCACCTATATATTTAACGATATTATCTAACTGTTTTGCATCATAACAAAAGAAAAACTTTCCATTATTTTGTAATAATTTTGCAGCTTTAAATATAAATTTATCTAAAGGCATACTATCACTATATCTAGCTATTTTTAAAGATTCATTTTCACTTTTTATCACATCACTATGGTAAAAGGGTGGATTTGATATTACATAATCAAACTGCTTATCAAAAGTATAGTCTAAAATACTTCCTTTATGGAGTAAATTTTCTATACCATTTACTTCAGAATTTTTTTGTGTTAAAAACTGAAAACTTTTTTGGATTTCACACTGATTTAAATTAAGTTTTGGATAATCTCTTGCAACTAAAAGTCCAAGTATCCCACTACCACTTCCTATATCTAAAAGATTACCTTTTATATTTTTATATTTTTCTAGATTTTTACAAATAAAGTTATATAAAAAATGGGTATCGCTATTGTAGCAATACCCATTTTGTGGTTGATATAAATTAAGTGTTTTAGCCTTAGTGTAAGTCTGCATTCAGTTTAACTTCTCTTGTTGATCTCATAGCAATAACTTGACCATTTACAGAGTTTTGTCTAAAGTGTACACCATTTACACCTTGGAAGTCCATACCTCTCATAAGTACAGAGATCTCTTTTTCTGGGTTCGCTTCAGAAATAGCAGCAACTGCTTTTTCAGATAAAGTGATTTTTGTTCCTGGAAGGATTGTAACACCAGCATCTAAGATACAAGAATCACCGATCGCTGTACCTGTACAAGAGTTAGCACCTAATAATGTATTTTCACCAATAGAAACTGGAACACCATCAGTACCAGAAAGAACACCAAGGATAGAAGCACCACCACCAACATCAGAACCAGCACCAACAACAGCAGAAGAAGAAATTCTACCTTCAACCATAACAGAACCTTCTGTTCCAGCATTAAAGTTGATGTAAGCAGCACCAGGCATAACAGTAGTTCCAGCAGCTAATTGAGCACCAAATCTAACTTTTGCAGTATCTAAGATTCTTGTATTATCAGCAGGAATAACGTGTTGTAAAAATCTTGGGAATTTATCAACAGCATCAATATTAGGGTATTTACCTGTTAATTTAAGAGTTAATTCATTTGCTCTTAACCAATCTAACTCAATAGGGTTGTTACCTTCCCAAGCTACATTGTGTAATAGTCCAAAGATACCATTTAAATTAAGACTTCTTAAAGCAGCTTTTCCAGTAGAAAGAGCGTTTAATTTTAAGTAAGCAGCTTCAACACTTCGAGCATTTTCATCTTCAAATACAAATACAACTTTGAAATCATCAGCAGATAAACCAAGCTCTCTTGGTAATGCAGAAAGATTTAAAATAAGTTGTACATTTTTATGAGCTTCACCTTCAGCTTCTTCGATGTATGGGTTAAAACTTTTGATACAGTTAGCAACAAAATCATCAGTGATACTAAATACTTGCTCAGATTTAGTAGTATCAACTTCTACACCACTTTCTTTTAAAGCATCCATAAAAATAGCCGCACTACCAAAGTTTTCATTCCAGTTTACTACTGGGTATGTAGCTTGTAAGATTTTATCAGCGTTTAATTGACCTCTATCAACTCTTGCTATACCAAAACCGATTGGGTTTTTGTACCAGCTTTGAGATTGGATATCTGTAACTTTTGCTTTAAATTGTTCTTGAGTTTCTAACATATTATTATTCCTATTATCATTAAATTTTCGTGATTATATCTAAAATGCGATAAATTATATATAATGTATAAATTTAGAAATAAATTATAAATATAATTTTAGCTAGAATAAATTATTAAAGGTTATTAAGTTCATAAATATATGTATATCAATTACAATAAAATATTTAATAAAGGGATAGAAAAAACTAATGCATAATATTAAAAAAAATCAAGTAGCAAACTATTGTAAACTATGTGATAATTTTCGTAAAATAGAAGATAGTCATGTTATTCCTAATTTTATTCATAAATGGACAAAAAAAACATCCTATACAGGTAATGTTAGAACAAGTGATCTACCTAATAAAGTAGATCAAGGTGGCTATAAAGAATACATGCTATGCTCTCAATGTGAACAGTTATTTTCAACATGGGAAAAATATTTTGCAGAAATACATTTTAAACCTTGTATCATCGAAAATAGAGTTAACAATTATGATATTAGCTTGGAGAGTATTAATAAGTTATAAGAATAAAAATAAATTTAATAATTTTTCGGCATCTACAATTGAGAATATTACCATATCTGAAAAGATATGGAAAGATTATTTATTAACTAAAACAGATGATTTAGATGAAGATATAAAACATAATATTTTTTTAATTAATGAAGATAGTTATAACCATCCATTTTTCAATAGATATGTAAGAACAGTTGAAACGACATTTATTTCAAATGAATTAGATGGTTCATATTTTTATATCAAAATACCATATTTTACAATACTTGTATTTGTTGAAAATTACACTAATGAGTTATGGGGAGATTCTGAAATTAAAAAAAATAGTATAATTAATTTAAATCAAACAATTGCTAGTAGTATGGGACAACTGATATATGAGGGTTGTGAAGAAATAAAAAATATTAACAAATATTCGGACAATCAATATAAGAAAATAAAATCTAGACAAGATACTAATCCTGATATTGAGAACTCACATGCTTTTAAAATGATGTTAAAGGATTATATTAAATATGGTCAGGATTCTTTACATAAAAGAACTAAATAATAAGTGGATTTAAAGACCATTCTCTTTCAAAATCTCAATAATCTTACTATCACTTATATTTGCTAATTCTGATTTAGAATACATTGCCATCAAATAAATATTTTGTTTTTCATCTATATAATAATATATCACTCGAAAACCTTTACTTTTTCCAGTAGGTACAGAAGAATTTTCTAGTCTTATTTTATAACAATTTGCGCCAAGTTCTATACCTGCTTTTGGATTTTGCTCCAGTTCATGTTTAAGTGTTTTTAAATCTTTTGATAAATTTCTATATTTTTTGTAGAGTCTTTTTATATCTTTAGAAAAGCTGGTAAGATTAGTTATTTTCAAGTTCATCTATCAACTCGTCTAATGTTTGTAAATCATTATTTTCCTTTGTTAATGTTTCTTTTAATTCTTTTGAACTATTTTTAAATTTATTATAAAATATTTGAGTTTTTTGGTCTTCTATATAGGACTTTACTGCTTCTAAAATAATCTCGCTTCTATTTAAAGAAAAAGATTGCGTAAATTCATCTAAATCATCTACTAAATACTTCGGTAGTCGTAAACCAATTTGTTGTTTTTCTAATTGTGCTAAACTATACATAATCTGATATCCTTATATAATTGTATATAAATATTATATATTATTTATATACAAAAGTCAATTACAACTAACTGTTTAGCACTCAATAAACATATGTGCTAATTATTCCCAAAACTTTAGCTTTCTTTTATAAACTTATGTTAAAATCTCACTTTAAAATTGAAAACAACTATTAATAAAAGGAAACAATTACATGGCTAAACATGAATTTCAAACAGAAGTAGGGCAACTACTTAAACTTATGACTCACTCACTATACTCAAACAAAGAGATTTTTGTAAGAGAATTAGTATCAAATGCAAGTGATGCTATTGATAAGTTAGAATACTTAAAATTAACAGATGACAAACTAAAAGGTTTTGAGTCTGAACCTCAAATTAATATTATGATTGATGATGAAGATAACTCTTTAACAATCGTTGATAACGGTATAGGTATGAATGAAGAAGATTTAATCGCTTCTATTGGTACTATTGCTAAATCTGGAACAAAATCTTTCATGGAAAACCTTACAGGTGATGCGAAAAAAGATTCTAACCTAATCGGTCAATTTGGTGTAGGTTTCTACTCTGTATTTATGGTATCTGAAAGAGTTGATGTTATCTCTAAAAAAGCTGGTGAAGATCAAGCATTTAAATGGTCAAGTGATGGTTCTGGTAGTTTTGATTTATCTCCTTGTATTAAAGAAGATCCGGGTACTGTTATCTATATCAAACTTAAAGATGAAGAAGTAAGCGAATTTATTTCTAAAGCTAGAATTGAAACTATCGTTAAAAAATACTCTAACCATATCCCATTCCCAATCTTCTTAAACTACAAAGAAGAAGTAACTGAAGAGTTAAGTGAAGAGGATAAAGAAGCTGGTAAAGAGCCTACAAAATCTATCGAGAAAAAAAGAGAACAAGCAAACGAAGCAACTGCACTTTGGTCTCAACCAAAAGCAAAACTAAAAGCTGACGATTATAATGAGTTCTATAAAACTATCTCTCATGATTCATCTGATCCTATGGCATATGTACATACAAAAGCAGAAGGTGTAAGTGAATATACAACATTATTCTATATCCCATCTATTGCTCCTATGGATATGTACAGAGTTGACTTCCAACCGGGTGTTAAACTATATGTAAAAAGAGTATTTATTACTGATGATGAAAAAGAATTATTACCTACATACTTAAGATTTGTTAAGGGTATTATCGATTCTGAAGATTTACC
>Ga0193961_1000535_pt1 | contig 14518 bp, 16 predicted proteins | sample FB_4_MG_FD_140371 | JGI IMG/M metagenome (GOLD analysis project Ga0193961, IMG submission 140371) | Microbial mat bacterial communities from the Broadkill River, Lewes, Delaware, United States - FB_4_MG | ecosystem: Environmental > Aquatic > Freshwater > River > Microbial mats | place: USA...
TTAATATTGGTAAAAAAATAGAAAAATGCGTCAAAATGAAATTCGATATACTGTATATACAAGAGATTGCATAACTATATATTGTATATACTGTATTTGTGTAAAATGAAATGGCGAAAAAACTTTACTAATACTATATTGTTAAAAAACTATCAGCTAAAAATCTTTGATATATTTTCTTTGTATAATCATTAAAAAATGCTATAATGTTAATGTTTGAAAAGAGGAGTGATAAAGTTACTTTAAATTATGATACTTAGATAAAAGTTTTCGAAGAGTAAAGTTATTTTTAAAAGAGTAACTTGAATTTTAAAGAGGGGTGAATTTATGGGAAAAAGTTATACATTTAAAGGAGGCGTTCACCCACCGCATCATAAACATTATACAGAAGAGCTGAAAATTGAGGATGCAATATTACCAGAAAAAGTTGTTATTCCAATGCAGCAACATATTGGGGCGCCATGTGAACCAATTGTAAAAGTAAATGATTATGTGGAAGTGGGACAGAAAATAGGAGAAGCGAGGGCATTTGTATCTGCACCTGTTCATGCAAGCATTTCTGGAGTAGTTAAAATGATACAAGAAAGACAAACTGCAACAGGTAAGGCAAAATGCGTGATAATTGAATCAGATGGCAAAAATCAATTGCATGAATCTGTAAAGAAAAAGGGTGATTTGGATTCATTAAGTGCAAAGGAATTGTTGGAAATAATAAAAGAAGCTGGTATTACTGGTATGGGAGGAGCGAGTTTCCCGACTCATGTTAAATTATCTCCACCACCTGAGAAGAAAATTGATACAATTATTTTAAATGGAGCTGAATGTGAGCCTTATTTAACGGCAGACCATAGACTTTTACTTGAATATCCTGAAAAGGTTGTATTCGGATTAAGAGTTTGTATGAAGATTCTAGGTGTTGAAAAGGGTTATATTGCAATAGAATTAAATAAACAAGATGCAATAGATAAGATGATTGAAATAACAAAATCATTAGATTGTATTGAAATTATGCCAATAAGGACAAAATATCCACAAGGGGATGAAAAAAGAATTATTAATGCAATAACAAAAAGAGAAGTTCCAAGTGGTGGGTTACCAATGGATGTTGGGTGTGTTGTAAATAATGTTGGTACTGCAGCAGCTATATCGGATGCTGTTTTATTAGGAATGCCATTAGTTGAAAGGGTAATGACTATTACAGGTAGTGCTGTTAAAACACCTAGGAATTTAAAGGTAAAAGTTGGTACATCTTTTAAAGAAGTTATAGAACAGTGTGGAGGAGCTAAAGAAGATTTATCTAAATTGATTATGGGTGGACCTATGATGGGTATAGCTCAATATACGTGGGATGTGCCTACTGTAAAAGGTACATCTGGCATTCTTTTGTTAAACGAAAAGGATAGTGAATATAAAACAAGCCAACCATGTATTAGATGTGGTAAATGTGTTGAAGCGTGTCCAGTACATTTAGAGCCTCTTTTTATAAGTCAATTTGCATTAAAAGGAATGTTTGATGAAGCAGAAAAATATAGTCCAATGGATTGTATTGAATGTGGTTCATGTTCTTATATTTGTCCATCAAAAAGACCACTTTTAGATGGTATTCGTCTAGCAAAACGAGAAGTAATTGCTAAGAGAAGAAAGTCATAGGGGGAAAGAAAAATGGAGAAAAAATTATTTGGAACAACTTCACCACATTTACGTTCCCAAGAAACAGTTCAAAGTGTAATGAAAGATGTTCTAATTGCATTGTTGCCAGCAACTATTGGTAGTATTGTAATTTTTAGATTAAATGCATTAGTTCTAATTGCTTTAGCTATAATTTCAGCTGTTGCTACTGAATATATTATTCAAAGATTTTTGATGAAAAAAGAATCTACTATTTCAGATTTAAGCGCGGTAGTAACTGGTTTATTGTTAGCGATGAATTTACCTTCGTCAGCACCTTGGTGGATTCCAATTGTTGGTTCAGCTTTTGCAATAGCAATTGTTAAACAGGTTTTTGGAGGATTAGGGCATAATTTTATGAATCCTGCATTAGCAGCTAGGGCGATGTTAGTTGCATCATGGCCAGTAATTATGACGGGTAGTTGGGTTACACCTGGCGCAGATGCAGTTTCTACTGCTACAGTTTTAGGTGTATTAAAAGAAGGTGGAGACTTAGCTTATTCAACATGGGATTTGTTTATTGGAAATGTTGGAGGTTGTTTAGGAGAAACATCTGCGCTTCTTTTAATTATTGGAGGCATTTATTTATTATTTAAAAAAGTTATTAATTGGAGAATTCCATTTACTTATATAGGTACTACTGCAATAATGATGTTGATTATGGGCAAGGGAATTGATGGTACTATAGTTCATATATTAGCTGGTGGTCTTATGTTAGGAGCATTTTTTATGGCTACTGACTATGCATCTTCACCAGTTTCGCCAAAAGGACAAATTATTTATGGGGTTGGATGTGGATTACTTACTGCATTAATAAGACAATTTGGAGGATATCCTGAGGGAGTTTCCTATTCAATTTTATTAATGAATGTAGCGGCACCAATTATCGATAAATTTACTAAGCCACATATATTTGGGAAGGTGAAAAAATAATGAAAGAAATGCTAGGATTAGGTTTAAAACTATTTATTATTACTGCAGTATCAGCGTTGGTATTAGGTTTTACAAATAGCATTACTGCACCTGTTATTGCAGAAAATGAAAGAATAATGAATGAAGAAACTAGAAAAGAGATGCTAGAGGTAGCTGATAAATTTGAAAAAGTTGATGTTGATAAAGAAAATATTTTAGAAGTATATAAAGGCTTAAAAGATAATGAAGTAGTAGGTTATGTTATAAAAACTGCAACTAAAGGATATGGTGGAGATGTGGTTGTTATGATAGGAATTGATTCTGAAGGAATTATTAAAAGAGCTAAAGTTGTAAAACATGCAGAAACTCCAGGATTAGGAGCTAATGCTAAAAATCCTGAATTTATTGATCAGTATTCAGAAAAAAATGTGAAGATGAATATTGAAGTTGTAAAAAATAATCCAACAGATGAACAAATTCAAGCTATTACTGGAGCAACAATAACCTCAAAAGCAGTAACAAAGGGTATTAATGCAGCAGTTAATCTTTTTAATAATGAATTAAATCAATAGGGAGGGAATTTTGTGAAAAAAATATTGAAAACTATAAAAAATGGAATTGCAAATGAAAACCCTATTTTTGTTCAATTATTAGGGATGTGTCCAACATTAGCAGTAACTACATCTGCAAAGAATGGATTAGCTATGGGACTTGCTACTACAGCAGTTCTATTATGTTCGAATTTTGCGATTTCAGTTTTAAGAAAATTTATTCCAGATAAAATTAGAATACCTGCATTTATTGTAATTGTTGCAACATTTGTATCGGTAGTAAAAATGCTTATGAATGCATATGCGATTGACTTATACAATGAATTAGGTTTATTTATTCCACTTATCGTTGTTAACTGTTTAATATTAGGTAGAGCAGAAGCATATGCATCAAAAAATGGTCCAATTAGTTCTCTTGCTGACGGTTTGGGAATGGGATTAGGATTTGCTCTTTCTTTAACTATTTTAGGTAGTGTAAGAGAAATATTTGGCGCAGGTAAGATATTTGGCTTAGCATTATTTGGTCAAGCATATCAGCCAGCGATTATAATGATACTTCCACCGGGTGCTTTTTTAGCATTAGGTTTGTTGATTGCATTATACAATAACTTTAAATCAAAGAAGAAAATATCTTAGGAGGCGGACTATATGAATTATTTAGCAATAGTAATAGGAGCGGTATTTGTAGGTAATATTGTACTTGCTCAATTCTTGGGAATATGTCCGTTTTTAGGAGTTTCTAAAAAGGTTGAAACGGCAGCAGGAATGAGTATGGCTGTAACATTTGTTATGTTATTAGCATCTATTATTACTTATGGTTTATGGGAAGGCGTTTTAAAACCTCTTTCTTTAGAATATATGCAAACAATTGTATTTATTCTTGTAATAGCAACACTTGTACAATTAGTTGAACTTTTTGTAAAGAAAGCATCACCAAGTTTATATGAAGCATTGGGGGTTTATTTACCCTTAATTACTACTAACTGTGCAGTATTAGGTATTGCAATATTGAATATCCAAAAAGGATTTAATTTATTAGAATTAATTGTGCATACATTATCTGTTTCATTGGGATTTGGAATGGCAATAATTTTATTTGCAGGTATAAGAGAAAGACTAGTGTTATCAGATGTTCCAAATGCATTTAAAGATTTTCCAGTTGCTTTAATTACAGCTGGATTGATGGCAATTGCATTTTTGGGATTTTCGGGTTTCAGTATAATTTAGGGAGGCAGAAAGATGGGTGTATTAAATTCAGTTATAGTATTAAGTGTATTAGGCCTCTTGTTTGGAATAGGACTTGGATTTGCGTCTAAAAAGTTTGCCGTAAAGGTTGATCCTAAAGTAGAAGCCATAAGAAATGTGTTGCCAGGAGTTAACTGTGGAGCATGTGGTTTTCCTGGTTGTGATGGTTTTGCAGCAGCATGTGCTAAGGGACAGGCGCCTGTTAATGGATGTCCTGTAGGTGGAGCTCCTGTAGCTAGTAAAGTGGGAGAAATAATGGGCTCTGCTGCGGGAGATAGTAGAAAAATGGTAGCAAGAGTTAAGTGTCAGGGTACTGATGCTATAGCATTAGATAAATATAAATATTTTGGAGTAAATGATTGTAAAGCTGCTAATATGGTTCAAGGTGGCCCAAAGACTTGTTCGAATGGTTGTTTAGGATTGGGGACGTGTGTTAATGTTTGTGAATTTGGAGCTATTGAAATTGTAAATGGAATTGCTAAAATTGACAAAGATAAATGTACTGGATGTAAAGCTTGTATTCAAGTGTGTCCTAAAACAGTTATTGAATTAGTTCCATATGATCAAAAGGTTTTTGTAGATTGTAATTCTAAAGATAGAGGTAAAGTGGTAAAAGATAGTTGTACATTAGGTTGTATTGGATGTAGTTTATGTGCAAAGGCATGTCCTTTTGATGCAATTACAATGGTTAATAATTTGCCTGTAATAGATTACGACAAATGTAAAAATTGTAAAATATGTGCTAAAAAATGCCCAACGGGTGCGATTACACCGCATTTAAAAGAGGCGAAGGTTGCAGAGTAATTAATTATTTAGAATTTTCTAAAGGTTTTCGATTTATATAATAAATTGAAAACCTTTTTTTAAATACTTAATTACTTGTAAAAATAGGCGTTTAATGATAAAATTTTCATTGACTATATGGTTATATTTTTATTTAATCATTTAATATAATAAGGGAGGAAATAATGCGTAAAAGTGCAAAAACATTTATTATACTTGGAATTATTGGATTAGTATTAGGTAGCATAACGGGAAAATTAATTAATATTCCGTTTTTAAATAAAGCTATTGGAATAGGTTTTGAAAATCCATTTGTATTAAATCTAGATGTGATAAAAATGAGTTTTTCTATTATGATAAATATAAGTATTGCAAGTATAATAGGGATGGTACTTGCGCTTTTGATTGCAAGTAGAATTTAATATGAAATATATATTAGCATCAAATTCACCTAGAAGAAAAATGCTTCTTGAACAATTTATAAATGATTTAGAAATTATGCCAAGTGAAGTTCAAGAAAAAATATCAAAAAATATTTCACCAGAGGCATTAGTAATGAGTTTTGCATATCAAAAAGCATTTGAAATTTCTAATAAAGTGCTAGAAGACAGCGTTGTAATAGGCGCAGATACAATAGTGTATAAAGACGAAATTTTAATGAAGCCAAAAGATAAAAATGAAGCAAAAAAAATGTTAGGCAAATTATCTGGGGAAAGTCATTTTGTATATACTGGGATTGCAGTTATTAATACTAATAAAGAATTTAAATATGTGGATTATGAAGTTACGAAAGTTAAATTTAGAAAACTTGATAGTGAAATGATTGATAGATATATTGATTCAAATGAACCAATGGATAAGGCGGGTTCATATGGTATTCAAGGATTAGGTAGTGTTTTGATTGAAGGTATAGAAGGTGATTACAATAATGTCGTTGGATTACCTATTGCAAAGTTAGATAAAATATTAAAAAAGCATTTAAACATATCATTATTATAAAGACGATTATAGGAGGAAAACATGTTTTCATTTATGTCAAAAGATGTAGGTATTGATTTAGGCACGGCTAATACGCTTGTGTATGTTAGAGGGAAAGGTATTATACTAAGAGAACCATCTGTTGTTGCGATAGATTCAAAGAAAAATTCAATTATGGCAGTTGGAGAAGAAGCAAAAAAAATGATAGGTAGAACACCTGGAAATATAATGGCAGTTAGACCTGTTAAAGAAGGGGTAATTGCGGATTTTACAATTACTCAAAAAATGATTCAGTATTTCTTGACTAAGGCGATGACTAAGAATTTTTTATCAAAACCTAGAGTAATCATTTGTGTTCCAACGGGAGTTACGGAAGTGGAAAGAAGAGCAATTGAGGATGCAACTTATCAAGCTGGCGCAAGAGCAGCATTTCTTATTGAAGAACCTATGGCGGCAGCTATCGGTGCAGATTTACCAGTTGCAGAACCAACAGGTAGTATGATAGTTGACATCGGTGGAGGGACTACTGAAGTTGCTGTAATATCATTAGGTGGTATAGTATCTAGTCGTTCAATAAAAACAGCTGGAGATGAATTGGATCAATCAATTATTCATTATGTTAAGAAAAAATATAATTTAATGATTGGTGAAAGAACAGCTGAACAAGTAAAAATGAATATTGGATATGCATTTATCGAAGGTGAAGAAGAAAAATTTGCAATTAATGGTAGAGATTTAGTTACAGGGTTACCTAAAACTATTGAAATAACTAATATTGAAGCTAATGAAGCTATTAGAGACGATATTAATCAAATAGTAAATGCTATTAGATTTACATTAGAAAAAACGCCGCCAGAGCTTGCTTCGGATGTAATTAAACAAGGAATTGTTTTAGCAGGAGGTGGGGCTTTGATTAAAGGGCTTCACACTTTAATTGCAAAAGACACAGGCTTAAAGGTTAAAATCGCGGAATCACCACTTGATTGTGTTGCTTTAGGAACTGGAAAAGCGCTTGATAATATTGATATTTTAAGAAAGAGATAGTGATATAATGAGAAATTTTTTTGAAAATCACGGGAATAAAATGATAATAACTTTAGTTATTATCATTTTGTTTATCGTATTAGGACTTTCATTAATAGCTGGAAATGAAAATTTGGGAAAAGGAACATGGGCTGGAGATATAGTTGTGCCTGTTCAAAAAGTTTTCAAAAAAATAGATGTATATTTTTCTGAAAAAGTTTATAGGATTACACATATTTCTGATTTAGTAAATACTCAAAATGAGTTAAAACAAGAAATTGCAGAATTGAAACAAGAAATTCATAATTATAAAACTGTTGTTGAAAATGAAGAGTATTTAGAAAATGAATTTGAGATGTTAAATGAAAAAAAATATGAATATATTGAGTCAAATATTGTAGCAAAGGATCCTGGAACGTGGTTTAATAGATTTGTGTTAGATAAGGGAGAAAATGCAGGTGTCGTAAATGGTTCAACCGTAGTTATAGGTGTTAAAGTAGATGACAATATATATGATGCGGCAGTAGTTGGAAGAATAATAGAAACTGGTAAAACCTGGTCAAAAGTTATTTCTATAGTTGACAAGGGAAGTAGTGTAAGTTTTATAAATGAAAGAACTGGAGCACAGGGAATAATAGAGGGTTCTGAAGATAAAGAATTAAATGGATTTTTATTTGATGTAGATACGGATGTTAGAATTGGAGATAAAATTTATACTAGTAAAACTGGTGGACATTTTGAAGATAATCTTTATATTGGAGAAATTAAAGATGTTGAAATAAGAGATGATAAACTTTTAAAAACAATTATGGTTCAGCCTAAGATTGATTTCAAGAAACTATCTGAAGTTTATATTATACAGTAGGTGAAAAAATGAAAAAGATAATTATTTTTTTTATAGCAATTTTTAGTTATGCATTGCAGACAACTGTTTTACAACATTTTCATTCTATAGGAATTAGTATAAATGCTTCATTTGTTTTTATTTGTATTTTAGCTCTTTATTCTAATTTTTATTTTGGAATGGGGATTGTATTACTATTAGGGCTTGTACATGATGTATTATTTTCACCATGGCTAGGATTACAAGCATTAATTTTTGTCACAATATATATTTTGATTTATTATTTTATGAGAGAGAAGATAACTAAAAAAAGATATATGATTTTAATGATTTTTACTAGTACTTTTCTAATTCATTTAATGTATTTATTGTTTTTATTCTTTTTTGGACATCCTTTAAGACCAGCTTATGTATTATTTAAAATGTTTCTAGGAGAAAGTTTTGGAAATATAATTGTTTCAATTCCAATTTATATGATTTTTAATAAAATATATAAAGAACAAGATTCTAATTATATTCATGGAATCTAGATTTATTGTGCTCATTTAAGGAGAAAAATATGAAATCATTTAAAAAAATGCTTGATAACAGAGTAGGATTTTTATATATTTTAAGTTTTGTAATAATAATATTGTTTATTTATCAAATTGCTCACTTAACTTTAATTAAAGGAGACTATTATAGAGAATTGTCAGATTCTAAAAGAATTAGAGAAGTTAGAATTAGTCCACTTAGGGGTGAAATAAAAGATAAATTTGGAAGATTATTAGCAGGTAACAAAACAAGTTTTACTGTTCAATTACTAAAAGATGAAATCCCGAAAGCGGATAAAAACGATATTTGTTTATTATTAAGTATGATTTTAGAAGAAGAGGGAGAATACTATGACAATGATTTTCCCATTTTATTAAATAGAATATATTTTAAAGATAGTAATCAAATTATAAGTAATAAATTAACTGTTGATGAGATAATAACAAACAGATTAATTGAAAATGATTTATTAAAAAAAGTAATTAATTATAGACAGGTATTTTCTGATGAAAATATTGATATTAACTATCATGTAGGAAAAAGAATATTAAATAAAATATATAAAAGAGAAAGTGAGTGTCCTATAGCTATATCAGAAAATGGCAAGGGATTTGTATTTAAAGATACAGATATTGAAAGAAGAAATAACTGGTTAAATGAACAAAACATAGATACAAGATTATCTGCCGAAGATGCAATTATTGATTATTTAAAAAGAAATCCACAATTTATTAGAGGTTTGTATGAAGATTCAATTGCCTCAAAACAGATTTTTGAAGTGCTAATTGAAAATAACTTGGCCGATGATTTATTTTTACAACCATATGCATATTCTTTTGATGAAGATTACTTAAGTATTAAAAAAGATTTGATTAACAAGTATAAAGGCATATCATTTAAAACTACAGCAAAAGAAGATTTTGAAAATATCTTATTACAAACAGAAATAGATAAACTTATATCTAAACAATTTGTATATGAAGATGATGAACTAGAAGAAGTGAAAATTGATATAGTAGGTAAGATAGTAGAAGAATTATCTAAGAAAAATGTTTTTCTGCCAGTGGATTATGCTGAAGACGAAAAAGGAAATATTAATTACTTTAAGAAAGAAAATGCTGATTTAGAAAAATATTATAAAAAATATGGCGATGGAGAAATGCTTAGCAATAAAGTTATTTTTGAGCATATAATTAAGGAAAATAGCGAAATAATAGCTACTATATTGGAAGATAAGCAAATTAAAATTGTTGCACAAAGGGTTTTAATTGCTGCGGGAATTAATACTAGAATATCAATTGCAAATTGGGAATACATACCATTGATTCAAAAGAAAACTTGGTTAAAGGGAGTTACTGGAGAAGAAATTGAATTTCCAACAGAAGTATTTGATAAAATAAAAAAGAGATATAGAATTAAAGGCGATTTAACTCCATTTGAAGCTAGATTAATTATGAATATGAATAGTGTGTTATTAAAACAGGGTTATAGAGCGTATGAACCTGTGAGGATAGCAGTTGGTATAAGTAAAGAAACAGTATCGAAAATAAAAGAAAATCAAATAAATTTAAAGGGAATAGCAATTGAAGTTGAATCAACTAGATATTATCCTAAAAATGAAAATTCATCACATTTATTAGGTTATATGGGTAGAATATCTCAGAAAAATGAAATTGAAAAATATATTGATATTTTGGGTTATGCACCAGATGATTTAATTGGAAAAACTGGTATTGAACAAAAATTTGAAACGTATCTTAAGGGTAAAGAAGGTTATAAAAAATTAGAAGTTGATGTTTTTGGAAATACAATTGATGTTAAAGAAGAAGTAAAAGCTGAAGAGGGAAATTCTTTATTTTTAACTATTGATTCTAAATTACAAGAAGTTGCAGAAAATTGCCTTGAAAAAGCACTTTATCAAATTAGAGAAGGCGGGACTTATGAAAGTAAATGGGGAAATTATAAATATAGAGAACCATTTTCGCAAGCAACTTCGGGGGCATTAGTGGCGGTTGATGTAAAAACGGGAGAAATTGTATCTATGGTTAATTATCCATCGTATGATCCTAATCTCTTTGCATCAGGAATCACTAAAGAAAATTGGAAGGAATTAACACGCAATGAATTAAGCGCAAATCCTCTTGCTCCAAAACCTCTTTATAATATTGCTATGCAAACAGCAATTCAACCAGGTTCTGTTTTTAAAATGGTTACGGCACTAGCAGGATTAAAAGCTGGAATAGATCCATATCAAACAATTCATACACTTGGGTTTATTGAGCTTGGGAATAGAACATTTAAATGTTGGATATGGCCAAAAGGCACTCATGGAAATGAAAATATGATGCAGGCATTAAGGGATTCGTGTAATTACTATTTTTATACAATTGTTTTGGGTCAAAATTTAAGAACGGGTAAAAAAATTGATGGACAAGTTGGTTATAAAGATATCTTGGATATGGCTAGAACTTTTGGTTTAGATGATAGAACGGGTATAGAAATTGACGTTCCAAGAGAAAAAAGCGGGGGTGTTCCAAATCCTGATTTAAAGAAAAAAGCTTCGCAAATTGGTCTTAGAAATTATTTGAAGAAAAATATAGAAAAATATCTTGTTCCAGATATTACTTATACTCCAGACCAAATAGATAGAATGATTGAAACTATTTCAGATTGGGCACTTGAAGAGGAAATTCCAACTAGAGGAGAAGTAATAAGAAGACTTATAGATTTAAAATTAGTTGCAGAGGAGTCAATTGAAGGTAAAAATCTTACAGATGTGATTAAATATGACTATTTAAATGATTCAAAATGGAAAACAGGAGATAGTTTAAATATTGCAATTGGACAGGGACAGAATGCATATACCCCACTACAAATGGCTAGATATGTAACAATGCTTGCAAATGGGGGACATTTATTAGATTTGACAATAGTAGATCATATGGAAGATAGCAATGGCAATAAATATAATATTAAAAGAGAAGAAAATGAAGAAGTAGTTGTTCCAAAAGAAGATTTAGAAATAGTTCAAAAAGGGATGCTTATGGTTTCAAAAGAGGGAACTGCAAGATCTGTATTTAGAGAATTTCCAGTTGATGTTGCTGCGAAAACAGGCTCAGCACAAAAAGATGGTATTAATCCTGAAACAGGGGAAAAATATGATAATTATGGATGGTTTGTTGCATATGCACCATTCGATGATCCACAAATTGCAGTTGCAGCAGTTGCTTTTCAATCAGGTTCTGGAGGGGTTATTGGACCTGCGGTTAGAGATATAATTGCTGAATATTTGGGGATGAATGAAAATGTTCCTGAGTATATACCTGAAGGTAATATTGGCGAAAATTAGATAATTTGTAAAGATAGATGTTCAATTAGATAAAAAATGCTATAATATAATAAGTAGTACTAGGAGGGGTGGGTTATGTCTGAAAAAAATGTTTCTATTAAATATGATAGTTCTGGAATTTTTATTCATTTTAAAGAAGCAGAATTTGATGTATTGTATAATGAATTAAAGGATACATTAGAAAACGCTGATGGTTTTTTCAAAGGATCTTCATTTAGAGGAATTGAAGGAATTGATTTAGATTTATTTCAAAAAGGTGAAATTGATAAGTTGCTGAATTTACACGGAATTAGAGTAAATGAAAAATTTGAAGATAGAGAACAAAAAATTAAAGAAGCAGTAAAAGATATGTATAGAGGATTGCCCCTTGGACCTAGTAAATTATTTATGCAAACAATAAGATCAGGACAAATGTTGCAATATGAAGGAAGTATTATTTTTATTGGAGATTTAAATTCTGGAGGAGAAATAAAAGCGGGTGGAAATATAATTATTTTTGGAACTGCAAGAGGAAGAGTTCAAGCTGGGATTAATGGGAATAAAGAAGCTTTTGTAATGGGATATCAATTTGAAAATGCTCAAATTTTAATAGATGATATAATCTATGAAGAAGCCTTAAATTATAAAGAAAGACATATGTTAAAATTACAAATTGAAAATAATAGTATTATTAAAAAAATAATATGATGTGGGAGGATAATTGATGAGTGAAGTGATTGTTGTCACGTCTGGAAAAGGTGGCGTAGGCAAAACGACAACCACAGCTAATTTAGGGGCAGGGTTATCGCTTTTGGGTAAAAAAGTAGTTGTGATAGACGCAGATATTGGACTACGAAATTTGGATGTTGTTTTGGGTTTAGAAAACAGAATTGTTTACGATATTGTAGATATTGTAGAAAAAAAATGTACCGTGAAAAAGGGAATGATTAAAGATAAAAGGTATCAAGGATTGTTTTTAATCCCTGCAGCTCAAACTAGAGATAAAACAGCTGTAAAACCAGAACAAATGGTTGAATTAACAAATGAACTTAGAAAAGATTTTGATTATATTTTAATCGATTGTCCAGCAGGTATTGAACAAGGATTTAAAAATGCAGTTGCAGGAGCAGATAGAGCTTTTGTTGTTACTACTCCAGAAGTTTCTGCGGTAAGAGATGCAGATAGAATAATAGGTCTTTTAAGTTCTGAGGGAATAGATGATCCTAAATTAATAATAAATAGAATAAGGGCAGATATGGTGAAAAGAGGAGATATGATGGGGATAGAGGATATGATTGATATTCTTGCCATTGATTTATTAGGGGTAGTTCCTGATGATGAAGCCATTGTTATTTCTACTAATAAGGGTGAACCTGTTGTTGGAACAGATAAAGCACTTTCGGGAAAAGCTTATAGGAATATTTGTAAAAGAATTGATGGAAATGAAGTTCCATTATTGGATTTAGAAAGCAGTCAAGACACTTTCTTTTCAAAATTGTTTTCTATCTTTAAAAAGAATTAAGGAGGAAACGGTATGGATATTTTTAAATGGTTAACTAGAGATAAAAAAAGTAAAAATGTCGCAAAAGAAAGATTGAAATTAGTTTTAATACAAGATCGTACTCAGATGTCTCCTCAGTTTTTGGAAAAAGTTAAGATTGAATTTTTAGAAGTTGCATCAAAATATATGAAAGTTGACGGGGATTCAATGGAGATACAATTGACGCGTACTAGAAACGAGGGAAATAACAATCCAACCCCAGCACTTGTAGTGAGTTTGCCAATTTTGGAAGTAAAAAAATCGGAAGCTACAAAAAACTAGGAGGAATTATATGCAAATAGCGTTAATTGCACATGATAAGAAAAAAGATGAGATGGTTAATTTTACAATAGCATATGAATCTATTTTAAGTAGACATAATTTATATGCAACAGGTACAACTGGTAAAAGAATTGAAGAAGCTACAGGATTAAAAGTTCAAAAATTCTTATCAGGTCCTTTAGGTGGAGATCAACAAATAGGTTCAAAAATAGCAGAAGATGCTATTGATTTGGTTATTTTTTTAAGGGATCCATTAACATCTCAACCTCATGAACCAGATATATTGGCTTTGTTAAGATTATGTGATGTACACAGAATTCCACTTGCTACAAATTTAGGTGGAGCAGAAATACTTATAAGATCTATAGAACAAGGCGATTTAGCTTGGAGACAAAAATAGAATTTGTGTGTAATACAAACACTTCAAACTCATTTTTTGAGATGGAGTGTTTTTTTTATGTAAAGGAAGTTGACAAATAATATATTGACTCTTATAATTATTAAATTAAGATTATAGGATTAATATAAGAGTGGAGGAAATAAATGTTTGATAAAATAGAACCATATTTATATAGTGTGGAAAAACCCGGAAGATATGTTGGTGAGGAAATGGGTGCAGTAAAAAAACAAATTGATGAAGATACCGTTAGGTTTTTATTTGCATTTCCAGATATATATGATATAGGTATGTCGTTTGTAGGTATGCAGATATTATATGGATTATTAAATGAGATGGATAATGTATACTGCGAAAGAACTTTTGCTCCATGGGTTGATATGGAAAAATTAATGAGGGATAAAAATATCCCGTTATATAGTTTAGAAACAAA
>Ga0193961_1000536_pt1 | contig 14499 bp, 15 predicted proteins | sample FB_4_MG_FD_140371 | JGI IMG/M metagenome (GOLD analysis project Ga0193961, IMG submission 140371) | Microbial mat bacterial communities from the Broadkill River, Lewes, Delaware, United States - FB_4_MG | ecosystem: Environmental > Aquatic > Freshwater > River > Microbial mats | place: USA...
ATAATTTTCAAATTTTTTCAATATACGGTTAATTTGAAATTTGTAATCTTTGATTTTTCTTCCAACATTTTTTATTTGACCACTTTTTAATTGTTCTAAATCGTGTTCAATTCTTTTTATATTGATAATAATTGTTTGTTTTTTTCTATCATCTGGTAATGTTGGTAATTTTGTGAGTACTTCTTGAATAAAAGTTTTATAATTGTTAAGAACGATTTCTTTCTTATCACCGTAAAGATTATATACTTTAAGTCTTTTTTTAATGCTGTTCATAATTTCATGATGTTTTAATAGAGGACCGGTAGTATAAGTATCTAACAATTGTTTTAATTTATGGAGATTTTTCACTATTATATCTTTATCATTTTGTTTCGGTATTTTTTCAATGACACTCGTTGTATTTGTTATAAAATCATAGTACGATTGTATTTTTTCTACGTTTCGTTCCAAAGGAGTAGTTGCGATTTCAAGTATTTCATCAAGTTGTTCGATGGGTAATTGTTCTAATCCACTTTGTGGTGTTAAAAAAATGTCTAAAAAATCGTCTTCCATTTTATTGATTGTAATTAAAATCTTTTTAAATATTTAATTGTTGAAAGGATTTCGGATTTTAATCTCGACGGTTGAATAGGTAAATCCCTAATACTTTTTTGTTCTCCTTTTGAATAATCATCAATAATTGCTTTTAACTGATTTAATTTTATAGTCACCTTATTTTTATCACCTGGTTTTAATAATGATAATTGGTTCATTTTAACATCTTTAATAAAATCATAGTATGTTAAACTATTTTTTTCTATAATCAAGTATTTGTTTTTAATTCTTTGAATAAGAGATTTAATATTTCCTTTTAATACTGGTGGTTTTATAGGTAATTCTCTAAGACGTTGATTTTTTTGGATATAATCTTCAACTATTGCTTGTAATTGTTTTAATTTATCATCCACTTTTTTTATATCGCCTGATTTTAATAATGGAAAATCATTCATTCTAACACTTTGAATGAATTGGTTATAATCGTGTAAAATCCTGTTTCTATCTTGTATCTTTAATGAATTTTGTTTTTTTGAATACTTTATTTTAAGTTGTTTAATTGATAATTTAATGTTGTGTTTTACTGTTGCTGGTCTTAAAGGTAAATCTTTAAATTGTTTTTGGGACGTATTGTATTCTTCTATTAATGATTGTAATTTGTTTAAATCTTTAATGATTTTTTCTCTGTCTTTTGGTTTTAACTGCGGCAATTCAATCTTTTTAATGTTTTCAATAAATTCATAATAATGGCTGATATTTTTCTTCCATTTTCTGGTGGGACTAACTACTTGAAGAATTTTATCAAGTTGTTCGATGGGTAATTGTTCTAATCCACTTTGTGGTGTTAAAAAAATGTCTAAAAAATCGTCTGCCATTTTATTGATTACAAATATTATCTTTTTAATTGTTCCAATGTTTTTTTAATATTGAATTTTAAAGCAGATGGACGTTGTGATTTTTCCAATTGTATATTGGGTTGACCATAATACCTATCTACTACCCTTTTTAATTTATCCAATTTTTTTAGAAGTTTAATTTTTTGATGTTCTTTTAATTCTAATCTCGGTATCTCGGTTTTAACGTTTCCGATAAATTTATAATAAGATTCAAAATGTTTTTGTTTTGCTGTTTTGGTTGTTTGGTTGGCTTCCAATAATTTTATTGCATTTTCAATATCTCTTTTTAAATTTCTACATTTTATTCCAAATTTTTTTTTTTGACCACTTTTAATTCGTTCTAATTCCTGCTTTATTATATCTATATTTTTAACTATTGTTTCTTTTTTTCTATCTTCTGGTAAATATGGTAATTTCACAAGTGCTTCTTCAATAAATATTTGATATTTATTTATTGTATCTTCTTTTTGTTTCAAAACAAGACCGTGTTTTTTTAATGTATTTTTAATATTCATTATGATTACATTAATTTCTCTTAAAGGACCATCTGTGTATTCATTTAATGATTCTAATAATTTGTTGAGATTTTTTATCATTGTATTCTTTACACGCGCTTTCGGAATTTTGTCAAGTTGTTTTGCCGCAAATGTAACAAAATTGTAATATTCAATAAGTTTATTTGATTGTATTTGCTGTTTTTCCTCGAAAAAACTCGGTCCGCTACCCCTTCGCGGACTTGCAATTTCAAGTATATCGTGAAGTTGATTTAATTCAAGAATACCCAAATCTTGTTGAAGAATGTTTAAAAAATCGTCATCTTCTTCCATTGAAAACAATGGTTCGTTTATTAAATTAAAAACAAAAAAATAAAATGATTATAAAACTGATGACAATAAAAAATGGATCACTTTCAATTTATGATACTCAACTGGTACTCGGACGACACCTTATCCGACCCCGATGGGGGTTCATGTGATGAATCGATAGGAAGCGATGATGACGACACCGAAAACAAATTTGAAGTAATCAATGATAAATATCACATCTATCTCTTTGGAGTAGACCGTGAAGGAAAAAATGTATGCATTGATGTGCAAAATTTTACACCGTTCTTTTATCTCAAGATACCAAGACATTGGACAAACGGGAAAATCAAATCATTTATTGAAGAATGTCGCGTAGCACTTGGAAAAAAACGCAGAGATAATCTACTTGGTTTTAAGATTATGTTTCGAAAAGATGGATACGGGTTTACAAATAATAGAGAATTTAAGTTTATTCAATTACGCTTCCAAAACTATGGCGCATACCGCTCATTGAAATGGAAAATAAAAAATAGAGACAAATGTTTTTCAAGTAATTTGGTTGAATTGTATAATTCAAACGTTGACCCAATTTTATCTTTCATGCACGCAATGGATTTATTAGCCAGTGGGTGGGTGTCCATTGATAAAAAAAACTTGAAACATTCACGTACAGCACGAACGGATTTTAATTATTCTGTAACGTGGAGTAAAATTAAACCATTGGATCACCAGGAAGTACCACCCTTGAAAATCCTTTCCTTTGATATTGAGTGTTTTAGTCAAAACGGAGACTTTCCGAATCCTAAAAAACCAGAAGATAAAATCATACAAATTGGCTCAACCATTCAGAGATACGGCTCCTGTGGAGCCTACGAAGGCGCTGCGAAGGGGAAGCAGAACGTTGTTGTACTCGGTGCGTGTGATGATATCCCTGGTGTTGAAGTCGCCGTATGTAATACCGAAAAACAATTGTTATCAAAATGGTTTAATTTTGTTATTCGAGAAAACCCTGACGTTATCATTGGATACAATATTGATGGTTTTGATTGGAGTTATATTGCTGCTCGCTGTGATTTTTTAGAATGCGAATATTTTAATCATTTAAGTCGTTTAAAACACGTTTATTCAAAGTATGAAGCGGATGAAGTTGAAAGTAAGGCGTTTGGTGCGAATCAATTTAACCTAATTACAACCCCAGGGATATTACAAATTGACTTGTTACACTATTTTCGGAAGGAATGCAAATTGGAAAGTTATAAACTTGATTTTGTCGCAAAACATTTTTTAAACCAACAGAAGCGCGATGTGACACCACAAGAAATTTTTAGGATGGGGGGACCCTTCGGGTCCCCGGGCGACCGGGCGATCGTTGCTGAATACTGTGCGCAGGACACACTGCTACCTATTCGTCTATTAGAAAACAGATTGATTCTCGAAAACTTAATAGAGATGAGCAAATGTGTTTCCGTGCCTATCCCCTGGTTGCTTAGAAGGGGGCAACAGATAAAAGTTTATTCACAATTACAACGTGAATTTCGAAACAAAGGGTATTTATTTCCGGAAGAACTAAAATTTCATAGAGAAACCGGGGAGAAATACGAGGGTGCAACGGTATTGAATTGTGAACGAGGTATTCACATAGATGATCCTGTTGGTGGGTTAGATTTTGCTAGTTTATACCCTAGTATTATAATCGCACACAATCTATGTATTACAACGCTTGTCTTTGAGGATAAATATAAAAATTTACCTGGGGTAGATTATGAGCGATATACTTGGGAAAATGGCGACCACACGTTTTCTAAGGTACCGGGTGTAGTTCCTGAGATTATGGAAAGACTGTGGAATGAGAGAAAGACAGTAAAACGCCAAATGAAAGATCCAAGGTATAAAGGGATTAAAGCAGTGTTGAATGCCAAACAACTTGCGATAAAAGTCTCAATGAACTCGATTTACGGGGTGTTCGGAGCCTCACGTGGATACGTCTGTGCTAGACCCATTGCTTCAACCATTACTTACACGGGGCGCAAGATGATTGAGCATTCTAAAAAATGTGCAGAGACGTTTTATGACGGGACTCCCGAATCAAATGGTGTAAAAGCTCACGTTGTATATGGCGATAGTGTTACCGGTGATATGCCTGTTACGATAAAGGTAAAGAACAAATGGATTTATCCAAGACGCATCGATTCATTAAATCATTCGAATTGGTTTGCTTATCCGGGACGCACCGAACATGGAGATAGCAAAGAGCAATCAATCATTTCAAACGATGTCGAGGTATGGACAGCAAATGGATGGGCGAAGGGTGTGAGGATGATAAGGCATAAAATACCTGTACGTATTAGAAATGACGAAACAAATGTAAAAATAAAAAGGTTGTATCGTGTGGTTACTCAGCGAGGAATCGTTCACTGCACCGAAGACCATTCATTGATAGAAAAGGAGAGCTTGAAAACGATTTGTGTGAGCGATATTATTAAAGAATTTGAAAAAGATAAATTAAAAAAAATTGAATTATTACATCGTATCGTACCGAATATAAAGAAAATGAACAATACCATGAATGCAAATACAGAGAGAAAAAAATACCACTTTCACGCGTTTAATTAATTAAACAATTAACAAAAAAATGAATAAATTGAGCCTTCCGCTGTGGACAGCGTCGTCTCGGTCGAATAATAAACGGACAAACGGACGTTTTTGTCTGTGTCGATGTTTTGTAAAGTATTCAACGTTTTCTAACGATGTATTATTATTTCCCATTAATCTAATTAAAAACAATATTTAATTACAAGAAAAGAAAGATGGATCTTAAAAAGCAGCTCGGTCAGTTTTATACAACCAATTACAAAAAAATATTAAATGGATTGTATATTCCACAGTACCGCCAAGCGGAAACAATAATAGTTGAACCATTTGTTGGACAAGGTGATTTATTAGAATTCATTAAGGGCGGCGAAGCCGCTTGTACAGTAGAAATGTACGATATTGATCCAAAAATTCATGGTACAATCAAGCAAGATACAATACTTGAACCACCGGATTACACGAATAAATTTGTCCTTACAAACCCACCATATTTAGCACGCAATAAGAATGAAGACAAGACGATGTATGATAAATATAATACAAATGATTTATATAAATGTTTTATCAAAACGTTGTTAGAATCTAAACCATTAGGGGGCATATTAATTATACCGCTTAATTTCTGGTGTTCTGTTCGTAAAGCAGATATATTATTGCGTAAAATGTTTTTAAAAAAGTTTCATATCGTTCGGTTAAATGTTTTTGAAGAGCCGGTATTTCAAGATACAAATTACTCTGTATGTAGTTTTTTGTTCACTCTACACGAAGTAGTTAGGGGTGACAACGCCGTAGTTCCAACCATCTTTTACCCTAAAGGTGACGAAATTATAATGACGTTGAATGATGAAAACAATTATTCGTTCGGACCATCACTTAGCGCCCCTTCGGGGCGCGTGGTCGTAACGCGATTAACACGAAAGAACGTTGATACAAAATTTAAAACAAATTTAGTATTGAGTTGCATTGACGGAACGTCAAACGGAACGTTGAATAATAATAATGATAATAAAATAAATCTAAAATATGTTGATATAGTAGATAAATACATTGACAATACACCGAATTTATCTGCGCGAAGTTATGCTGTATTAGTTATCGAACCATATTTAGAAACTTCACTACAAAAAGACTTGGCGCACTGGTTTAATAAATATTTAAATGAAAATAGAGAAAAATACCATTCTTTATTTTTAACAGAATACCGGGAAAAATCAAGAAAGCGTATTTCATTCAACCTTGCCTACCGAATTGTTCAACAACAATTGGATGAAATGCTTGTTGAACCATAGTCCAAATTGAGACATGTCTCCAATAAATATACGTGGATTATCTTGGATACCACTTTTAATTTTATGAATGCTATTATAAGAACCATCTCCATCGAGTATATTAATAAAATAATAACCAGTATTTAAAACGGCTTTTTCTTGTGATTGTATAAAATGTCTAACTTCTTTTAATGTTCTAGTTTGTGCACCACCTTTATCACATACAAATTTTAAATTAATAAGTAATTTATATCGTTCAGAAACGACGTCAAAATCCTCTGTGTAATCATAACAATTTTCTAATTTATTCAAGCAATGATTTGATATTTTTATCATTTCACCATTCACTGAATTAATTCGAATGTTTGTACTTTTTGAGAATATTCCAAATAAACGTTCTAATTGTTGCTTTTGAAATATTTCACATTCGTTTCGCTTACCTGTGTCATACCATTCTTGGTTTTTACGCCAAGATTTAGTTTGTATTTTGCTAACGGTACAAGTGTTGAAATCATTTTGGTGTTTTGATGTTGCTCTTTTATTTTTTTTATTTTTTGTTTTTAATTAATTTCTCTTCGGTTAATAAACGAATGCCTGCCTCCTTTTCGTATTCCTCAACAGTACGCTCGGCGGCTTCGCCGCCCGAAGGACTGTATTTATCAAGGTCAACCAGAACAAATCGGTATCGTTCAGGTACCTGTTCCTTGGATAAATATCCAAATTTCACGTAGAGTCTAAATCGAGCTAAGATTTCTAAACTTGATTGGTGTGTCAATTGCCAAAAGGTCGGTCGGTGATCTCGTGTATAGATATGATAAGCAATTGTTAATGTGGGACTATAAAAATCATAGCCAGCGCAATAACCACGGATGATAATGTCCATTTGTTCACCAAAGAATAAATACAAATATGGATCCACGGGTACGTCTGTGATAAATTTACCTTTTGAAAAGGAAAAACCCGCTGCCCATCCAACACCAGGATAAGGTGAACGTTCAATTTCATCCGTGTAATCGGACTGTATTCGAGTAAAACCCTCTGGTCCGAATTTATCGATATATAAACCACTACGCATTTTACCTATTCGCCAGTTTTCTTTGATTGGATCGCCACGATCTTTTTTAGGGACATTGTCAAATTCAAGCGGATATTGTGTGAGTACTGCTTTATCCGGGTTGGGGCAAAGGTCTAATTGGTTTTTCAATATTGTGTCCCAAGATTTGATTAAACGAGTATGTGAGTCGATTTGTAAAAAGTACTCCTCGCCTTCATAATGTTGTTGAATTCGATAACGAGCCCATACGGGACCTCTTGCTTCATTGTAATGTAATCGTTCGATCTTCACCTTTGAACGGTCGCAAAGCGACCGCAGGTCGCCGCTACGCGGCTGTGTTATACCCGGTTCGCCGCTACGCGGCGAACAAATAACCTTACAGTCTTCATCTGTTATTGCATTTTGTTGACAAATGAATATATGTAAATGTTCGGGATGATCTGCGTTTTCAATCACATTTCGAAGTGTATCGGAGCATTGGTCGTCCCGATAAGAAGCAATGGAGACAAATAATTTATTAGGGCGTTCCCGCCGCAAAGCGGTGCGTACCCCCGGAGCGGTGCGTTGTTCGATAGGATTAAAATATTTGCGATATAATAAAGGGGAAACAGATTTGAGTTCTTTTAATCGTTTCTTCCATTTTTTACTTAAAGCAGTACTTTGTTCTTTTCCAATAAAGTGTTCTTTTAATTCCTGCGTTGTTATACATTGGAAAATAATATAAAAAATAAATAATATTATAATTAATATAACAAGTGTTGTTATTATTATTTTTTTCGTATTCATACTATTTATTATTTGTAATTAAAAAAAATGAGATTTTCAAAGCCCCACGTTACAAAAGAAGAAATTGAAGACATTATTCAAGGTGTTGTTGGTTCTAATAACATAAAGATTAACGATACAAAATTATATCAATTATCATTAGTACATAAATCAATATCAGTAATCATTCAAAGAATACCAAATTGGCATGAAGATTGTTGCGATTATTTAAAACAAGAACAATCAAATGAACGGTTAGAACTGTTGGGTGATGGTGTACTTGGAATGGTTTCGATTGAATATTTGTTTAAAAAATACCCAAATAAACAAGAAGGTGATTTAACAAAATATCGTACACGGATTGTGTGTGGTAAAACATTGGCAAAAATAGCCAGTTGTATTGGTTTACAAGGAAAAATTTTAATGTCCGAACAGGTATTAAATGTAGGAGGATTAAACAATAAAAACATATTGGAAGACGCGTTTGAAGCTTTTATCGGTGCGCTTTATTTAGATTTGGGATTTGAAATCGCAAAAATGTTTATTATATCTTTAATTGAAAAAGTATTAACAAAGAAAGATATAGAAACAGAAAATAATTTTAAAGATATTTTATTACAATATACTCGGAAACATTCCTTAGAAAACCCAGAATATAGAATAAAAGAAAGTGGTAAATCAAATGAAAGAATATTTCGATGTACCGTTTCTCTAATGAATACACCAAAAGGAAAAGGTACTTCTTCAAAGAAAAAAGATGCGGAACAAAAAGCTGCCCAAAACGCAATCAAAAATTTAAAAATTTAAGTACCCTCCATTATTTGTTCTTCCATCAATAGAGAACAATACGTTTGTGAAATTGTAATTAATAAAAAAAGAAAAAAATAAAATGCACGAGCTTCGGAATAAATATACCCCGGACAAAACAATCCAGTTAAGATTTCTTTTATTGATGTTTTTGTTGTCATTGCAATTGCGATTTATTTAATTAACTATTTTTTTTTTATTTCATTTTGTTAAACAAATCAAAAAAAATAAAATATTCGCCATTAATAAAAAATAAAATGGTTTCAAAAAAGAAAAGTAAAGTAAATAGTCGTAGTATGAGAGAACTCGGCGAAGTTAGAATCAAGATGTGGGTCCAACCTTCTATCGGGAAGAAACCACAATGGGTTGATATCCCAATCAAAGGAACCCTTTTTAGTCAACTTAAAACAGAAATGGACAGCCTTAAGGTGGATTACAGCAAAGCCGATATCAGTGTTGCATTGATTAAATTGTGGTACAAGAAACTGAGAAAAGAAACTGCGCTTAAAATTGCGTTTATTGTATGTATGCAACGTTGTGTATATTACAGTTATCTGAAAAGACCGTCTTGGTTTGGCAAAATCATTAAAAGTACAAAAGATAAGAAAACAATTGATGATTATTTTCATAAGGCAAGAGTCATTTTATGTAATTATCTTACATTCAGATACGATAAGAATAACGGTAAAGGTTCAGCAGGATATTTGCGAACAAAAAAATCAGAAAATGAAATCATCATAAAATCAAGAGAACTTGTAAGACACCCCAAATTTCATACTATTGGTGTCGAAAAACAACAAAAAAAGTTACAATCCATTGAAGCAACCAAGGGTAAATTCAAAACATTTGATACATTGAAGTCTCAATGTTCCAGATACGATAATCGAATGATGGACATCTGGGATATTGTAACGGGTTTAAAGGATATTGATGAAGGTATTTTTGGTAAAATGCCATGTCGACAATATTTTCAAGAATTCAAGACACAGGTACAATACATTGTAAGTTCACATCTTGGATATGTTGATTTCTTATTGTATGGTGGATACATTAGTGATCAACAAGCTACATTCGAGGTTTCACAATCGACGAATACAGCACAAAATGGTGATAATAATGGACGAAAATCTGTATTTGAAGTAGACGTAACCAGAATGAGTATGAAACAAAATCAATCGAGTACACCATTGAAAAGAGATTCGCAAACACCAGCGTTTAAACGATCTTTACAAAATAAACAGAATTTACATGTAGTAGATTCAACAGTACAAGACGACGACACGGGCATAGACACGGGATCAATTGTATCGACAAGTTCAACGGCTCGAAAAGCATCGGGTGGATTAACTAAACCCGTTAAACCAAAAAGACCCGCAGGTATGACAATGGTAGAATATAAACCAATATATGAAAAGTATATGGAAGATGCAATTGCATGGAAGAAAGCACATTCAAAATTCGGTAGACGTCATGCAAGACGTTATTCAATGGCACACAGACGCCGCCCAATGAGACGTATGTCTGGAAGAAGAATGGGTTCAAGATTTGGCAGAAGCCCTAACCTTACCCGTATGGTAGGATACACTCCACCACACAGAATTTCAGCAATGGAACAATACACGGGAATGACTCCAAGAATGTATAAACGCCACATTAATTCCAGAACGGGAACACCAATGGGTATTCGAAGTAGTCCAAGACTAAGTGAATCCAATAGTTATTATGGAAGTTATGCACTCGGTGAAAAGTTAAACCCAGGTTTCGGTCGCAAACGCAAGCGTTGTGCTTCAAAGGGTAAGAAACGTTGTGCTTCAAAGGGTAAGAAACGTTGTGCAAGTAAGACCAAGAAGAAGACCGTAGGACGCAAAAGAAAGCGCTCAGCATCTTTTGGACTCAAACGTAAACGTTGCGCAAGTAAGACCAAGAAACGTTGCGCAACAAAAGGTAGGAAAAAGACCGTAGGACGTAAAAGAAAGCGTTCAAGTTCCTTTGGTAGTTTTTTTTTTTAAATAAATATTCAAAAAACCACTGCGACTCTTCGAGTCGACCCCATCAAATAAATTTTAACCGCTCACACACACCAGGTTCACAACCGAATAATTTACCTGGTTCGATGAGATATAATCCAAACTTGTTTCCACAAACACCGGGGACGACGTATACGTCGTTTTAAGGATTGAATTTAAAGTGTTTAAAATCATCCTTGTATACCTTTTGTATAATATCTTTTGAAATATTCGTCAACGGTATATTTTGTGTGGATATTCTTTTATTCACACGGTCGCTACCATCCCATTCATTTAATGGTGGATTTTGACCAATTGATTTCGCAAATTCATTGAATTCGTAAGTTAAATTTTCTTGATTCAAAAATATTTTTAAACCAGGATGGATATTCAGTCTCCAAAAATCAGACAACCAATAAAATTGTGGTTTAAAAATACTAAAATGGTGATATACCTTATTTGCTTCTTTATAATAACGAGCTGATTTTGTGACTAAATTGTACAAAAATAAATTTGGATTGTGTTGAAAGATATCAAAATCAATGTTTAATTTTTTTAGTTCTTCACAATCACTTATGTTTGCCTTACGATAATAAAAATTATCGTTGCACGAATCCACCATATGATAAAATGCACTTTCGAAACGAGAATACGGGTGTCGTAAAATTGTTAACCCTATTTCACCCGGTGCAGGGGGGTATTGCCAAATTCGAACATGGTTATTGTTTGGATGTGCTCTTTTTACATTATTCCAATTTCGAATGTGGTTAAATATAGTCGTTCCACCTGATTTAGGTACATGGTAAAACTTGAATTTTTTTGGTCCCCTACGATGGGGACTTTTTGGTTGAACAGGTTGATAAGAAAAGTAAGACATTTTATTAGTAGCCAATATTTTTTTTTAAGATGACCATCGCTTGGTGGTCCAAGAGGCATGGGACAACCAACTTATCCAAAAAATAAGAGCGAGACTTGTAAAGATATGCCAATTACTATGTAGAATATCATAAGCATCTAAATTTTTCGAAAAACAATCTACAAAATGATTATTATTTTTTCGGTTATTGCACGAATGTGCTTCGGAGTAATGATTGCCTGCGATTTTAAAGAATACAACTGACAAGATAATAAACAAAATACTTAGAAAGAAATTTGGATTTTTTAATTGATGAAAGGGTATTCTTTGTTGTTTTTGATAAAATATCAATACTTTGACAATCAAAAATAGAATAGAGTAAATCAATAAAGAAACAGCAAAACCAACATCAACGTTTAACCATTTTTTAAATTTAGGTGTTTTGTGTGTATTGAATTTACCAGTCCAAGATGGTGTATGTAAATGATAAACAATAGAGAAAATACCAGTACATAATATAAGAACGAAATAAATAAAAAACAAATTAAAGTTTAATGAAAATCTTTTATAGGTAATTGCGACAAAAAAGGCATAAACGGCAGCAACAAAATAAATAAAGTTAGACCAAACAGGATATAATTTCACAGCTTCAGGTTCCTCACCAGGGGGGGCGTTTGAATTCATTATATCTTTAACATTAGCGTTTATTTTTTTTTTAGATATTCATTTCTTGTGTGAGACCATTCTCTAATTATTTCTTGCCACTTTGGGTCTTTGATAAATTCACTATATCCAGGTGATACAACAGGTGAAATATAAAACTGTTTTGTAGTACCAACCTGTCCAATTGTTCTATCTATCACCCTCCAATATAATAATTCATCCAAAGAACCAAGTTTAACATATACGTCTTTTGAACCAATTACTTTCTGATACCCCTTCGGGGACCACTTCGAACGGTATTGGATTTTTTTTCTTTGTTGTTGTTGTTCCATTTTTTTATTATTTACAAGTCTTTGACTTTTTATTTTGGGTGTTATAACGCAAATTATTTATCCGTGGTTTCTTCTTCGTCGACCGGGGCGATTGGTCGTGAAACCTTCGGTTTCCTTGTAGATTGTTCCAATAAAAATTCACAAGTCAATGGTGTATTACCAATACCAGATACCGAAACTGCCCTTTGTAAAGCTTTTGGGTTTTTCGGAGCTTCATCAAGTAAAAATTCAACAAATTCACCGGGAAACAATTTTGGGAATTTACATGTTTCTGGTTGAATTACACATAAGTTTGAACGATGCACGAACAATTCTTCGTTGTCTGAGCATCGGATGATAAAACCAAAACCTTTTTTGGGAATATATTTTTTGACTCTTCCGATTTCCTTTTGTTGCGATTGTTCCATTAAATGCGTGTATTGTGTATTTATTTATTATGGTAATATATATAATGAATATAATTTCTATATTTTTGCGCACAATAGTTTAATTTAATGGAAGACGAACAAATACAAATATTCATCAATTGTGAAAAAGAAAACATACGTATGTTGGAAAAGATTAAGGGTGGCGAAGCCACCCCGACCCCCTCCGGGGCGGTGTGTGACGACATTGACAATGACGAAGAGTGTAAAGCCTTTATTGAAAGATGTCCTCGTCTGTATTCTTCTATATCAAGTGGTATGGTTGATATTGATAAGCTAATTGAATTGAAAAAAAGGTTTTTATATGAATACACCAATAAAAGTGGAAGTCATAAAGAAAAGAAATTTCATGCAGATAAGAACATTGGTCAAGAAATTGCTCGATTATACTATTATCCACAAATCAATAAGAAACCCACTTATAAAGATTTAAAACGTGCAAATGAACAACTAAAAAAAGCAATGAATAAATAAATCAGTTTTTTCCAAAATTTCAGTCCATTAAAATCAGTTCAGGTATTCGGACAAAAAAAATGAAAAATGAGCACAACAACTTTTATTATCCAAGAAGAAGAAGAAAAGAATGTCGAGTATTACATTCAAATTGTTTGTAGTACTTGTAATTCGACAAACAAAGAAGATTTTATGAAAGATCCACGAACAGGCGATATATTATGTTTAACTTGTTTTCAAGTGTGCACAGAAGAAAAGATAATCGATAGTCACGATTCCGCTTTCAATGACTGTTTAATTCAAGCCACCGTAGATGATAATGCCACCCCACGTGCCATTACAACAAATGGAAAAGAATGTATTAACATTTATTGTTTGAATAAAATTGAATCATTATTTGTATCAAAAGAAAAGGATGGTGACATTATATGTACATTGTGTGGTACATCTCAGATTATTGGATCTTCTGGATTAATATCAGAAAAACCAGATTGGAACAACTATTCATCCGAACAAAATCAGTCTAGGGTTGGTTATTTCGATCATTCTAACCCATACTATACATTAGGGACAAAAATAGATACAAGGAAATCAAAAATAAAGAACGGGGTGGACAAGAACGGGAACGAAAGGATAATTGATTTATCAAAGCTGCAGTATAATTTATCGAGTACGAATTCATCAAAAGAACAATCTTTTAATAAGGTTATTCGTTATTTTGATCAATTTAAAACAGATATTAATCCAAGGGTATTGGATAGAGCAAAGATTATATGGGATAAAGTAAACAAAAAGTTTCCAAATCACCATCGAGGGAAAATAAGAAAAGGTCTTTTTTGTAACTGTATTGTTCAAGCCGGTATTGAGTTATCTAGTCAAAGTATGTTTAGAGGAAAGAATGATATCAAGGAGATTTTGGGAATCAGTGATACTGATTTTCTTCGAGCAGAGAAAATATTTAAAGGGTATAATTTAATTGATACTTCAACGGATGAAGAAACCCCAAAACAGAAAAAGAAACAACAAATACGGTCAATATTTG
>Ga0193961_1000537_pt1 | contig 14485 bp, 9 predicted proteins | sample FB_4_MG_FD_140371 | JGI IMG/M metagenome (GOLD analysis project Ga0193961, IMG submission 140371) | Microbial mat bacterial communities from the Broadkill River, Lewes, Delaware, United States - FB_4_MG | ecosystem: Environmental > Aquatic > Freshwater > River > Microbial mats | place: USA...
AAATTCTTGGGCAAGTGCACTCAAGGTTTTATTTTTTCGGTGCTGATAAAGACGTTGGTAAAACGCGGGGGCTTGCATACCGGCACTATAGCCTGTGTTAGCATCTAGGCGGTCTAAACTATAGCGAATCAGCCAGCTTGGTTCTGGTGGTGTTATTGTATTGTCATTTTTATTCTTGGTGCCATTATGATCTGATGTTGAAAAATTCAAAAGCGCGGCGGTGTGAAAACCACCGGTTATCACAACACATTTTTTCCCGGTTTTGGCATGCTTTTCTATTTGTGCACGCATGTGTTTTTCTCGGGCTACATCACCTGAATCGATCAGCGCTTGCTCACTGTAGGTTAGTCGTGCTGATATACAATACTCAAAGACACATAAGAAAAATTTCTCGGCACTATTGAAAGATCTTAATTCAAACTGTCTTTCCCATAATTCATCACTATTACGGCAACCTGTTTTTTTAACAAGTTTTTGAACAAACTCGCTGTGTTGTAAATTAGCTTCATGTAGATAACTAATGCTCGATAGGTGTTCTTTCTCGTGTGCCCATGATTTATCGTTTATTGGTAGATCTATAAATTGAATAGACTTGTTTTTCTCTGCCCCCCATTTTATAGCCTGCCACTCTGGACTGGTATCACACATAGGGTAAAAGCTGTGGGCGCTATAAAGTGCAACCGGAGGCTTTGTTTCAACGTGGCTGAGAGATGCCAATTGAGAATTGAAATCAATAGAGCCTTCGATTAATATCACATCAGGCTGATATTGATTGAGAAGCTGAATGAGATAGTGTGAACACGCTGGACTATGATGCCGAATAGGCACCCAGTAGACGTTACCATTTTGTTGAAATTGTTTACGTGCACTATTTAGCTGAGCGCTTATTTTATCCACAGTGCCTTGCCTGCTTCAAAAAAATCTTTCCATTTCTTATCTTTTTTAACACGATCCCTGACTACCACATCGAGGTAATGTGCAAGTTTCTTTCTATCATCACTTTTATCTTTAATAATGGCGCCTTGCATTTGTTGTGCTATTTGAGCTGTGCTAGGGCTTGTGCGCATATAGTGATTTTGTAACGAACAGGCGAAGGCAATGTTAACTGCCTCAGCGGTAGATAAAACTGCATCAAGTGCTTTAACAGCGGCTGCTTTTTCACCTCTTAACTCGTTAAATGCCGTAACGAGAACATCTAATAAATTTTCATCGACTTGTTGCTCTAGTGCTTGTTCTTTTAGCTTTTGTGATACCTGCCGACGAATTAGCTCTTTTTCAAGTTCAGTATCTCGAATTGGGTAAACCGTCTCGAAATTAAAGCGCCGTTTAAGTGCGCTTGACATTTCATTTACGCCTTTGTCATTGAGGTTGGCTGTTGCAATAATATTGAATCCAGGTTTGGCAAATGCAATGCGCTCTAACTCTGGAATCATAATTTGTTTTTCAGACATCAAGGAAATCATGGCGTCTTGAATTTCTTGTGGGCAGCGTGTGATTTCTTCAAAGCGAGCTATTGTTCCAGATTGCATCGCACTAAAAATAGCGGTAGGTATTAGTGATTGATCACTAGGACCTTGAGAAAGTAAGAGTGCGTAATTCCATGAGAATTTAATATGATCCTCTGTTGTTCCGGCAGTTCCCTGAATAATTTTTTGCGAGTCACCGCTTATGGCTGTGCTTAATAATTCAGATAGTAATGACTTCGCAGTTCCTGGTTCGCCCACTAGCAATAAGCCCTGGTGCCCCATTAAAGTAACAATTGCCCTTTCAACCAACGCATCATCACCGTAAAACTTTTTAGTAATAGCATATGTAGTATCACCTAAGATAAAACGCCTAACATTCTGGGCAGATAGCTTCCAGCCAGGTGGCCTTGGTCCGGTATCTTCTTTTGCCAACCGTTCTAGCTCTTCTTGGTAGAGCTGCTCTGGGGTTTTTTTAATTGTATTATCCATCATTGTCTCCAGCTAGCTACCAGGGTGATTTGGTTTTCCAGTCTTCATCATAGTTTGCTTTTTCTGCAACAGCCTCATAATCGAGCATGATTTCATTGACTAAATTTTGAGGTATGTCAGCTATGCTCTTATAGGTGTTCTCTGAAATCCACCCGCGATTATTTGGCTTAGCAAAGGCGATATAATAAAGCACCGCAGCGATGTTTTCCTCGGGCAGACAATTGCCGCTAAATTCAATAATGGCTCTTGTATTGAGTGCAGTAAAATCTTTATAGTAATAGGAAAAATGACCGCCGTCTTCGGCTTCACCTCGTTTATAACCACGTTTGGTTAGAATACCTCTTATCGTGAATGTATCTGTCATCCAACCTTCGTGATAGGCTAGCTTAGTGGCAAGCAGGTCGTTGTTGGTGAGTGTGTGTTTGGGGTTTACAAATTGTGGAAATAAAGGTTTAATTTTTTCATCTTTAAAATGTAGAATCCATTGCTGAGCAGAAGCTTTATCTAATTCGCTAATGTGTGTCAGTTTAATACTGGCATTATCATTGGGCTCGTATTCATCATCATTCTCATCAATCAGCTCTAGTTCAGCCGTTGGGCGAATCTGATAAGATTGCTCTTGTTCTGTAACAGTCCACACTAATCGTTGTGCTAAATGACTAACAATGGGGTGTTCTAATAAATACTTCTTCCATTCGGGAAATGCCCATTGGCGAGTTATACACATGGCTTCATAAAAGCGGCTGCTTTGCAGTTCAATAACCTGTTTTAGTTCTTTTTTAGCAGTTGAAAAATATTTTTTAGCTTGTTTTATTTGTTCTGGGTCATCATCTTGTCGTGCTGCTGGTAGAGACTTAAGGATTTTACCTTGCTCATTTTCTAATGTCAGCTTTAAGTCAGCGCTCAGTTTTAGCGTTAGCTCTCTGCTGCCAATTTGAATTTTCTGAGTGCCATTTGTCTCTAGGCCTGCGGTGGGAATTGTACGGTCGGCTAACTCGTCTGAACTCCAGTGATTTCTTTCTGCGATTTTTTCAACGAGTGCTTTTGCTTTTTCTTGAATTGAATGAGTACGATGCCGTCGGGCAATTGATAAAAGCAATTGAATAATAACAGGATCATTATTATTAGCTAACGCAGAAAGAATGGCCTCTATCTGGTGGCGCCGTGTATAATGATCTTTCATATACCGGCTAACAATTTGCACTGCTTCTGCGCCTTCGATATGAGTAATCAGGCAAAGAATACCTTTTTCACCAATAGCTGAAAAAAGATGTTGTGACTTTCTTTCCATAAATAGAATCTGAAACGCATCTTCTATGGTTTTGTTTCTATATTCATGCCCCCATTCAGATTTTGCCCAACGTTGATAGTTACTATACAGATTGTTTTTATTGTCATTGGCATATTCTTTTGCCTCTTCATCAGAAGGGCATGCGGTATCTCTACCTATATAGACCTGTAAGATAAATAAGCTTAATATCTTCTGGCTTTGAATGTCTAGCTGTTTGGTATATAAGTCCAGCAGTGGGTTGCCTTCTGGCTGTTTAAGCTTACAGGCAAGTACAATCCACCATCGAATAATACGCTCATCAACACTGTTTAATGAACGCCATTTTAATGCAGGTAAACTTGCAAAAGGAAACCAGCTTATGCCTTTAGGAATCGCCTTTTTTAAACCTGATTCTGCTTCTTTGAGCAGTGTTTCTGGCGATAAATAGTGGTCAATATTTTGCCCTAAACGATGTAGTGCACTTAATAGTGCTGCTTTAGCCGTTTCACGTTTTTCTTTTTTGAGAGCAGCGCCTAATGGTTCAATAGCAACACTTGAGGCGGAGTCTGCAATCCAATTGGCGGCTATAATTCTTTCTTCTTGTTTGCTAGACTTAAGCGCCATAATGACTCTATCAGTTACGAGCCCATAGTTTTCAATCGCTTTTCTACATAATGCACCATAGGTTTTTGCCGGTGATAATGCATGTTGATACATGACTTGTAAATATTGTTCGGGTATCACCGGGAATTGCGAGGTAATTAAAATGCCATAGCCTAATTCAAAATTCCAGTATCCTTGCTCTTTACTTTCACTTAAACCAAAAGCTTCTTTTAAATACTCTTCATGCTCATGAAAAAAAGGCCAGAGTATAATGTTGCCTGTGTCAGGTAATTCAAAGCTACTTTCCCAACGAGATCGTAGTAGCCAGTGAGCAATGCAGCGGTGGTCAATATTATTGTGTTTTAGCACTGCGGCCAATTGACGCAAATCGGTTAAATCATTAGTATGAGACGATAGCCATTGCTGAAAAAAAGCAGAGTAAAGGTTAATGTCATGACTGTTGTAGTGTTTGTCAAAAGTGTATAAAAATCTAACAATGTGTGGAAGTTTAAATTCTATGCGTTGTTGTATTTTTAGTTTATCAAAAATAGTTTCTAATGACTCGCTAGCGGATCCTTCTCCAGATTCTAAAAAAGTCAACGTACGTTCAATATCGGCACTGGTTAATTTTAATAAACGTTTATAGCTTTCAGTTTGCCAAGAATAATTTGTTTTATTCTCTTTGTTGTATTTTTTCTCTTCTTCAGAATTCTTTTTTGCTTTTTCAACTTCTTCTTTTAATTTTTCTTTAATTTCAGCTCTCCATGCCGCTGGCAATGAGAGAGTGTTTTCAATAGGTGATATGGGCGGTGCTACTAAATCTCTTCCCTGATCGGCTCTGGCGGCATTTTTATTGGCAATAGATGCTTGAATAACATCCACCACTGATTGACTTTTTTCTGTCTGTAGCACATGTTCAAGTAATTCTGTTGATGTGTCATCACCGAAAAGTGTGATTAAGTGCGCTATTTCTTTTCTTCGTGCAGTGGGGTAATCATCAAATGTTTCTAGAATATAGCGCTGAAATACAGCAATATCCATTTTCGGCAACAGCATTTTTGCAAGATCTCTTACTTGTTTGCTCTTATCGGTAAGCAATGTAGTTACAAGTTTAAGCTGCGTATCTATTTTGGGGTACTCTAGCAGTAGCGATGCTACTCTTTCTCGTGCAGAAAAGTGAAACCCTTCAATATTTTTAATGAACTGAGCCTCTTGAAAGATAGGCTCCCAATCGGTACATGTTTGTAGATGTTCAAAAAAATAATGGGAATAATGATAGTTATGTTGGCTTTCAAGCAATAACCTCAACCATGTTTTTTGCTCAATGTCATTTTCTTCGGCAATAGACTTTAACCATTGGGCATTGTACGTAGTGGGCATTGTATCGTCTTTGTGGGCAAAGCTTGACGAAACATCAGGGAGAATAATAAAAATGGCTGCCAACCAGTCAGGTAGGTCACTTGAGTTATTGCTGCCTAAATCGATACACTGTGCGAGTACATTGCCAAAGCGTCGGCAAACTTGAGGGTCAAATAAGAGATCGGTTAGTACAATAGCCGTAAGGCTTTCAGAAAAATGATCGACTCGGGTAATAACCTGTTGTGAGGCATCATAGTAACGGTAGTGATCGGGCCGCCATATGCCGGCCTCTTGAAGCTGATCTTGAGGTATGGTGTTGAGTAAGGACAGTACGGAGGCATCTTCGCCTTTTATAATGTAATGTGCAATTTTTTTTGCTAAGCCAGCTTGGTGTTTGTCTATGTTTTTATAGCCGTTTGTAATCTTAGACAAGTTCCCACCTGATAATGAAAACAATCCCTTTAACATGGTTTACTTATACCTTTGTATGTAGTGGTCAAATCTACTGAGCAGCTTAGCTGTATTTTGCACTATTGGCTAGCGTGTATATCTGCCTTAGTTGTTGCTAGATGAAGGCAATAACTGGTGTAAATAAAGCCAGATATTTTAAAATTATACTTATAATTCAGTATCTTATGGCTTTAAAGAGTGTGGTTGAACAACATGAAGAGCGCTGACATTAAATCATTAAGCTACTTTTGTGGTGGTTGAATAATATACAGGTCGAAAAGAGTATTTCAAGAAAGGGAGCTTACTAGATGGGGGCTGTGCTCTGATTCAGTTGGATAAAATAAGCCAATAATACCACTGCTGGGGCTGGGTATATTTCTCTAACTCTCTCAGCTGGCCCTACTTGTATAGCCTGAGTATCAGTGGTTCAAAATAAAGGCTATCTATCCACGTCTGCGGTGGCTTAACCGCTTTATATAGTACTATTTCCCCTTTGTTCTGTTATCGTTTACCGGGGCCCCTCTATATTGCGAATAAAATAATAATTTTCACCGGTAGGTTTTATCTTGTATAACTTAGCCGGTCGGCTATGGCCTGTTTTCATTTTACTGGTTTCTTCGACAATATCAGCGTCTAAAATCCGGCGTCTAAAGGATTTCTTATCGATAGGTTTTTTCAATAAAATTTCAAAACTGTTTTGCAACTCAGATAGAGTAAAGTATTCAGATAACAAATTAATGGGCAGTGATGTATATTGCGCTTTTGCTTTTAATCTTTCATAGCACGCAGCTAATATGGTTTCATGATCAAAGGCGAGCTGATATTCTTTTCCTATATCATCAGCTGCCACCCAATTGATTTCTTCTGAACCTTCACCTTCTATCACTTCAATGTGGCTATCAGGTATTAAGGCAAAATAGGTAACGGTTAATGACCAGCCTCTAGGGTCACGCTGATCATTGCCTATGGTTTCTACTTGTTCTAAATAAGATGTATCGATTCCTGTCTTTTCTCGTAATTTACGTTTAGCGGCATCGATTAATTGTCTATCTTGGGTTAAATCGATAAAGCCACCAGGCAATGCCCATTTATTCTTTGCAGGATGTTCTGAGCGTTTAACGATAAGAACATGTAATCTATCGTTTTTAACCGTAAAAATAGCCATATCGACTGTCACTAATGGTACATCGTAGTCGTGAATGTTGTAGCTTTTAATAAATTGCTTTTCTGTTAATGGCTTTTTTTTCATTAAAGGCTTGTTTTCAGCCGTTTGTTTTTTCATAGACAATATTGAACCCGTTGACACTTAAGTAGGTTGTCATCATAATAGTGGCTCTAAGACACTATGTCAAAATTGTCTTGTATAGGGAATAGTAAAATGAGTAATGATATTACAACAGCCAGTGGTTTTTTAACTACATTACTGTGCTATAAATCAGGGAAAAATATAGTAAAACATGGTAGGCGAGAAAATAAGTGAAGAGTAGTGGTCGAATGAAAGCGGTGGTGCTCGGCGCCAACTCTGCAACACTTGTTGAAACGTCTATGCCCACACTACAAACATCAAAAAGTGTATTGCTCAAGGTTACCTGTGCCGGGGTTTGCAAAACTGATGTGTGGGTTGCAAAAGGTGTTATTGCTGGTAATCTTGGCTACCCTTTAGGCCACGAATTCTGTGGTGAAGTTGTACAAAGGGGGGGCGATGCTGAAAAGTTTGAGTTAACTCAACAGGTTGCTGTTAACCCTATTATTCCCTGTTGCCAATGCGATGATTGCCGTTCTGGACATCAGAACCTATGTGCCTATACGACCATGCTGGGTATTGATCACCCCGGTGCCTTTGCGGAATATGTGAGTGTTCCCGAAAGCCAGTGTTATGCAATTAATGGGCTTTCGCCCACGTTGGCTGCCTATGCAGAGCCAGTTGCGGCTGCATTATCAATCAAACAAATTGAGTTTGCTTGTACAGACAGAGTTGGCCTTGTTGGGGATGATCGTATTAGTGGGTTGAACCGGTTTGTGCTGAAGACCATGAATGTATCGATTGTAGAACCCTCGGCAGATCACCCCGTTGACACTCTAATTGTTACATCGACAGATCACCTTGAACTTAATCATGTTAAAGCAGGTGGAACTATAATTCTAAAAGGGCGGTCACCCCACCCCTGGCATTTGCACTCAATCGATATCGTTAGAAAACGATTAAAGATTATTGCGCTAAACTACGCACCCTTTGATGAAGCTATCGCTTTTTTGCACCAGCATGCAGAAGAATTACACGCATTTCTCGGGCAATGTTTTTCTCTATCACAGTTTGATCAAGCTTTTTCTGCCAATGATTATAAAAAAGTATTTATTAACCCATGTGTGGATTAATAGCCATTTATGACCATGCCCGGCCCTTTTCGCTACCAAATATTAGTGCCCTCAGCGACAGCTTAAAACATCGAGGGCCCGATGGGTTTAATTACACGTATAACCCACACCTTTTTATGGGGCATAGCCGCCTTCAGATTGAAAGTAGTGACACTGATCACCAACCGATTAAAAGTCTCGATGGCAATGTAGCAGTGATAGTAAATGGTGAGTTATACCCTTATCAGGAACTAAAACGCGAGCTTCAATATAAAGGATATTGTTTTCAGACAGACAGTGATAGTGAGCTTGTCTTGGCACTGTACCAATACTACGGTGAAAAATTTGTAGAATATTTGCGGGGTGAGTTTTCTTGTGTTTTGTGGGATGCAAAGCGCCAACTGCTTTTTGCCGTTCGGGATCGTTTTGGTATCAAACCCTTACACTATGCGAAATTAAATGGGCGTTGGTATTTAGGTTCTGAGGCTAAAGTGTTGATTGCAGCAGGCTATCGCGCACAATGGAGTAGGCGGGGTCTATTACAAAGCTTTAGCCATCAATATCTAACGCCAGGCGATAGCTTATTTTCTGGTGTTCGGCAAATACCCCCAGGATGTTATTTAAAAATAGAAAATGGTAAGAGCTTGTTGAAGCCTTATTATGTTATTAACTATGGTGAGCTTGACCCTACAAATGTACCGATAGACATTGCGGTGCAAAGAGTGAAAACACTATTGATCGAATCTGTACAAATGCGGATACCCACCCGTGAGAAGTGCGCATTCTCTTTAAGCGGTGGTTTAGACTCAAGTGCAATTGTCAGTATCGCTACGGGGTTTCTAGATTATTCGCCAGATTGCTATACGGTGTCATTCGACCACGATGACTATGATGAGTATTCACTGGTCAATAACCTTGCCTTGGAAAAGCCAATTCATTTACACAAGGTTACTGTTACAAGTGATGATGTAATAAATGGTCTGGATGATGCAGCCTATTTCTCGGAAGGCTTGGCCTGCAATGGTCAGTACGTGGCAAAATATTTACTCAATCGCGCTATTGCTCAAGATGGCTATAGGGTTGTTATGTCTGGCGAAGGGGCAGACGAGGCGTTTATGGGGTACGCACATTTACATCATGATTACCTTTGTCACGAGGAATTTTTAAATAATAAAACAACTAACGAGGTAGCTATTCGTGCGCTTCTTGATGCTAATACACTACAATCTGGTTTAATGTTAGGTGGTGAGAACATTACCAATAAAATTGCTAATAACAATTATATACCCAGCTTTCTTCAAGCTAAGTTTACATTTTGCCAAGCATTTTCTGAATTATTCTATCGGGGCTTATTCGAGAGTAATGCTCAACTAAAAGAGCAAAAAAAACTATTGGCATTGATAGACAATAGTTTGCCCAAGACTTTTCGCAGCAACAAAATATGGGTTCAGTTAGTATTGGCAAATTACATCTTAAAAACACTCGGAGATGGTATGGAAATGGCTTTTTCTATAGAGGCTCGTCTGCCTTTTCTGGATCATAAGCTATTCGACTATGCAGCGAGTCTCCCTATGCACTATAAATTATCAGCGCTAGAGACAAAAATCCTACTAAGAAAATCACTTAAAGGCCTGGTGCCTGAATGTGTACGAGTTCGAAAAAAACATCCATTTATTGCACCTCCTATCGCATCAACACTAAGTGCAAGTGGTTTTGATAGGATAATGGATAAATTGCATAGCCGCTCTTTTCGAGACAACCCCGTCTTTGATCAAAAAGCCGTACTTTCCTGGATAAAACAATGGCGCACCCAAAGCAATACCGGTACTGATAAATCAGACCCTACCTTATTGATGTTGCTTTCCTTTGCTGCGCTTCAGGAGCAGTTTCAAATGAGTAGTATAGAATAAACCATAATTATCAAAGGTCTTGTTATGAAAAACGATATACCTTGGTGGCATACCCTATATGATGACAATCTTGCAGCTATGCTGTTAGATAACAATGATGTAAATGAAATAGAAAATACACTAAAATTTTTAATAAAATACCTTAGCTTGACTCCAAACAAAAGAGTATTTGACCAGTGTTGTGGTACTGGGCGTTTGGCACTGGCACTGGCCAGAAATCACGAAGTTATTGGTATTGACTTAATTAGTGACTATATAGAATCGGCAAAATCTAAGGTAGAAAATAACAAGTTAAATGCAGAGTTTATAGTTGCTGATGCATTTGAATATACACTTTTTGAGCCTGTAGATATTGCTATTAATTGGTGGACAAGTTTTGGTTACTCAGATGACGATCAGCAAAATACATTAATGATTAAACATGCTTTTAATTCTATTAAAGACAATGGTTTTTATGCGTTGGATTTTATGAACGTACCTGGAATATATAGGCATTTTTCAAAAGATGTTGTGACATCAGTTGTTAACAATGGCGAAGAGTTGACATTAGTGCGCAAAAGCACTATAGACTTCTCTAAAGATAGATTAGTAAAAGAGTGGCGTTATTTTACTAAAGATGGAGAAACAGCAACGCATTATAGTGATGTCAGTTTATATACTCCCGGTCAGTTAATTGAAATGTTTGAAAAAACAGGTTTTGTTGACGTTCACTTATACGGTGATTTAGATGGCAACGCGCTAACGTTGGATAGCCCTCGCTGTATTGTGGTAGGAAAAAAACCATGAAATATCAACAGCCGGAATCTAATCAAGTATGGCGAAATAGTTTATATGCTGGTGATATCTATTTGCTCCCTAAAATGCAAGAAGCCGCAGAGCTTGCCGCAGAGGTGAATACGCTTCTTTATAACGTGTTTGGAAGCCAACATATAGCAATTATTCACAAAGTATTAAATGAAGATGAATTTTTCAATGGGATGAAAATCATTCGCAAGGAACTTTTTGAAAATGACAGGTTTATAAAGCTATTAAGAACGTATTTAATAGCTTTAGGGTTTTGTAGTGGTGAAGTAGCTTTTGAGCCACTGCGGCTGCGAGCTATACGTCCTAGCGGTCATTTAAACCCCAAAGCGAAAGCAGTTTATTATCCACATAGAGATACTTGGTATGGTCATGGGCAAAGCGTTATTGTGGGATGGATTCCCCTGCATGATCAACAGAAAAAACAAACCTTCGAGCTGTTTCCTGACTGGTTAGATCAGGCTGTGCCTAATAACTCTGAAATCTTTGATTACGATCAGTGGCGTAGTGGAAACTCTGATAAACGCATAGGCTGGCAAAATAAGAATACCGGCTTAACCGCAAGCTATCCTCAGGCAATCGAGCGTGTTGACGTGGGAGAACGAATCGGTTTTTCCTGTAAACAGGCTCAGGGTTTGTTTTTTTCTGGAGCACACTTTCATCAAACGTTGAAGCAATCGACAGGCTTCTGCCGATATAGTGTTGACTTTAGGTTAATACACTTAAGCGACAGTAAAAAAAATATAGGGGCTCCTAATGCTGACAATCGTTCCACGGGCTCTTCTCTTAAGGATTATGTGCATTTATGAGAGCTTCACTACTCAAACAATTGCATAAAAACGCTAATACTTACCCCGATGCAATAGCTTTAGATATAGATAGGCAGGTGCTTACTTATAGAGAGTTATGGCAACTTAGCTATAGCCATGCACATGAGTTAAAGCGTATTTTAGGCACACCTCAAAAAGCTAGTGGCGATTGCCATCGGCCTACTGTCGCTTTGCATTTTCACAAAAGTAATGAGTTTGTTGTGGCGCAGATAGCATGCTGGATAGCAGGTGTCGCGTTTCTTCCTCTTGATATTGACTGGCCGGAGCAAAGAAAGCACCTTGCTATTAAAACAGCCAAATGCCACTTACTCGCCTTTAGCGAAGATTCAACAGTACTGACTAAACTCCTGTGTGAAACTGCAAATATCCCGAGTTTCTCTATATCTACGGACCTTAGCACTAGTGAGAGTATAAATACCATTGATGTTGCTGCTTGCAGTCATGATGCTGATGAGTGCCTTGCTTATACCATCTTTACATCAGGTTCTACTGGCGAGCCGAAAGGCATAGCGGTGTCTTTTTCTGGATTAACCAGCATCATACAACAACAAATAAGCACAATTAATTGTGAGCCATTAGAGCGCACACTATGGTTACATCATGTGTGTTTCGACGCATCTATTGCCGATATTTGGGTAACACTATTAGCTGGCTCAACATTGGTCGCAGATACAACCTTGAATCCCGTTGATATTCTAGAATACGTTGAAAAACACTATATTACCTATGTGGATCTTCCTGCATCCTTGATGCCATTACTATTGCCAGAAAAAGCCCCGTGTCACCTTAAAACAATGTTAGTCGGTGGCGAGGTGATCAGCTTGGATATATTAAAAGTATGGTGTCAACAAGTGAGGTTAGTCATTGCCTACGGCCCCAGTGAAGCATCAATATGCACTAGTATGCATGTATTTACCGGCAGTGAAGAACAAAGCGGATATATAGGGAAACCTATCGACGGTATCGAATACTTTGTTGTCGATGAAAATGATCAACAATGCGCAGTTGGCGAGTTGATCATTGCGGGCAAAGGGGTTGCTCTGGGGTATTTAAATGCCAGTGCGAAAAATCAAGCTCGGTTTTTTCACGTTGATAATCAACGCTGTTATAGAACTGGCGATTTAGTGCAAAAGACACACTCCAACTACCGGTTTATAGGGAGGGTTGATCGGCAATTTAAGCTCAACGGAAAACTGATATGCCCGGAAGAGATAGAGAACGTTTTACTTAACCATCCTCAAGTCTATGAAGCGTATGTGTTTTTAAACCACAAGCAAACACCTGCAAAATATTGTATTGGCATTTCAACACCATTAAGGCGGCTCGAACTGATAGCTTGGATGAAAGCGTTTTTACCTCTTTGGATGTGCAGTCCCCATTGGCTTTTTTTAGAGTCTCTACCTAGAAATGTAAATAATAAAATTGATCAATTTCGATTGCTTGAACAATGCGAAAAAGAATATTCGCATAAAAACAGGTTGTTATCGAATAGCCCCTTCATTAGCCTCATACAGAAATATTCAGGTCAATGTATTAAACCGAAAATGTATACTTCGGCGTTGTCGATCGATTCAGTCCAATGGCTAATGATTTTGCTCGACTTACGTAGTGATGGATTTATCGTTGATTCAACGAATTATTACAGCCTGATAAATCACAAAGATACTACGGTTGATGACCTTGAACAGTCAGTAAAAAATAATAACAATAAATTTTATGAAGGAAAAGAAAGCACAGCGCTATTAGAGATGTTATCTCACTACCCGCCAGTAGATATCGCTAAAAATAAAAAGGGCGGTGTTGACAAGGGGGCTATTTTACTGACAGGTGCCACTGGGCATTTAGGTAGTGTATTGTTGTCAGAATTACTGCAAACAAATCGACAAATATATTGCCTGGTAAGGCAGAATAATACGGTATTAAAAACACTGAAAGAAGCATTTATTAAAGCCGTCAACAATCAAACATTGCAATTTATTTTTTCTGATATTAGCAAGCCACAATTTGGCTTGGAGTATAGTGAATGGTCTAATCTGGCCGGGTTAGTCAGCGATGTTTATCATTGTGCAGCAGATACCAATGTGCTAAAGCCACTAGAACAGCTCATAGCGACTAACGTGACCGGCAGCCATCATGTTATTCAGTTTTGTGCCAATCAAACAATCAAACGATTGCACTACGCATCTACCTTGGCTTTAGTGGTTGATTCTAATTGGAGGGCTAAGCCAGTAGATGAATCGAATAAGTTATCCTCTGGCTGCTTTTATGGGGGGTATGCCCAAAGCAAATGGTTAGCTGAGCAGCTAGTTCAATGCTATCCCTATGCCAATATATTCAGGTTTGGGTTATTAATTGGCAACCCTGAAAATACTGATGCACCAGCAGCGGATTTATTTGGCCTTCATTTTAAAAGCCGGCCAATGATGGTTACTCCACCTGATAATGTTTGTTTTGATTTTACGCCAACTGATCAAGCCGCTAAATTAATGTGCTTAATCAGTCAGCATTCTGATGCAGGTATTTATCATTTACATAACCCCAATCCAGTCAGTGCCAAATTGGTTAATAGCTTTTTAAGCAATGTAGATGAGGGTTCTAATAAATGGCAGCATGAAGACATTAATGACCCTTATCGAATGTACAAAATGACCGATGTCAATATCAGCTCAAAAAGCACATTGTTATTTTTATCAAGACTTAATACATCTATGCCTTTTGCATCTACCTCAGAGATCAAAAAATATATTCAGGCGATATGTGAATGAGTACTAAAAAAACGACGGGTTTAGTCTTGGGTAAATTTTACCCACTGCACAAGGGCCACCAATACCTGCTTTCACTGGCGTATCATTTTGTCGATGAGCTTTATATTATTGTCGAAGAAATGCCGAATGAAACTATTCCTGTCTCTTTACGAGCCTCTTGGATTCAATCGTTATTTAGTAATGCAAA
>Ga0193961_1000541_pt1 | contig 14422 bp, 18 predicted proteins | sample FB_4_MG_FD_140371 | JGI IMG/M metagenome (GOLD analysis project Ga0193961, IMG submission 140371) | Microbial mat bacterial communities from the Broadkill River, Lewes, Delaware, United States - FB_4_MG | ecosystem: Environmental > Aquatic > Freshwater > River > Microbial mats | place: USA...
ACAGCTATTTAGCCTAGCAAGCACTAATAAAAACACTAAACCTGAACTAAGTAGCAATATTGGACTTATGTCTAACATTTGTTTCTCCATACAATTTTTACAGTTTAGTTACACTAAAACTTAAATCTATTGTATCTAAAAAAACTATGACTTTAATTAAATGAATGCTTATATTTTATTAATTTTGAAATGCTTTACTAATATTCTCAATATCCTCTTGTGAATTAATTTTTATTTTGAAATAATTTGAATCAATTTTAACATCTAAATTGCTTAATAAAAGGCTTTCTTTTACTTTCAACAATGATTTAAAATCAAATTTTTTACTTTTTCTATGTGTTACTTTTTCAGATATTTCTTTCTCTTTTTTCATTTTCTTGATCAATATTTCTGTTTCTCTTACACTTAATTTTTGTTCTATTATTAAATCAATAATTATTTTCTGATCATGTTCAGTTAATCCGACTATTAATTTTGCATGTCCTAATGATATTTTTTCTGAAATAAGTATTTGTTGTGCAAAACTACTTAATGTTAAAAGTCTTAAAATATTTGATATGGAACTTCTACTTTTCGAGACCATGTGAGATAATTCTTCATGAGTAATATTATAATCATCTATTAAACCAATATAAGAATATGCAACCTCCATAACATTGAGATCATCTCTTTGAATATTTTCAATAAGTGCTAATTCTCTTAACTTTTTGTTGTCTACATCTAAAACAACTGCTTTTATAGTCTGAAGCTTAGCAAGTTTTGATGCCCTTAATCGTCTTTCACCTGCAATAAGTAAATATTTTCCAGCATCTCTTGTAACCACAATTGGCTGTAATAACCCATCTTTTTTAATTGATTTGCTTAATTCTAAAATTTTATTTTCTTTGAATATTTTTCTCGGCTGGTATGGGTTGAGTGCAATATCTTCTAATCTAATATCAAGTATTTCATTTTGTGAATGAATATTATTTTCTTCATATGCAGTCTCTATCTCACCTAATAGTTCTCCTAATCCTCTCCCTAATGCCATAACATTTATCCTTGTTGTAAAATTGATTTTGCTAAGTTTGTATATGCTCTCGTTCCACTTGATTTTGCATCATATAACATGATAGGTTTCCCAAAACTAGGACTTTCTGCCAATTTAACATTCCTAGGAATAACAACATAAGAGGAATCAGTCCATTTAAATAATTTACTTTCAAAATGTTTTGCTAAATCTGCAAAAACTTGTTTTGATAAATTATTTTGAGAACTGTACATAGTGGGTAAAAAACCTTTGATATCCAATTCTCTATTTATCGTTTGACGAATTAATTTAATAGTATTAAGCAATTGAGCTAAACCCTCTAAAGCAAAAAATTCACATTGTATAGGGATAAGAACTGATGAAGCAGCACTTAAAGTGTTAATCGTAAGTGGTCCTAAAGCAGGAGGTGAATCAATAATAATATAATCATAGTTTGATTTTATTACATCAATTTTTCTTTTTAAGACAAGTTCTCTATCTTTTGTATTTTTATAAAACTCTTTTTCAATACCAACAAGTCCAATATTTGATGGTGCAATAAAAAGATTTTCGATATCTTTTGACTCTAGGATAATATCACTTAACTCTTTAGTACCTAACATTACATGGTATAAATTATAATCATAAGAGTCTCTATGAAATCCGAGACTTGTAGTTGCATTAGATTGGGGATCTGCATCTATAAGTAAAACTATTTTACCCTCGAGTGCTAATGCCGCGCTTAAATTTACAGCAGTAGTTGTTTTACCAACACCACCCTTTTGATTTGCTATAGTAATAACTTGAGTCATCTTAAACTAAATACCTTTTTTTTATCAATAGTGATTGATCCATCTTCGCTTAAAAAAGCATTACAAAGTGAGACTTTTTTATTATTGATAGTTGTTTTATATTGTTTACTTTTTTCAAATTCTATCCTATATTTACTAAAAATCTTCTTCCATGTTCTTTTCTCATAAATACGCTGAAAATATTTAATTAATAACTTTTTTATATCTATTGAGATATCCAAACAACCATAACTTATATTTGTGTGTTTTAAATTCAATCCGATTCCACAATAAAGTAAAGAACCTTTGAGGTTAGTGATCGTACCACCAATTTTTTTATCGAAGAGATAAAAATCATTAGGCCATTTTAGCCAAACTTTTGATTGCATTTCAGAAAGAATTTCTTTTAGTAGAAAACTAAAGTAGATTGAAGATGATTGTAAGGGAAGATCATCTATTAATAAATTTTTATCAATTACAAAAGAAAAGAAAAGATTTCCTGACTCACCATCCCAATTATTATCTCTACTCCCTATGCCCCGTGTTTGATTTGCAGTTATTATTGCTGTAGGATAAGTATATTTATTTTTTTCTATATATTTCTTTAAGTATGTATGAGTCGATTCTGTTGAATCAAGAAAAATCATCTCCAATTTCTAACCTTTTTCCTCGAATATAATCTATAACATTCATCTTTTTTTTCGATGCAGGTTGTACAGTTGTTATCTCTATACTTCCTTTTTCACACCCTACAATTATTGAATTTTGTTTTATTTTTGTAATTATTCCACTTTGATTCTTCGAGTTTTGTTCATAAAGAGAACACTCTTTGATCTTTAATCCACTATCAAGATGTATATCTGGCCATGTTTTAAATGCTCTATATTTATTATACAAATTTTTAGCATCACAAAAAGTCACCAAACCATCTTTTTTCGAAATCTTTTTACAATGTGAAACAAGTGATAATCTTTGTTTTATAGGTAAAAGTATATTAAATTTTTCCAAAATTTCTACCATTAAATCTGCCGCACTCGTTGCTAAATTTTCAAATAAATCTGCAACAACTGTATTTTGATTTATTTGAACATATTTATATCCTAATATATCTCCACTATCCAAACCAACATCCATATACATAGCTGTCACACCTGTATATTTATCATCATTTAATAATGATTGTTGAATAGGACTAGCACCTCTATATTTTGGTAATAAAGAAGCATGAAGATTGATACATGGTGCCATAGATAAAATCTCTTTGGGTAAAATTTGTCCATATGCAGCTACAATAATTACATCTACTTGTAACTCTTTAATGGAATTTTGTATTGCAGAGTCTTTTAATGATAATGGCTGATATATTGGTAAACTCAAACCATTTTCAAGTGCAAATTTTTTTATGTGAGGAGGAGTTAACTCTTGTTTTCTCCCCACGGGCTTATCTGCTTGCGTAAAAAGAGCAACTATATTATAATTTTCTTCCAATAATTTTTCAAAGATTACCGTCGCATAATCAGGAGTACCCATAAAAATAATTCTTTTGTTTTTCATCACTTTACCTTTTGTTAATTATCTATCTCCATTAAAAAATGTACCATTCGTTTGATTATCATCCAAAAGAAAGTCATGGACACTTTTTAAATTTAATCCACTTGTTAAAAACATATTTTTTTTCTTTTTTAACAAAAAATCTGCAGCTTTTAATTTTGTTACAATACCACCAGTAGCAAACTCACTATTTGCACTTGATTTTTCTTCTAACAATAAAGGATCTAATTTTACTACATTTTTTTGTAATTTTGCATCAGTATATTCATGTGGATTTTTGTCATAATATCCATCAATATCTGTTAATATTACTAAAAGTTCTGCATCAAAATATTCTGTAATATATGCTGCTAGCTGATCATTATCTCCAAAAACAAGTTCTTCTACTGCCGTAACATCATTCTCATTTATAATAGGTACAACTTTGTTATTTAAAAGAGTATTTATAGAATCTTTTGCATGATTTAATCTAATCGTATCATGAAATATTGTAGCTTCTAATAAAACTTGAGAACAAATTATACCATATTTTTCAAATTCTGTCTTATATGTAGCCATAAGTAGAGGCTGACCAATTGAAGCTAAAGCTTGCTTATTTTTAGTAACTTTTTTATCCAGAGGTAATAAAGTATATCCAGCAGCAACTGCCCCTGAACTTACTAAAATAACCTCATACCTTTTTTGTAAAATAGAAATAAGCTGGACAAGATTATCAAGTCTTCTATGTGCTATTTTTCCCTCTTGAGTTAAAACGGCACTTCCAACTTTTAATACTATTCTTCGCATTTATCCCTACTAATCAAATCATACAATGCGTATTTGATACCATTTATATTATCATGTGTTGCTGAAGATATTGGTAAAACAAAATATGGTAACTCTTCATTATACTTCGTATATGTTAACTCTTGTAAAAAATATTTTTTATCTTTTTGAAATGAAAAAGTATTCTCATTTGATACGCCTAACCCAATTGCCTTTATAAAATCTTGCACTTTTTCATTGATATCTTCTTCAGGTATTGCATCAATTTTTGTTAATGCAATTGCAAATTTTCTTGTACTTAATTCTGTTGAGAACTTTTTTACTTCCTCTTTTAATACAGTGTACTGATCTAACATCTCTCTATAATTTGAAACATCTATCATATATAGTAATGTTTTTGTTCTTTCAATATGTTTCAAAAATTCTATTCCTAGTCCTCTTCCCTCACTTGCACCATCAATAATACCAGGGATATCAGCAGCTACAAAAGAGTTATAATCTCCTACATCAACCACACCCAGCTTAGGAGTAAGTGTTGTAAATTCATAATTCGCAACTTGTGGTGTAGCATTTGAAATAGTTGATATTAATGTAGATTTTCCAACATTTGGATACCCTACAAGTCCTACATCTGCAATAAGTTTTAACTCTAATCGAATGTTTTTTACAGTTCCTACAAGTCCAGGTTGTGCATAACTTGGAGTTTGGTTTCTAGAATTTTTAAAGTGTGTATTTCCAAGACCACCTTTCCCACCTTCAACCAATAATACTTTTTGTTTATTTTCAACTAAATCAAATAAAATTTCATCCGTATCTTCATCGATAACTTGTGTTCCTGGCGGAACTTTTAATACAACATGCTTCGCAGATTTACCACTACAGTTACTTCCCATTCCTGGTTGTCCATTGTCTGCTTTGACATTATGACACCCTTTATATGAAGAGAGTGTATCTGTATTATTATCTACTTCAAAATAAATATCTCCACCTTTTCCACCTGAACCTCCATCTGGTCCACCTTTGATTACAAATTTTTCTTTTCTAAATGAAACACATCCTGCTCCACCTTTTCCTGACTGTACTTTAAAACTGGCATTATCTACAAACATATTATTCTCCATTGTCTAATTAATACTCTATGATTCAAGAAATCATAGAGTATTAATTATTTTTATTACTATAATTACAATTCAAAAAAAAAGGCACCATAGCAAACGCTACAGTGCCTTAAATTATCTTAAAAAGGTAGAACTTACGATGCGTAAACTGATACTTTTTTTCTTTTTTTATCTTTTTGTTCAAACTTAACTTTACCGTCAATTAAAGCATAAATTGTATGATCTTTTCCGATTCCAACGCCAGCACCTACATGTACTTTTGTCCCTCTTTGTCTAATAATAATGTTACCTGCAATAACATCTTCACCACCAAACTTTTTAACTCCTAGTCTTCTACCAGCTGAGTCTCTATTATTGTTAGTACTACCTTGACCTTTCTTGTGAGCCATATTCTATCCTTATGCCGCTATTTTAGTAATTCTAACTCTAGTGAAGCTTCTTCTGAAACCTCTTTTTAGTTTACTATCTTTTCTTCTTAGTTTTTTGTAAGAGATCACTTTTCTATCTCTACCTTCAACTACAACTTCAGCTGTAACTACTGCACTTGCAACTGTTTCACCAGTTGTTAATGCAATTCCATCATTTACAGCTATTACTTCCGTAAACTCGATTATTTCTTTTGCTTCTTTACTGAGCTTATCAACATTTAAAATATCACCTTCTGACACTTTATATTGCTTTCCACCAGTTTTGATAATTGCGTACATTGCTTATCCTCTAAAATTTATAAAGCGAATTATACTTATATTATCTTTAAAAGTTCTTTAAACAAAATCAATTAATGAAATTTTGATGTAATTGCAATAATATCCATCTCTATCATTGCATTTTTAGGCAATGCTTTCACTTCAATTGTACTTCGTACAGGTTTATGATCACCAAAAAATTCTGCCATAATAACATTCACTACACCAAAATCACTCATATCAGTTAAAAATATATTCACTTTAAGTACTTCATTTACAGTTATTTCACTTGCATTTAAAATAGCTTCAATATTTGTAAATATTTGTCGTGTTTGTTTTTTTATATCGTTTTCAACCATTTCACCATTTAACTTTAAAGCAATTTGTCCTGATGTATATAATAATCCATTGTACTTTACGGCTTGCGAATAAGGACCTATTGCCGCTGGTGCTTTGTCTGTTGTTAAAAATTCCATCTATTTTTCCTATTATTGTTTTTGTGATTATACACTATTGCCAATTAATTATACTTTTAACAAACAATAAGTTTTTTAGATTTTAATTCTATAAGTTTATATTTTAATTGTCGAGTAAGATTCACTTTTTCTCTATAATCTATACTTTCATTATAATTTAACTGTTGTATCTTCCTTTTATAATAAGGAACTAAAATCATCACTAACTGATTGTTCCATTCCTCTTTTGTATAAGTTATAATATGTTCATTTAAAAGTAATCCAACTAAATAAGGATCATTTGGATTATTTATCAACTGCATATATTCATTGGCATGTCTTTCAAACATATCTGCACTTAATTCTTTTTGAGCTATTTCTAATAATTCAGGAAAATCTAAAATCGTTTTAATGATACTTAATTCAGAAATATCTATAGAAGAAAGATTTACATTAAATGATCTTTGATTTTCAAAATGCTGTACTTGTATCAATTGAGAATTTACATTCAATTTTCGTGCTAATAAACGAGAGTATTCCTCTTGTAAAATAGGAGTAAGTGTTTTTAGGTATTCGTTGGACTCTTGGAGTGCTGCTTGTTTCTCTTGTGGATTTTCTAAATTATATTTTTTGATAATAAAATCAATTACAAAATCAATAAAAGGTGTTGTTTTTACAAAAAGAGCATTGAGTTCATCTATTTTATTTTTTTGTACCATATCAGCAGGATCCATACCCTCTGAAAAAATAATAACTCCCCCATCAAACTGACTATGACCCAATAATAAACTTGCCTTATATGCAGCATTCAATCCAGCTTTATCTCCATCATATGCTACAATAACTTTAGGCTCACCTCTTTTTAATAAAGGTAAATGATCAGATGTAAGTGCAGTACCCAATGTAGCAACTGCATTTGAGAAGCCAGCTTGATGTAGCATAATTACATCAAGGTAACCCTCCGTTACAATGATACTTTTTTGTTTATATATAGTCTCTTTTGCTAAATTGTATCCATATAAAAGTCTTGATTTATTAAAAAGTTTTGTTTGAGGAGAATTTATATATTTTGCATTATGTCCTGTGATGGTTCTCCCACCAAACCCCACAATATTACCTGTAATTGTATAAATAGGAAAAGTTATCCTCTCTATAAATCGAGAATACAGACCATTTTGACCAGTATCAATGATACCAAACTCTTTTGCATCTGCCAAATTTAAAAAACTTTTTTTTAAGAAGTTTATAGTATCGTTAGAATTACTTGCATACCCTATCTCAAATTTTTCTATAGAAAAGTCAGAAACTCCTCTATTTTTAAGATAATTTTTTGATTCTACATTGTGAATCAAAAGTTTTTGATAATACTCATTCACTTTATTTATAATAGAAGAATCTATTTTTTTATAATTTGTATCATATTCCAAAGATACATTAGACATTGCAGCTAATTTTTCCAACGCTTCAGGATATGATAACTTTTCATACTCCATCACAAATTTTATACTATCACCCCCCACTCCACATCCAAAACAATGATAGATTTGTTTTGCAGGGCTCACTACAAAAGAAGGAGTTTCTTCCCCATGAAAAGGACAACACGCCTTGAAATTAGCACCTGCTTTTTTTAATTCTAAAAATTGAGAGATTACATCTACAACATCTAAATGGGATTTGAGATTTTCTATTGATTCTTTTGTTATCATTAAAGCAATAATACACTATATGTTATTTGTAATTTATTAAAATATTGATATAAGTTAAGTTTTATATACACAATAGATGTTAAAATTCACATATGATATATTTAACAATAAAACTCGTACACATATTTTCCGTATTTATATACGGTGGTTTTCTTTTTACAGATAATTTATTTTTATCAAAAATAAAAAATGATTTAACAAATGATCAACATACACAAGTTAGAGAATACTTTATGAAATATGTTCGTAAAGTTGTTCCAAAAGCTCTTATCGTGGCTGTGTTCTCTGGTATTTATTTATTTTATATAAATTTTGGTATTATTGAAGAGACAGGATTGAGTAATTTTCAAATATTACTGAGTATCAAAGCTTTTCTAGGATTATGGTTGGGGTTACGGGGAATATTACAAGTTTTTTTTAAAATTCAACCTTTCGTATTTAAAAGTCATCTTTTCCCATTTATTTTAGTAATTACAATCATCTGTTTATCTCAGATAATGTTTAGCGTATAATAAATGCTTCTTTTAGGTAAAGATTTGTTAAATTGACATATTTTATAAGTATAATACAGATATACTCGCTAAATTTTATTATACAAGGAAAACTATGAAAACAATGATTTCAATTTTATTACTTATTTCTATTACATGCGGAGGATTATTTTATCTTTATTCTGATGGTGGACCGATCAATAAACTTCAAAATGAAGAAACGAAACAAACTATAGAAAAATAAATTAAGAAATATTTTTGGGGTGGTGACTCGTGTTGGATTCGAACCAACGGCCACTTCCTTAAAAGGGAAATGCTCTACCGACTGAGCTAACAAGTCATATGATATACAAGTGGTACTCCCTACACGATTCGAACGTGTGACCTACGCCTTAGAAGGGCGTTGCTCTATCCAGCTGAGCTAAGGAAGCATAAAAAATTTATTGAAAATAAAAGTGGAGCGGGAGACGAGACTCGAACTCGCGACAATCTGCTTGGAAGGCAGAGGCTCTAGCCAACTGAGCTACTCCCGCTTTTATTAGTAATGGTGCAGATGATGAGATTTGAACTCACACGCCGTTAAGCACGAGCCCCTCAAGCCCGCGTGTCTACCATTCCACCACATCTGCTTTTTATATTCGGAATTATAGCAAAGATATATAAATTTAACCTTATAAAAATACTCTTTTGTAATAAATTGCAACAATCAAAAACATACTACCCAAAATAACCGATATGAAATCCAAAGATATATAAGATGCCATAATCCCTATAAAAAATGTGGTTATTACATTTCCCATCATAAAAACCATCTCATTATAAGCCAATACTCTGCCTAAATACTGTGATTCTACTTTATCTTGTAGCATCGCATAGGTATATGACCATATAGTTGTAGTAGCTATCCCTGTCAAAAACATTCCTACTAAACCAATATAAAAATTTTCTTGAACAGATGCCCAGAAAATAATAGAGAAACCTTGTGCAATAAAAACAAAAAACATTCTCTCTTGTGTTATCCAATTACTAATAAGTAATGGACCTATCATCAAAGCAAATGCTCGTATAGCATTAGTAATACCAATAGCTAACGGAACAGCAATCACAAATTTATAATGATAATCTGCCAATAAAGTCACCAGCGTATCAAAAGCTGTCAAGCCTACACTTGCATGGAGTATCATATAATGAATCAGATATTTATTATCTCGCATATATTCAATACCATCTTGAATTGATTTGACAATACTTTTATGTACCTTACTTACCTCTACATGAAAATGAATTTGAGATAATAATAAAAGTGCCATCAAAAAAAATAATGCATCAATGATGAAAGAGATTTGTGAACCAAAAAGACTCACAACGATACCACCTATTGCCATACCTGCTGTAAAAGTAAAAGACCAAATAATAGAGTGTATCTCATTTGCTTTTACTAAAGATTCTCCCGATAATATTTTTGGTAAAAGGGTCATCTCTGTAGTAAAAAAAATAGAAGCACTTCCCATACGAATAAAAAGTAAAATTAAAAGTAACCAGACATCATCTAAAGAATGAATCAATAAAAAGCACAGTGTCATAGTGAGTTCTACACTCAAAAGTGCAAACATCAGTTTTTTGACATCTACCCTATCTACAATTGAGCCACTAAACGGAGAGAGTACAATCCCTGGTATAAGATGCATCGCTGTAACAGATGCAATTAAAAATGGACTTGCACCAAAATCTATAAGCATAGAATAGATAGCAACATTTGAAAACCATGCTCCAAAATAGGCTATAAACTGAACACTTGAAAGTTGTCGTACAACTTTGTGTGTTCTAAAAAGTTCTCTATAGGACAAAATTATCTAAATTCTATTTTTACAAGATTAGAAAAAGTTTGCGGTGATGGCACTATAATTTCACACTTATAAGAAGAGATATGAGTCGTATCAGCTATGGCATAAAGTTTTGATATTTTCAGATCTGTTTTTTTCCCATCCAAAAAAATAGTTTTGTTTCTCAGTTCTTTTGCTGTATCTATTGGTACAAAGATTTCCAACTTTCCAGCACTTAGATCCATACTTGTATAAAGTAAAACGCCAGGAGTTACATAATCCCCAACTTCAACAGCAATATCATAAATATACTCCTTTTTAACATACAAAATTTTTTTTGCAAGAGTATCTTTGAGTGTTGCTATTTTTGTTTCAAGGTCACTTATATTTGAACTTATATTTAAAATAGTAATCTTTTGGTTATCTTTATCAAACTTTGATTTTGAAGATACTTTTTGATAACTTCCCAATATACCTTTTTGAATAGTTAAAATATCTTTTAAGTTTTGAAGCTTTATCTTTGATTGTTTCAAATCTTCCTGGTCTATTTGTGAATCAATACTAAGTAGTTTACTATTATCTACATTTTTTGATTCTAAGTCACTATTGACTAAAAGTACTTTTCCACTCACTGCTGATTTTACATTGTAGATTTTAATAGGGTTTAATTTAGAATAATATTCATTTGCAAATCCAAAGGAATTCAATAACATCAACGCTATAATAATTTTTTTCATCTCTTCTCTCCTGTATCTAATGGTCGAAATATATCATCATTTATCTTTATATTGAGTTTAATTTTTTCATTGATTGGATTTATAAATTTTGCTATATATTCATTATCTTCAAAAGTAAACAAAATATCTTTATAACTCAAATACCCATTTTCTAAAGTAAAACGGACATTAATTTCTGCTTTCTCAGAATTTTCCATAAAATCTTTTCGCATATCTTGATAGACAAACAACTCTACCTCTTTTGATTTGAAACTATTTATTGTATATATATCTGCTGTGGTAAGTTTGGCTTTGAGTAAATTTATCTCCTCATCATAGACAATATCACTAAAAACTGGTTTACCATATACTACTTTGAGTGCTTGATTTATACTTATTTTCAATAAAGGCTCAAGATTTTCTTTTTTTGAATAAAACTCTTTGAGTGTGTGTAATTTTCCATTATAAAAACCTATCTTTCCAGCGTACTCTTCATTGATGTGGTCAAGTTCCTCTTTTCGACTCTCTTTAATCGCCTTGAGTCTTTGAATATAACTAAAGTATGTTTCATATTTTACAGGGTCTAAAGTAGCCCCATCATCTTTGAGAGCTTTTTTTAAAGGAATTTCAGGCTTAGTAGCTTTTAATGCTTCCCCTAAAAAATAGTTCATCATCACATTAAATTTTTCATTAACATCTAAATTTTCATAAGGATTGTTAATAGCAAATAGTACCATCGGTAATAAAACAATTATAAGCACTATTTTTTTCATAATATATCTCTTACACAACGGATATATTTTTCATCTTTTGCCAAAGAGAGCGTACTTTTCCCTGTATTAAAATCTACTATCCAAACATATCGAGTATCTTTAACAAAAAGAGATTTACTTTGATACAATCCAGCTTGAATATATTTAAATTTTTTATCTATTGCATTGCTATTACTTAAGTCAACAATCTGTTGTAACTCTTGTATGCTAGGAACTCTCCAATCAATATATCCATTGAGAACCGTATTTTCACAATAGATTTTGGCTGTGACAAATGTTTCTAAATATTTTTTTACTTCACTATTATCTTGCCACATTAATCTATTTTTTTCATCAATTACACTATTTTTTACCTTTGTATAAGATATCTCATTTGCATTTATATGTACAAAAAACACTATCATCAAAATAATATATTTCATCAATAATTCCCCTCTTCTTGTGAGATCTCTCGTACACAACGAATATGATACCTCTTCAGATCAGAAGCGACACTTGTCTTACCATATTTAAAATCAACATACCAATTTTTCTTTTTGTTCAAAATACTTTGTGTTGCTGTCCAGTATTTAGTAGATTTTATATGCTTAATTTTCTCACTACTTGCTGGATTTGTAGTACCATAATCTACAAGGGAAAGGAGTTCAAAATATTGTGGTACTCTCCAATCTTCTCTGTTTGCTATAGCTAGTTTTTTACAGTATCTTTTAAATTCTAGCTCATTAAGTTTAAGTGTTTTATTCACAAGTTGATCTTGCCACATAAGATTTTTTTGTATATATACCACATCTTTAATGGCATCTAATTTCTCTTTTTTTTGCGTATTTAAATCATCATGATATTGTTTTACTTTGAGTGGATAAGTATTTTGAACATATTTTTGGATCAGTAAATTTGCTTTTTCTTTATTGATATTCATAGTACTCGTCGCACCCCACAACACCTCTTCACCAAAAAGAGATATTTGTAAAATAAAAAGTATTAAAGTTATATATCGAATAATTTATCCTTTTGTATTATATTTTGCAACGATTTCAAAATATTCTTTTTCTCTTTTTTAAACTCTTCTAAAGAAAGATTTTCTAACCTATAAATAATTGTATCCAATTCCTCATTAAGTGTTATATACACAAATAGTACCTTAAACAGTTCTTGAGGTGTTGCAGACTTTTTCACAAGTTTAAACAAAGGTATCTCTTCTTTTTTAACTGTTCTTTTTTGAAAGAGTACAATAAGCACTATCACTATCATTCCACACACCAAACCAACAACAAAAAAGAAAACTTTTTCTTGAGATGAGGATGGAATAGTTTTCGTATAACTCTCTTTATCCCCTTTATCTAGCTTATTTAAAGAGTTTTGAATAGGGGCAATTTCCAGTTTTTTTACCACTTTTGCTTCCCCTTTGACCTGAATATCATACGCTTTTGTTCGTATTGTTTTTATTTTTAGAGACTTTTTATCAAAATATTTCAGCTCGACACTTGGAATAGTAAAATTTTCTTTCCCTACAATAGAGTATGTTTTGGTATATTTTCCCCCATAAAGATTATTGTGAATATTATATTCTTTTTTTGCAGGATTATCATAAATAGTAGCCCCTGCAATATCCAGAACTATCTCTTCTAAATCATCAATATTTCCTCGTCCATTAATATATAATTTATACGATACCGCATCACCTTGATTGATGTTTGTTTTATCCACACTTGCATCTATTGTAAAATCACCTACAAGATCTATATCTTGAGGTAAGGCTTTGACATTCAATTGTAATTTATTAGAATATACATTAACCGTATCTGTTTGTTGTGAAAGAAAAAAACTATTACTATTCCCTTGTTTTACTGTAGAAACACCTATTTTTAAAGCATCTAGTTCAATATCACCTGATTTTTGGGGAAATAGTAAATATTTTATCTCCTGCTCCACATAAGAAGTTGTATTATCTTTTTTTGGCTTTGTTTGTAACTCTTTCACCCAAAAATTGTTAAATGCAGGTTTTTTAAAATCCAAACCAACAATATTCAAATCTTTTCTATAACGAAATTTTAAAGTAAACTCTATAGATTCTCCTACATACACCTCCTTTTTATCTACACTTATTGTAAGATCATACAGATCAGAATTTGTTTTGCTAACTTCCAACATCTTAATAGTTTTTTCTTTTGTTTTTTCAACTTTGTTGTCGACTAGTATTTCAAAAGCAGGTACATTTACATCTTTTGTAGCTCGAAAAATATAAGACTGTACAAATTGATAACTTCTTTTCCCATTGATAATAGTAATATTTTTTGAAGTTCCCCCATTTTGTACCCTATTTCCATCTATCTCTTTAATATCAGGCATCTTAATATCTTGTCCAGATGCTGTTATACTCAACTGTACCACATCGTTTTTATAAAATGTATCGGATACATTTATAGCTACTTTTGCATTTAAGAATAGTGGTAAAAAAAATATCCACAAAACAGATTTACCAAGGTTGTTTTTCATCATAATTACTCTCTTTATCAGTTTTTACTTTTTGTAAATAGA
>Ga0193961_1000556_pt1 | contig 14213 bp, 9 predicted proteins | sample FB_4_MG_FD_140371 | JGI IMG/M metagenome (GOLD analysis project Ga0193961, IMG submission 140371) | Microbial mat bacterial communities from the Broadkill River, Lewes, Delaware, United States - FB_4_MG | ecosystem: Environmental > Aquatic > Freshwater > River > Microbial mats | place: USA...
GAGGTAGCATAAAATCCCTGCCTAACAAAAAGCTGTAATGCCGTGTCTAGTATGACTTGCTTTTTATTGGTTTGACTCATCGATCGGTTTCCTCAAGTAGTTGACGGGAATATTAATTAACGTAAGAAAAATTTCAACAATAGACGCTGGATAAATCCACCATAAGGAGGGTGGATTAGTTTTCCTGTATTGAGATATTTGCCACGGCTAAGTACTGTTTTTGCATGGCTGAAAGTTAAGAACCCTTCCTTACCATGGTAGTGTCCCATGCCTGATGGACCAATGCCACCAAAAGGCGCATCGTCGGCGGCGACATGAAAGACCGTGTCGTTAATACAAATACCGCCCGAATGAGTATGCGTCATGACTTTTTGTTGTGTATTGGTGTCGAAGCTCATTAGGTAAAGCGCGAGTGGACGAGGACGTTGATTTACATAATTGATCGCGTCATTGATGTCATCGTACGGGAGCACAGGTAGAAGTGGTCCAAAAATTTCTTCTTGAACTATCAACATATCATCGCTGGTGTTACTGACTAGTTGCGTTGGAATCTTACGTTTTTCGGAATCGATTGACTCTCCATTAGCGCTGATCACCGTCGCACCTTTTTGTTTCGCATCATCAATTACTTGTAATATCCGCTCAAACTGGCGTTGATTGATCACGCTACCATAGTCTTTATTGCTGCTCACATTGCCATACATGCGAGTAAATTTTTTCTTATAGGTTTGAATAAAGCTGTCGAGTTTTTCACGAGGGACTAAAACGTAATCTGGCGCTACGCAAATTTGACCGGAATTTAAGCACTTACCGTAGATCATCCTCTCCACAGCGGTATTTATATCAATGTCGTCGGCAATGATAACAGGTGACTTGCCGCCTAGTTCTAACGTCACTGGCGTGAGGTTGTTTGCCGCAGAGCGCATAACATGGCGCCCAACCGTTGTTGAACCGGTGAAGAGCAGGTGATCGAATGGAAGTGATGAGAATTCAGCCGCTACATCTGCCTCGCCCTCAACACAAACAACTTGAGTCTCATCAAAAATGCTAGCGAGCATCGAGATGAGTACTTGGTTAGTTTTCGGAGTAAATTCAGAAAGTTTGAGCATGGCACGGTTACCCGCAGCCAAAGCGGTGATCAGTGGACCAACTGAAAGCATAATTGGGAAATTCCACGGCACGATGATGCCGACCACACCCAGAGGTTGATAGTGCACCTCGACTTTTGCCGGAGACAACAGCAATCCAGCGTGACGAGAGCTGGGTTTCATCCATTTTTTTAGATGTTTTAAGCTGTAGTTTATGTTGTTAATACAAGGCAATATGTCAGAAATAATACTGTCATCTAATGAACGGTTACCGTAATCATGGTTGAGCGCCGCCACCAAAGATTCTTGATTGCGTAAAATCGCCGTTTTTAAATTCTTTAATTGCTCGATTCTTATCTCATAGCTAGGGGCTGGTTCAGCTAAGTAGCTAGTGCGTTGTTTACCAAAAAGCTGTAAAAGAGAGGCGGCTGTCTGGCTGTTAGTTTGCATGTTCATTATCTGAGCTCCTAGTTTGGGCGCTATAAATAGACTGATTAGTCGGTCTGATATTAGGGTGGTTTGAGTGAAAGGTCAAATACTAGTCACTAAATGGGCGCCAAATAGACGTAGAAGACAAGATAGTTAAAGTAGGGAAGGTCTAGAGCCAGGTTAGTTGTTAATGGAGCAAGTTAGGGGAATTAGTATCATAGTTGATTGAAAAAGGACTCCGTTAGGAATCCTTTTGTAATTTACTGTGCCGTCTTTGTGACTGTTCTAAGCGATTGCGTTTTCCAAAACTTTGCGGCTTTCTGCAAGGGTGATCGCTTGGGTTTCACCCAAGGCAACCATGCCATGCTTTTGCAATTGTTCGATTACTTTATCAACGGCCGTTGTTTTCTCACCCTCGTATTCAGTGAGCTTAGTGCTAACACCGAGGTTGTTATACAGTGCTTCCATCGCATCGATAGTGCGCTCAGCGAGATCGCTGGTTGGTTGTAAATCGAAAACTGCGCTGCCTAGCTTTTCGAGTTTTGCACGTTTGTTTTCAATCTGATTGCGCAGTAGAGATGGTTGAATGATCGCCAATGAACGAGCGTGGTCTACATGCCATAACGCTGTCAATTCATGTCCAATCATATGTGTAGCCCAATCGTGAGGTACGCCCGAGCCGATAAGCCCGTTAAGCGCTTGGTTGGCTGTCCACATTAAGTTTGCACGCCATTCATCGCTATCACGTTGAGCGTATTGATCAGCAAGTTGCTTTAAGTTGCGTAGCAGTACTTCGGCATAACCATCTTGAACCATATGACCATGATTAAACGTTAAGTATTGTTCACACACGTGCACCCAAGCATCAACAAGACCGTTAACGAGCTGACGTTCAGGAAGTGATTTCATTACATCCGGGTCCATTACTGCGAAAACAGGCTGAACAAACGGAGATAAGAAGGGTAATTTGTCTTGAGTTTCTGCTTTAGTGATCACCGCACCAGAGTTTGATTCAGAGCCAGTCGCGGGTAGGGTAAGAATAGCGCCGAGTGGTGTGGCAGAGGTAACTGCATGTTTGCCAACCAAAATATCCCAGCCATCTCCGGCGTAGTGTGATGCGGCCGCAATGTATTTACAACCATCAATGACTGAACCGCCGCCGACCGCAAGAATAAAATCGATTTGGTCAGATTTAACAATTTCAACAGCTTTATCAAGAGTCTCTTTTGTTGGGTTAGGCTCAACACCTGAAAACTCTTGCCATTGGTGCTGTGAAAGACTACTCACCACTTGGTCATAAACGCCGTTTGTTTTAATTGAGCCACCGCCGTAAACGACTAAGACGCGGCTATCAGATGGTATTGCTGTGGCAATTGCTTCGATTTGACCTTGACCAAAAAAAATCTTTGTAGAGTTTTGATAAGCAAATTTCATCGACATTGTTGTTTCCTCTTCGAGTGAGAGCTGTATTTTTGATTGTAATGCTAACTATGTGACAGCAAGTATAATCACTTATAGAAAGATGGGGTTGTGGTGCAGACAAAACAAGCACACTAACTGATTTAAATGACAAACTTATGTAAAGATAATTTACTGTATAAATAAAGATTTGTAGATGAGATAGCTGCAAAAACGGGAAAAGATAGTTTACAGATTTACCGTTTTTATTTTGCTGACTTTCAGTAATACTAAAGGTCCCCTATAGGAGATCTAGTCAATCTCTTAAAAACACCCTCCTAAGTGAGGGTGTTTTGCTATTCGTTATTTGATCAAGCGGCGGAGTCACCATGCGTGCTAGCCACCGGATGCGCAGTAATACTTTCTAGCTGACGGCTTACTCGAACTGATGGTTTATTTAAATTGATAACTTTCCGGTATGACAACTACGCCATTGTTTGAAATATGGAAACGCTTCGCATCTTCTACCGAGTTATAGCCAATTTCAGTATGAGCAGGAATGTGAACATGCTTATCGATGATGCAGTTTTTAATTTGGCAGCCCTCACCGATAATGACATGGTTAAATAGAATGCTATCCATCACCGTTGCCCCGTCTTCTATCCGGACTGCTGGGGAGATAATTGAGTGTTGCACAGATCCTCCGATATTAACGACGCCGTCGGCAATAATTGAATCGATAAATATTCCTTCGTTCCCTGTTGCTGACGAGACGGTGCGTGCTGGTGGGTATTGTGGTTCGTAGGTTCGAATGGGCCAATCTTGTTGGTAGATGTTCATCGGTGGAACAGGGTCAAGTAAGTCCATATTTGCCTGATAGAAGGAATCAATTGTGCCGACATCTCGCCAGTAACAATCTTTCGCCACCCGCCCCAGTTCGCTACAGAACTTGTATGCGAATACATCTCCAGTCTCTATTAGTTTGGGAATGATGTCTTTACCAAAATCATGGCTAGACTGTTTGTGTTCCGCATCATCATGCAAACATTCCTTGAGGGTGTCTGCATCGAAAACATAAATACCCATTGAAGCGAAACTACGACCAGGTTTGCCTGGAATACAGGGAGGATCGATTGGCTTTTCAATAAAGTGGGTGATTTCACCTCCTTCACTGCAATCAACGACGCCGAATTCCGTCGCTTCTTGTTGAGCAACTTCCATACAAGCGATGGTAAGCTTCGCGCCGGTTCTTTTGTGCTCTTTTATCATCGCGGCATAATCCATGCGATAAATATGATCACCAGACAACACCACGACATACTTTGCAGAGCTGCGTTCCACTAACCATAGATTGTGATAGATAGCATCGGCTGTACCTTCATACCATTTACCTCCCCCGCGCATTTGAGGTGGAACTACGGAAATAAACTCACCGAGTTCAGGGTTAAATAGTGACCAACCGTCCCTTAGATGCTTTTGCAACGAGTGAGACTTATATTGAGTGAGCACTAAAATTTGTCTCAGCCCAGAATGAAGACAGTTGGTTAAGGTGAAATCAATGATGCGATATTTTGCCCCAAATGGAACGGCGGGCTTGGCTCTATCATCAGTGAGTGGGCTCAATCGAGAGCCTACGCCTCCTGCGAGTATCACGGTGAGGGTGTCTTGCATAGTTATTCCTTAATGCGCCAGCATATCTAGACGTTGTGTCTAGGAAAAGTTAGTACAAGAAGTAAGCCAATCCATAATTTACAATTTTTCCAATGAGTTACTTAAATTTAACAAAATGAGTTGGCTCGCGGTGGTGCAAATATGTATTGCGTTGCACCTAATTGGTGAACTATTAAATATGATATTTACCACCTGTCGTTTGGTAAAATAATCTTTTGGTATATGGCGGTGCCATTTGACTCAATATGAAATAAAAAAAAGAAACACAGATTCGATTGATTAGAACCCAAAAAAAAGCGTCTCATATGAGACGCCTTGGAGCTAAGGTTGGGGGAGGCTAAGCTGAAGTGGCTACCTTATTCTCACGACCTTTCAGGAAGGCATAACTGAAGCCAGTTAAAGCCGTGCCGGCAGCAATAGCCACCAAGTACATAAGCACTGGTGAAATTGCATTAGGAATTAACAATACAAACAGTCCGCCATGAGGTGCCATAAGTTTTGCTCCAAATAACATAGAAAGGGCACCAGTGAGTGCGCCACCCGCCATACAGGCTGGGATAACGCGCATTGGATCTTTTGCCGCAAATGGAATCGCACCTTCAGAGATGAAACACAAACCTAGAACAAACGATGCTTTACCTGCTTCACGCTCGCTGTTTTCAAATTTCTCTTTCGCTAGGAATGTCGCTAGACCCATACCAAGAGCAGGAACCATACCCGCCGCCATAATTGCCGCCATCGGTGCATAGGTTTGAGATGCAAGTAAACCAACACCGAATGTGTAAGCGGCTTTGTTTACCGGACCACCCAAGTCGAAACACATCATTGCACCAAGAATCACGCCCAGAAGAACCGCATTAGCCGAACCCATGTTGTTCAAAAAGTCAGTCATCGCCGCCATGATGCCAGCAACAGGACCACCAACTACATAAATCATCACCAAACCAGTAAACAAGCTCGCAATGAATGGAATGATCAAAATAGGTTTCAATGCTTCCATTGATTGAGGAAGGTGAACCTTATCTGCAATGAACTTAGCGGCGTAGCCGGCAATGAAACCGGCGGCAATACCACCAAGGAAACCAGCACCCGTTGAACTTGCTAACATACCGCCAATTAGACCTGGCGCTAAGCCTGGGCGGTCGGCGATAGAGAAAGCAATGAAACCCGCGAGGACAGGAATCATTAGGGCGAATGCAGAACCACCACCAATTGTCATAAGCGCAGCGGCTAGCGAGCCTTCTTCTTTAAAGGCTTCGATGCCGAAGACAAAAGAAAGCGCGATGATCAAACCACCAGCAACCACGACTGGCAGCATGTGTGATACACCTGTCATCAAGTGTTTATAAACACCTTTCTTCTCTTCTGATGCAGGAGCAGACCCACCTGAGCCCGTTGATTGGTATGGCACAGCTAGGCTAAAGGCGTTAGAGATTTCTTGATCAGTTTTCTTTAGCGCAAGCCCTGTGCTGGTTTTGTATAACGGCTTGCCATTGAAACGATCAAGCGGTACTTCGATATCAGCAGCAATAATAACCAGATCAGCATCAGCAATATCTTGGTCGGTGAGTTGGTTTTTTGCACCAACTGAGCCGCGCGTTTCGACTTTAATTTGGTGCCCCATTTTTTTTGCATGTGTTTCAAGCGCTTCCGCAGCCATGAAAGTATGCGCAACCCCAGTAGGGCATGCTGTAATTGCGACGATTTTCTGACTGCTAGAGTTGCTGCTTGTAGGCAATACAGCGCTGGTGCTGAGTATTTCTGCAGTTTCAGAGCTATAGGTTAGTACTTGTTCTGCATGTTGAATAACTTGCTCGATAGAAGCACTAGCTACTTTTTTTCCAACGAAACGTGAATCGTCGACTTCTCTATTCGCAGCGATAAGTATGAAGTCACTTTGTTCTATTTGAGCCTTAGAAACAGGGTCTGATTTGACTATGTTTGATTGGCATTCTATATGGGCTGTCCAGCCTAAATTTTGCGCAGCTTTTTTTAAAAGTCCGGCCGCGATGATGCTGTTAGCAACACCACTAGGACAAGCAGTAATAATCGTTACGTTCATAACATCGACCTTTTGTTATTCGTGTATTTTGCTATTCGTTCAAAGACGAAATTGGATTGATCTCTATTTTTTCTTGTAAGGTTTGTAGCAGTGATACATCGTCCACCCCAACACCCACTTGGCTGACTGCCAGTGCGGATAAGCTGGTAGCAAAACGAAGTAAATCGGTTTTGCTCATCTCTTTCATGTGTCCCCAGCACATCCCTGCAACCAAGGTATCACCGGCGCCAACAGTGCTTACCACATCCATTTTTGGTGGTTTTGAGCACAGCCATTGGTTCTCGTTTAGCCACATCACGCCATTTGCTCCCATTGAGACAACAATATTTTCGATGCCAGTTTGGCTAAGCTGCTCGGTAATGTTTGTTACGTCTTGCTGAGTTCGTATCTGTGTACCAACAAGCTCAGACAGTTCTTCATCGTTAGGTTTGATTAGCCAAGGTTTCGCGCTAATCCCCGCTTTTAGTGCTGTTCGGCTTGAATCGAAAATTACCTTTTTGCCGCGTTGCTGTAATAGAGATACCCATTTGGCACATAGTTCTGGGCTAACTCCTTGTGGTAGGCTACCGGCAAGAACAAAAAACTGATGGTCTTGGCACAACTCGTCTAATGTTGTTTCGAAAGCTTCAATATCCGCGTCATCCACGCATACACCTGGAAAATTGATATCACTGACGGAGCCACTTTGTTCAACCAGCTTTACGTTGATTCGTGTTGCACCTTTCACGCGGATAAAACGGTCTGTAGCGTTAATTTCATTAAATAGCTGACAAAATAACTCTTGGTTATCTTCCCCTAAGAAGCCTGTCACGGTGACATTCGCGCCAAGGTCGGAAAGAACTTTTGCTACATTGACACCTTTACCAGCTGCATGAAAATGACTGTTATTGACTAAGCTAACGCTGCCTTTATTCAGTGTGTTTAACGAGCCTGTCAAATCTAGAGCAGGGTTTAGGGTAATGGTGACGACTTTATTACTCATACTCATTGCTTAACCTTCCCCTAAGCCGGAATCAATGGCGCGTCCAATTGCAGCAATAGCGTTGGCAGCATCACTACCTTGTGCAGAAAATTCGAGTTGGTGTCCATGCTTTACGCCCAAGCCAATCACTTTCATTAAGCTTTTCGCATTGACTGGGGTGCTCCCACTATCAAGGTTACGAACTGTAATGGTGCTATCGAATTTTTTTGCGCATGCAACCAGCATTGCGCCAGGACGAGCGTGCAGTCCATGAGCATTACGAATTTTAAACACTGCGTTATTACCGTCTGCAGATTGATCAGTTTCAACGTTCAATGCTTCTAAACTAGGGACAAATAAGTTAATCAGTTCATTTGCTGATTTATCGACCAAAGTTTTTATTTGCTTAGAGATGACCAGCTCAGTAATGGCATTGAGTTGACTACGGTGGGCATCGTTACAACCCGAGAATGTAATTAATGCATTAACTGGAATATTGTCGTGTAAACACTGATTTGCAGTAGAAACAAACGCCATTCCAGTTTTGTTTACGCCTTTATCTGACGCTAAAAGCCAAATTCCATCACCAAGGTGAGTAGGGGATTTAGAGACAATGTCAGCAACGAACTCGTTGGCAACGCTACCGCTGTTTTTTAGTAGCCCTGCTGAAACTGCTGCCATTTGGATCATGTCACTCGCTGGAAAATCCAACTGAATGTGGCTAGCATCGAAATCGATAACTAATTGGGTTTCACCCGCTAATAGCGCAATGATCTGCTCGGCACTTTGCGCGTTTTTCAATGCTTGTTCAACACCGTCGGCAGAAAGCACTTTGGTTAGCTGCTTAAGAATACCAAGATGTTCATCACTCTTTGCTGCGATACCGATAGCTAGGTAAGCGGTATTACCGTCACCCCAATCGACACCATTTGGAAAATGTGCCACGGCGACGCCTGTCTGTTTCACGAGATTTCTTGTATCTGTTGTGCCGTGAGGAATGGCAATGCCGTTGCCCAAATAAGTTGAATGTTGTGCTTCACGTTCTTTCATACCGTGGTGGTAATGGGCTTCAACTAAGCCTTTATTTGTTAGTTGTTCAGCAAGGAATGCAATAGCTGATTGCTTGTCCTTTTGCTCCTGATTGAGCGTGATGTCTTGGGTGGAAAGCTTGAGCATATTAACCTCGTTCAATTCATTTAGGTTTTAGCTGAAACGATTCAGCAATCGGTTAAAAAAATTCAGCAAATGCGCATTGTTTAGTATAAGTTGCGACAACCACTACAAATTAAGGCTTTGCTGAATCCTTTCAGCTTTTATGCTGTATCGATTCAGCTTATAATGCAAATAAGTTAGTGATCATCGTTTTTAAACTTTGATCTAATCCACAGAAAACCGGGTTAAGAATGACATTAGATGAAATAGCGAAGTTAGCTGGCGTGTCAAAAACCACCGCGAGTTATGTGATTAATGGTAAGGCTCAGCAATATCGGATCAGTCAAAAGACACAGCAGAAAGTGATGGCTGTGGTTGAGCTACATAACTATCGACCTGATCTCGCGGCAAGTTCACTAAGAGTTGGGAGTAGCCGTTCATTTGGCTTAATCATTCCCGATCTCGAAAACACCAGTTATGCACGTCTTGCAAAATTGCTTGAACAAAACTCACGTAAAGCGGGCTACCAAATTTTAATTGCCTGTTCAGATGATGATCCTGATACCGAACGAGCGGTCGTACATGCGTTAGTAAGTCGTAAAGTTGATGCTTTATTTGTCGCCAGTTGTATTCCAGAGGCTAACGATTTCTATTTGGCGCTACAAAATAAAGGGACGCCTGTTGTTGCGCTTGACCGCCCGTTGGATGATGAACATTTTTGTTGCGTACTCAGTGAAGATTTCGAAGGCGCCTATGAGTTAGCTAGTTCAATTGTGTCAGAGCGCGTAAAAACAATCGGCGTGATAGGTGCCTTGCCAGAACTCACGGTGTCGAGCGTTCGAGAACAGGGCATTCGTTTAGTCGCGACTGAGTCCAACCTCGCGGTTAAGGTGGGTTATGGAGATCACTTTAATCGTGATGAGGGCAAAAAGGTCTTTGCTGAATGGATTGCTGAAGGAAATATACCGGAAGCAGTAGTGACGACGTCTTATACTCTTCTTGAAGGGGTGTTAGATGAACTACTTGCGCACCCTGAGCTGGCACTTAACCTGAAACTTGCGACATTTGGTGACAACCGCCTGTTGGATTTTCTACCGTTCAAAGTTAATTCATTACCTCAACAGTTTGAGATCATAGCGGATAGCGCATTGGCATTGGCACTGAATGCGGCAGCGAAACGTTATGAAGCTGGGGTTGAGTTAGTCCCTCGACAAATAGTGGTGAGAAACTAATCTCTTATGCGTATTAAAAAGCCCTGCAATGCAGGGCTTTTTAGTCACTTGCTTTAAGTATTAGTGCTTAAAGAGATTAACTTGGTCGTTCAATCGCATGGCTATCTGACGTAGATCTTCAGATAGTGCACGTGAGCTTTTAGCCTCGTCAGTTAAGTGGGTAGAAATATCACTGACTTGCTGAATATTCTTGCTCACTTCCTCTGTTACAGTTCGTTGCTCAGAAGCTGCATTTGAGATGTGGGAAGACATCTCTGAGATCTCTTGAATAGAGACAGTGATTTTCTCTAGCGCTTCAGTAGCGTCATTGGCGTCTTCAACACTTGAAGAGGCAAGATCTCGGCTACGCGTCATCGACTCTACGGCTTCCACACTGTTCTTCTGTAGGCTTTCGATCATTTCACGAATTTCTACTGTCGAGCTGTGCGTACGTTGAGAAAGGACACGAACCTCGTCTGCAACCACAGCAAAACCACGTCCTTGATCACCAGCTCGAGCCGCTTCAATTGCCGCGTTGAGTACTAGAAGGTTGGTTTGCTCTGCAATATCACTGATTGTCGACGTGATAGTGTTGATGTCTTGTGCATTACGCTCAAGTTCACCAATGACTCGCGCTGCATTCTCTAGCTGAGAGGCTAGGTTAGTAATCGAGTCCTGGTTACGTTTGATAACACGTTTACCTTGGTCACAATGATCAGTTGAACCATAAGCAGAATCGGCGGTAAGTTTGGCATTACCAGCGACTTCTTCCGCAGCAGCAGACATTTCATGCACAGCGGTCGCGATTTGAGAAACTTCGTTTAACTGAGTCGCTAGTGATTCACTTAATTCAATCGCTAATTTTGTGCTTACTTCTGATTGACTGTCTAGATTTTTCGATGAATTGGAAATGTCTTGGACAATCTCTTGAAGCTTGGCGATAAATGCGTTGACTTGACTGGCTAAAATACCAATTTCATCCTGGGCTTTCACTTCAATACGTTTAGTTAAGTCACCATTACCTTCAGCCAAGTCACGCATTGACTCACTAAGGTTATTAAGTGGTGCAAGTGCACGTTTAACAATGACTAGGGCAATAACTGCAATGATCAATACTTGAATCAAGCCCATTATTATTGATTGACCTAACAACTCTTCTTGTGATTTAAACGCATGTGCCTTGTCGATCACAATGGTGTAGTACCAATCCGTATTTGGTACGCGCTTAGACGTGATCAGTACATCAGCCCCAGAAATAAACGTTTCAACTAACTCTTGGCTTTGAGCAAGTTTGGTTATTTGCGCAGCGCTTAAGTCAGGAGAGATGTTATCGATGGTTTTTAGCGAGAGTTTTGGATCTTTGTGAGCAACAATATTGCCTTTGCTGTTGGTCAAAAATGCTTCTACACCTTCAACCTTAAGGTCAATAACATCACTAACTAAGTTATCAATTTCAACATCGGCACCTAGAACACCAGCAATGCTTCCTTCGGTAAAAGGTAGTGCAATGGTCATGTTCAGACCATTGTTCTGAACATCGTGGTAAGGTTCGGTAATGTTAACACCACCAGATTTAATTGTGTCTTTATACCAAGCTCGTTCACGAGGGTCATAACCCTCTGGTGTACCAAGATCGATACCAAGGATAAATTGCCCATCATCTAGACCGGCATAAGCAACACGGAAATCACCAGCTTTAGAGGCGGTGGCTAGGTACGGTTGTGCTTCAGAAGGATCGATAAAAGCGTCAGATGCGGAACGCACAACGTTGATTTTAGCTTTAATCCATTGATCCATACTCGTGACACTACCGTTAAGTAATGTAGTTGCGTATTGATTAATAGAGCGGGTAGTTTCGTCAAATATCTGCTTGCTCGTAATGTAAGTTTGAGCGGTGGTCATTAGCAAGATAGCGAAAACGAAAGCTAGAGTTAGTTTATTTTTTATTGATAGCGCAGACATATGTGTTTTCCAATACTCGAAGGGAATCGACGAGAGAATACCAGAGGGAATGTGCGCAAATGCAATAGAGCGATTAAAAATAAGACACCTATCGCAATATTAATCTTCGTCCGCGACTTCAATAGTGTAAAGCGTCGCAAGTTTACATGTTTACAGTGAAAATCAACGCTTTATAGACAAAATATAGCCAGCTCGGCTATGCAACATTTACGTATCTAATTATATAAATACAACACAAACTGATTACAAAATATAATTATCACTAACCGATAAAAATAAAAAAGCCCTGATTATCAGGGCTTAGAATATAAAGAACTTAATATTTGAAGAGGTGTACTTGTTGATTAAGTCTGTGCGATATTTGTCTCAAGTCTTCCGAAAGTAAACTCGAATTTCGTGACTCTTCTGAAAGGAGAGATGAAATATCATTCGCTTGCTGAATGTTTTTGCTGACTTCTTCTGTCACCGTTCGTTGTTCAGACGCCGCGTTGGAAATTTGCGAAGCCATTTCAGAAATTTCTTGAATCGAAATGGTAATTCTCTCCAATGCTTCTGTTGCATTATTGGCATCATCAACGCTCGAGGCTGCGAGTTCGCGGCTTTGGTTCATTGAATTGACCGCTTCAAGGCTATTCTTCTGCAGGCTTTCAATCATTTCTCGTATTTTAACGGTCGAGCTATGAGTGCGTTGAGATAACACACGTACCTCATCAGCAACAACGGCGAAACCTCTACCTTGTTCGCCTGCTCGTGCCGCTTCAATCGCTGCGTTAAGTGCGAGTAGATTAGTTTGCTCAGAAATATCACTGATGGTCGAAATAATCGTGTTGATATCTTGCGCATTGCGTTCCAATTGTCCTATCACATTCGAAGCATTTTCTAACTGACAGGCGAGGCTAGTAATCGACTCTTGGTTGCGTCCGATTACCCGCTTACCTTGTTCACAGTTGTCTGTTGAACTAAAGGCAGAGTCGGCAGTCAATTTCGCGTTGTTGGCGACTTCTTCGGCGGTTGCCGACATCTCGTGCACGGCGGTAGCAATTTGTGAAATTTCATTTAGCTGGGCAGATAAAGAATCGCTGATCTCTTTAGCAACTTTGGTACTGATTTCTGATTGACTATCCAAGTTTTCAGATGAACTAGAAATATCATGGACGATCTGTTGAAGCTTAGCGATAAACGCATTAACTTGAGTCGCAAGAAGGCCAATCTCATCTTTTGATTCAATTTCCATACGCTTGGTCAAATCGCCATTACCTTGGGCAAGGTCACGCATTGAATCGGTGAGGTGGTTGAGTGGCAATAATGCCCGCTTAACTATCACCCAAGCAACGACGGCAATGATGAGAACTTGTAACAAGCCCATAAACATCGATCGCCCAATCAATAATTGATGAGATGCAAAAGCGTGGTCTTTATCGATCACGATGGTGTAATACCAATCAGTATTTGGAATCGCTTTTGATGTAATGAGTACATCGGTATTCGAAATAACAGCTTCAACTAAATCGGTGCTGCTAGCGAGCTGACGGACGGTATTGGTGTTGAGATCCGGAGAGATTTTGTCGATAGCCTTAAGTGTTAACGACTTATCTTCATGTGCGACAATCTTTCCATTATTGTTCGTGATAAATGCCGTGACGCCTTCGTCGTCTAATTGCACTGCATTATTTACCAGCGTATCAATTTCAACATCAGCACCGATGACACCTTTAACGCCCCCCGCAGCGAATGGTTCTGCGATGGTAATCACTAGGTTGTTAGATGCAGCATCAACATAAGGTTCGGTAATATGTACTTTTCCTTTGCTTATGGTATCGGTATACCAGTCGCGGGTTCTTGGATCGAAGCCCTCAGGTATATCAAGATCCACGCCAAGTAAGAATTCACCACTGCTTAAAGCCGCATAGACAACGCGAAGGTTGCCTGACTTGGTTGCTTGGGCGAGATAAGATTCAGGAGCGTTTTGATTAATGAATGCGTCGGATGCAGAACGAACGACTTCTATTTTTGAATTGAACCATTGATCCATGTTGTCTACTCGACCATCGAGTAGCGTGTTGCCATATTGGGTGATTGAGCGTTGTGTTTCGTCGAAAATTTGCCTGCTGGTTAAGTATGTCTGAACGGCAGTCATAATTAAGATGGCAGTAACGAAGGCGAGGGTGAGTTTATTTTTTATTGAGAGCGCTGACATATACATCTTTTTCCTTACATCAACATATGAGCAGACGCAGAATATCAGACGGTATACGCAATAGTATGTTAATGAGTTGGAA
>Ga0193961_1000561_pt1 | contig 14163 bp, 17 predicted proteins | sample FB_4_MG_FD_140371 | JGI IMG/M metagenome (GOLD analysis project Ga0193961, IMG submission 140371) | Microbial mat bacterial communities from the Broadkill River, Lewes, Delaware, United States - FB_4_MG | ecosystem: Environmental > Aquatic > Freshwater > River > Microbial mats | place: USA...
TATTTGTATCTTTTTTATAGGAATTTATATTTCTATAAAGATCATCAATACTTTTTTTTCAAATGAAGAAGAATCAATTGAAACCGTTACTTCTTCTCCTACTATTTTAAAAAAAGCAGCTCAGGTTAAAATTTTTAACTTTATTAACAATTAGAATTATTATAAAAAGAAGTTTTTAAAATTTTAAAAAATATTTTTTGTTATTATAGGTTGTTAATAGCTACAATAACTTTTTGTTTTAATATTTTGAAATATCGTTTTTAAAATTATATTAACATTTACTTAAATTTTAAAATGTTTAAAATCAATAGAAATGTGTTAGTTATTAACAAGCTGTTAATAGTGTTAATTAACCATTTTTTTGTATAATATTTTTTAATTTGAGTGTTAATAACAGCTTTAAAATATGTTTAAAACTTGATTTAAAAATTCAATAAAAAAATTTGCGAGTTAAAATCTAATTTTAGCATTAATAAAAACTTTTTATAATTCAAAAAATAGTTTTCTTTTTTAACTCTAAACTTATTCACAATCTTAAATTTATGTAAACTAATTGTTAATCAACTATATAAAAAATATTATTAACATTCGTTTTTATTACTGTTAATAACGGTGAATTTGTATTTTTGTAGCCTAACTTATTAACAAAACTACAACTATGGTAATTGCAATTGGTAATGATCACGCCGGTACTGAGTATAAATTTGAAATTATTAAACAATTAGAACATAAAGGTATTAAAGTTTTAAATTTTGGAACTGATACTTCAGATAGTATGGATTATCCAGATACGATTCATCCTGTAGCTGATGCTGTTGAAACTAATAAAGCAAATTTTGGAATTATAATTTGTGGAAGTGGAAATGGCGCACAAATAACTGCTAATAAACATCAAGGAATTCGTGCTGCACTTTGTTGGAATAATGAATTAGTTGAATTAGCTCGTTTACATAACAATGCAAATGTTTTATCAATTCCTGCTCGCTTTGTTTCATTACAACAAGCTTTAAGTTTTGTAGATATTTTTTTAAATACTGAATTTGAAGGTGGAAGACATCAAAATCGTGTAGATAAAATACCTACAAAATGTTGTTAATATGATTTATCATAATGAAATAACTAAGCTCTTAAATACTAAAAAAATTAAAAAAACTGCGATGCGTATTTTAGTATTGCAGTTTTTTTTAGAACAAAATTCTGCCATTAGTTTACCTCAATTAGAACATAAATTTTATTATTCAGAAAGAACTACACTTTATAGAACATTAAAAACTTTTGAAACTAAAGCTTTAGTTCATAAAATTAATGATGGAACAGGAGTTACTAAATATGCATTATGCGAAAGTAATTGTAAAATTGAAAAGCATACTGATATTCATCCACATTTTTATTGCGAAAAATGTAAAATTACCACTTGTATAAATTATGTGTCACTACCAAAAATTCAGTTAAAAAATTTTAAAGTTTTTACTACCGAAATAATAATTAAAGGAATTTGTGAAGTTTGCAACAAAGTTGCATAAATTTAAACTCTAATTTTGTGTTATAAAATTAAAAAAATGAGTCACAATCATACACATAGTCATACTACTTTATCTGGAACAAATTTATTGCTTTCAATTGTTTTAAATATACTTATTACAACAGCTCAAGTAATTGGAGGTTTTATTTCAGGAAGTTTAGCATTAATTTCTGATGCTGTTCATAATTTTTCAGATGTTATATCCTTAATAATTAGTTATATAGCTAATATTCTTACCCGTAAAAAAAAGCAAACCAAACAATATACTTTTGGGTATAAACGTGCCGAAATTATTGCTGCATTTATAAATGCAGCTACTTTAATAGTAGTAGCAATTTTCTTAGGTATTGAAGCAGTTAAACGTTTTTCAGCTCCAATTGAAATAGAAAGTAATTTAGTTATTTGGTTAGCAATTTTAGGAATTGCCGCTAATGGATTTAGTGTTTTATTATTAAAAAAAGATGCACAAAGTAATTTAAATATGCGTTCTGCATACATTCATTTGTTATCAGATATGTTAACCTCTGTAGCGGTTTTAATAGGTGGTTTATTAATGAAATATTATCAAATTTATTGGGTAGATGGTTTATTAACTCTTATAATTTCAGTTTATTTAATATACCTTAGTTGGGACATTTTAATTTCATCCGTAAAAATTTTAATGCTTTTTGCACCCAAACATATTATGATTGATAATGTTGCTACTGAAGTTTTAAAAATAAATGAAGTTAAAAATATACATCACGTTCATATTTGGCAATTGAACGATCACGATATTCATATTGAAGCTCATATTGAATTTATTAATGATATTAAACTTTCTGAATTTGATACTATTTGCGAAACTATTGAAACTATGCTTTTGGAAAAATTTCATATTAATCATTGTAATTTTCAACCAGAATTTAAGAGAGATGATTTAAAAGAATTGATAAAACAAGATTAATATGTTAGAAGTTGTAGTAAAATCATTCTCAGAATTAACAACAAATGAATTGTATGCAATTCTCCAACTTCGAAGTGAGGTTTTTGTTGTTGAACAAAACTGTGTATATCAAGATATTGATTATAAAGATCAAAAAGCAATGCATATTTTAGGGTTTAAAAATGATAAAATTGTTGCTTATACACGTATTTTTAAACCTAATGATTATTTTTTAAATGCAAGTATTGGAAGAGTGGTGGTTGCGGCTAATGAGAGAAAATATGGCTATGGACATATTATTTTAAAACATTCTATAAAAGCAATTGAACATTATTTTAACGAAATTACAATAAAAATTTCAGCTCAAACATATTTAAAAATTTTTTATGAGTCACATGGTTTTAAACAAATAGGTAATGAGTATTTAGAAGATAATATTCCACATATAGCAATGATAAAAAATTAACTTAAAACTTATATTTAAATGAAAAAGTTAACCATTTTAGTATTTTTAAGCTTAAGTACATTTTATTCTTTTTCGCAAGATAATGGCTTACATAAATTACAATTTTTAATAGGAGATTGGAAAGGAACTGGAAGTGGTTTTGGAAACTCTACCTCAGAAATTACAGCTTCTTATAATTTTATAATGAATAATAAATATATTGAAGTTACCCATGAATCTAATTTTAAACCAACAGAACAAAACCCAAAAGGAGAGCACCATATAGATAAAGGATTTATAAGTTTTGATACTTCTAGAAATAAATTAGTTTACAGACAATTTAACAATGAAGGTTATGTAAATCAGTATATTTTGAATGAAGAATTATCAACAGATGATATTTTTATTTTTGAAACTGAACTTATTGAAAATTTTGTTCCAGGAGGAAAAGCACGTTTAACTATAGAAAAAATTAGTGTTTCTGAAATTAAAACCATTTTTGATGTGTCTTTTCCAAACAAAGAATATAGCTGTTTTGGTACCAATTCTTTAATTAAACAATAATTCATAATTTTTAATGAAAAATTCTAAAGTTAAAATTAATTATATAAAAAACTTAGCCAACGATTGGTATAAATTAGATAAAGTAAATTTTGACTACAAAACCCAAAAAGGAGAGTGGCAAACACAAAATAGAGAATGTTATGATAGAGGAGATGGAGCTGCAATTTTATTATATAATTCTACAAAAAACACGGTAATTTTAACCAAACAGTTTAGAATGCCCACCTACTTAAATGCCAATTCAGATGGTATGATGATTGAAGTTTGTGCTGGATTATTAGATGAAGATGATCCATTAACGTGTATTAAAAAAGAAGCTGAAGAAGAAACCGGTTACCAAATAAACAATCCAACAAAATTATTTGAAATTTATTCTACACCAGGAGCAGTTACAGAAAAAATTCATTATTTTATTGCAGAGTATTCTGATGAAATGAAACTTGGTAATGGAGGTGGCTTAGCTTCTGAACACGAAGAAATTGAAGTATTAGAGCTTAATTTTAACAAAGCTATACACATGATTTCATCAGGAGAAATTAAAGACGCTAAAACGGTTATACTATTACAATATGCACAACTAAATAAATTGTGTAAGTAAATAAACTAATTACCATCCGCTATATTTTGGAGGCGTAATATTATTTAAATTTAAATAGACAATTAATTGCCCACGATGGTGTGTAACGTGATCTTGTAATAAATTTAAAATTTGTAATTTACTTTTTGGTCCTGCAAAAAAATCGACTTTTGTAGTTAAATCATCTAAAGAAATTTGATTAATAATTTTTGAAACTTTATTAAAAGTTATAGTTAATTCCTCTATAATTTCTTTTTTTGTTGTAGGATTAATTTTATTCGTTTTTGTGAAATTTTCATTCATAAAATAAGTTTCGCTTAACCATACCATATTTGATCTAATATGAAGCAACTGTTCTTTAAAACTCATTTGTCGTTCAGTTGGTTTAAAATTAAAGGACTCATCTGGCATTGCCTCTGCTATTTCTAATAAATAATTTTTAGAATTTTCCCATTTCAATAAAAAAGCAGAAATAGCATCATTTTGAGCTTTTAAGTTATTGGAAATTAGTATAATAAATACAATTAATAATTTTTTTATTTTCATGTTAATAATAGTTAATAGAATTATAAATAAAGGCTAAATATACTCAATACTTTTTTATATTTTAGCAACATTCATTTTAAACATATTTTTTAATATTATGGCAGAAGACAAAGAAAAAGTAGCAAAATTAAAAGCATTACAGCTTACTTTAGATAAATTAGATAAGGCTTATGGGAAAGGAACTGTAATGAAAATGGGAGATGTAGCAATAGATGATATAGATGCTATTTCTTCAGGATCATTAGGGTTAGATTTAGCTTTAGGAGTTGGAGGTTACCCAAGAGGAAGAGTTATTGAAATTTATGGTCCAGAGTCATCTGGTAAAACAACATTAACCTTACACGCAATTGCAGAAGCTCAAAAAGCAGGAGGTATTGCAGCTTTTATTGATGCTGAACATGCTTTTGATCGTTTTTATGCTCAAAATTTAGGAATAGATATTGATAATTTAATTATTTCTCAACCTGACCATGGGGAACAAGCTTTAGAAATTGCTGATAATTTAATTTCCTCAGGAGCTATTGATATTGTAGTTGTAGATTCAGTAGCGGCCTTAACTCCAAAAAGTGAAATTGAAGGAGAAATGGGTGATTCTAAAATGGGGTTGCATGCTCGTTTAATGTCTCAAGCTTTGCGTAAATTAACAGGAACTATTCATAAAACCAATTGTACCGTTATTTTTATCAATCAATTACGTGAAAAAATAGGAGTGATGTTTGGTAATCCTGAAACAACAACAGGTGGAAATGCTTTAAAATTTTATGCTTCAGTTAGGTTAGATATTCGAAGAAGAACTCAAATAAAAGATGGCGACAAAGTAATAGGTAATATCACTAAAGTAAAAGTTGTAAAAAATAAAGTAGCGCCTCCATTTCAAACAGCTGAATTTGATATCATGTACGGCGTAGGAATTTCTAAAACAGGAGAAATTTTAGATTTAGGTGTAGAATTTGGAATTGTTAAAAAAAGTGGTTCTTGGTTTAGTTATGGAGATACTAAATTAGGTCAAGGTCGCGATGCAGTTAAAGGATTAATTAAAGACAATCCTGAATTAGCAGAAGAATTAGAAACTAAAATTAAAGAAGCTATTAATTCTCAAGAATAAACGAATTTAATATATTAAACTAAAAGGATTGTTTTAAATTTTAAAACAATCCTTTTTTTGCTAACTATTTATCAATAAAATATTTATTTTATTCAAAACCTTTTCTATATTTAATAAAAGTTTACTTTTGGCACTCAAAAATCATAAAAAATAAATTTTAAATTTTTAGAATTTCTCTATCTCTTTTGAAAAATAATACTAAAAAATTAATTATAGGCAGAACTGATATTGCCGATTTTCCAAAGCTAGAATTGTTTGATATTGATATTAAAATTGACACTGGAGCATTTACATCAAGTTTTCATTGTCATCACATAGAAATTGAAAATCATCAATTAAAATGTCAGTTTTTAGATCCTAAGCATGAAAAATATCATGAAAAATATTTTTTATTTGAAAATTTTACTCAAAAAAAAGTAAAAAGTTCCAATGGAATGGTAGAAGACAGGTATCTAATTTTAACAGAAATTGTTCTTTTTAGTCAGAAATATCCAATTGAGCTTACGCTAACAGAAAGAGGATCTATGAAATATCCAGTATTGTTAGGAAGAAAATTTCTATCCAAAAAATTTATTGTTGATACAGCTAAAAAAAATGTATCATTTAAAAAAACTAATTCATAAAACAAACTCACATGAAAATTGTTGTTTTATCAAGAAATCCAAATTTATATTCTACAAAAAGACTTGTTGAAGCAGGTAAAAATAGAAATCACGAAATGTTAATAATTGATCATACCAAATGTGATATTATTATTGAAAAGAAAAAACCAGCAATTAGATATAAGCATGAGCTTATTACAAATGTAGATGCTGTAATCCCTAGGATTGGAGCTTCGGTTACTTTTTTTGGAACAGCTGTAGTGCGTCAGTTTGAAATGATGAAAGTTTTTACAGCTGTTGAATCTCAAGCACTAATGCGCTCTAGAGATAAGCTTAGAAGTTTACAAGTATTATCCAGAGCAGGTTTAGGTTTGCCAAAAACGGTATTTACCAATTATTCTAAAAACGTAGAAGATGTAATCCATGACGTAGGAGGTACTCCTTTAGTTATAAAATTATTGGAAGGAACTCAAGGTTTAGGTGTGGTTTTAGCTGAAAATGACAATGCAGCAACATCTGTTTTAGAGGCATTTAATGGGTTACAAGCAAGAGTAATTGTTCAAGAATTTGTAAAAGAAGCAAAAGGAGCTGATATTAGAGTTTTTGTCGTTGACGGTGTAGTTGTTGGTGCCATGAAGCGACAAGGAAAAGAAGGTGAATTTCGTTCAAATTTACACCGTGGAGGTACTGCTGAAATTATAAAATTATCTATAGATGAAGAAAATGCTGCATTAAAAGCTGCAAGAGTTATGGGGTTAGGTGTTGCAGGTGTAGATTTATTACAATCAGATAGAGGTCCTTTAATTTTAGAAGTTAATTCTTCTCCAGGTTTAGAAGGAATTGAAGCTGCTACAGGAGTTGATATTGCTGGAAAAATAATTCATTATATTGAACGTCATGCCGAATGAGTTTAAAATTCTAAATCAAAAAATAAGTTTAGGGCAAACCATACAATTAAAAATGGATATTGCTCAGCTTAGTATTGGAACTAAAATTGAAGTCCCCATAATTGTTTCTAGAGGTAAAAAAGAAGGACCTTGTTTATTATTAATAGGAGGCATTCATGGAGATGAAACTAACGGAGTTGAAATTGTAAGGCAATTAATAGCTTCAGAATTGCATAGGCCTGATTGTGGTACTGTAATTTGTATTCCTTTATTAAACGTTTTTGGCTTTTTAAATCAAACAAGAGAGTTTCCAGATGGTAGAGATTTAAATAGAGCTTTTCCAGGATCTATTAAAGGGTCGTTAGCAAGTAGATTTGCGTATCATTTAATGACGAAAGTTATTCCAAAAGTAAATTATTGTATAGATTATCATACTGGAGGGGCACAGCGTTTTAATTATTCTCAAGTTAGAATTGATGGCACAGATGACGAAACTTTAGAATTGGCCAAAATTTTTGGATCTCCATTTATAGTTTATAGCAAAAATAAAGAAAAGACTTTTAGAAAATCTATGGTAGATTTAGGTAAAAAAGTTCTTCTCTTTGAAGGAGGAAAATCATTAAATCTTGATAAAATAGTGACAAAAGTTGGTATTCAAGGTGCAATTAATGTAATGCATCACTTAGAAATGAGAGATTTTTCTTCTAAAATATCAAAACATTCTAAAGAAAATCCACCCATTCTAATTAAAAGTTCTAAATGGATAAGAGCCAAACAATCAGGAATGTATAGATCTTATATAAACGTTGGACAAAAGGTTGAAAAAGGCATTAAATTAGGAAGTATCTCAGACCCTTTTGGTACTAATGAAACCATTTTTAAAAACCCGCAAGAAGGTTATATATTAAATGCTAACCATTCTCCCGTGGTAAATCAAGGAGATGCATTACTTCATATAGGTTTTGAATAAAATAAATTATGTTAAAAGTAGATAAGGTTTCATTTGGGTACACTTTAAACGAAGTCATAAAAAATATTAGTTTTAAAGCTAATAAAGGAGATTATATTGCCATTGTAGGTGAAAGTGGTTGTGGAAAAAGCACTTTATTAGAAATTATTTATGGGCTGTTACATATAGATAAAGGAGCTGTTTATTGGAATGAAAATAAATTGCTTGGGCCAAATTTTTATTTGATTCCAGGTGAAGAATTTATGAAATATTTACCGCAAGATTTTGATTTGATGCCTTATATAACAGTTGAAGAAAATGTAGGTAAAAACATATCAAGTTTAGATCCTAATAAACAAAATAGGATTCTAGAATTATTAAAAGTTGTGGATATGACTGATTTTTTAAAAACCAAAGTTAAAAACCTTAGTGGTGGTCAAAAACAGCGTATTGCAATTGCAAAAGTATTGGCTAAAGAACCAGAGGTTTTATTATTGGATGAACCTTTTAGCCATATAGATAATTTTAGAAAAAATAAGCTTCGGAGAAGTTTGTTTAAGTACTTAAAATCTAAAAATATTTTGTGTATTGTTGCAACACATGATACTACTGATGCACTTTCTTTTGCCGATGAAATTTTAGTAATTAGAAATGGAAAAGTTGTTGCCCAAGGAGCTCCAGAACAGTTATATAACCAACCAAAATCTGCTTATGTTGCTTCATTTTTTAATGAAATAAATGAACTTCCATTAAAGTTAATTGATTCTAAGAAAACTTTAAACAAAACTGTATTATTATATCCAAATGAGATTACCTTAACTTCAAATTCTAAGTTAAAAGCTAAAGTGGTAAGTTCTTATTTTAAAGGAAACTCTTATTTAATTGAAGCTAAATTTAAAGATAAAACTATTTTTTTTGAACACTCAACAAAGGTAAATAGTAATCAAGAGGTGTTTATAAAAATTAATTGTAACTAAATTAAGCAGCCTTAAGTGGTAATGAAATATAAACAGAAGTACCTTTATTTACTTCACTTTCAATCCAAATTGCCCCATAATTAATATTCAAAAATTCTTTACAAAGTTTTAATCCTAAACCAGTACCTTTTTCTTTATTGGTTCCTAAAGTTGTAATTGTAGAATCAATTTCAAAAACTTTTTGTTGAGCATTTTTATCTAAACCAACACCACTGTCTGAAATTACAATAGTACAAACATTCTGTTGTTGATTAATTTTATCTAAACTAATTTCAATTTTTCCATTTTCTGGAGTAAATTTTATGGCATTAGAAATGATATTTCTAATTACGGTATCAATCATATCTATATCAGCATGAACAAATAATTCGTTATGAAAATCACAAATTAACTCAAGGTTTTTAAACCTAATTTTGGCATTAAACAAGTTTAAATTTGTGTGTACAATTTGATGAAGATTAATCTTGGAAGGCTTAAATACAATTAATCCAGAGTTGGCATTTGCCCATTTTAATAAATTATCTAATAAATTAAAGGTGTTTTTACTATTTTGGTAAAGGCTTTCAGTTAATTTTTCTCTAGTTTCATTATTAATATCAGATTTGTTTAACCATAAAAGTTCACCTATTTGTTGAAGACCACCGAATGGGCCTTTTAAATCGTGTGCAATGATAGAAAAAAATTGGTCTTTACTTTTATTCAGTTCTTGAAGTTTTATAGTATCTTTTTCATTTAAGATGAAAAGTAAAATAAGAGGAATAATAAAATTAAGTATTAAGAAAAAAATGAGGGGAATTAACAGTATATAATGAGAAGAATATATTTTACTTCCATCAATATAAATGGCTCCAAGCGAACGAATGATTAACATTAAAGACCCAAATGCAAATAAATACCCAGCTAAATTTTGAATTTTAGTTTTTCCTGTTTTAGCTATTAAAATATAAGCGGTATATCCATACATAATAGCAACACTTAATGACATAACCGTTATCCTGTTATTTTCAGCAGAATTGATAAAAAAATATCCAATTATAGAAAAGAGTAAAGGGAAAAGAATAAATTTTTTAAAGTGTTTTTTATTGAAAGCTTTTTCCACAAACGAAATACAATACAATTCATAAAAAACGATAAATAAATTGATGGTAGTATTTAAAGCGATACCTAAAGGCTTAGGTACTCCTTCACGCAATGATAGTATAATTAAAAAGATAATTCCTAATATTCTTGATAGTATAAATATGTATATAATAGGATTTTTTACCCGATATAATTTTACGTAAATAGCAAATAAACCAATGATAAATAAATTAGCAGCTGTTGAGAAAATAAAGAGTGTTTTTACATCAATATCTATCATAAATTTTTAAATATTATACTAGGAATTATTAATACTTAAACACCTGTAGATCCAAAGCCACCTGCACCACGTTGTGTTTCACTTAGTGTTTTTACCTCACACCATTCTGCTCTTTCGTGTTTTGCAATTACTAATTGTGCAATACGTTCACCATCATTTATTACAAAATCATCATTGGAAAGGTTAACTAAAATAACACCAATTTCACCTCTATAATCTGCATCTACAGTTCCAGGGGCATTTAAAACAGTAATACCTTTTTTAGCAGCCAAACCACTTCTCGGTCTTACTTGTGCTTCACTACCAACAGGTAAAGCAATAAATAAGCCTGTTTTAATTATAGTTCGTTCCAAAGGTTTTAACGTAATTGGTTCAGGAATATTAGCTCTTAAATCCATTCCTGCAGAAGCAATGGTTTCATAACTTGGTAATTCGTGTTTTGATTTATTAATGATTTGTATTTGCATTTTTTTTGTTTATTATAGGTGTTTAAGTATTAAGAATTTTCTAAATAATTTTTAAGATTTTGTTTTATAAAATAATTCCATCCTCCTCTACAGCTTTCGGTTTTAAATTCTGGAATATCATCTGAAAAACTTTCTGTAATTTTACAGGTAAGCCTTATTTTTGTGCTGTTATTATTTTCAAATAGCTCAAAACAAACCAATGAATTACCTAAATACTCAGCATACTTCCAATTATAAATAATTTTTTTAAAGGGAATAACTTCGACAACTTCCCATAAATGTAAAAAGCTTCTTTCCTCTGATTTTACTTTGAATTGAGTTTTAAATCCAACTTCAGGTTTAAAGGATGGAATATTATTAAAATACCATTTTTTCATGCTGTTTAAATTGGTAATTGCATCCCAAACAACACTTATTGGAGCGCTTAATTGTTTCTCTACTATAATAGTTTCGTTAGCTTTCATACTTCCAATTATTAGGGTTATTTTAGGTTAAATAGCCATTTTACTACAGTTGCAAATTCACTTTTCCAAAAGGCTTCATTATGAGCGCCATTAGGATTAATTTTAATTTTTATATTTTTAGTATTAAAGCCAGATTCAATTAATAGTTTTTTCATTTTTTGAGTGTCTTCAATCATATTTTTACCTTCTTTTTCACCTACTAAAAGATATAATTTTGAAGCGTTGTTTTTACCATAGAGTTTTGTAAAATGTGCTACTTTATTAGAGAACCAAAAGGAGGTTGACAAGGCTCCAATTTTTCCAAATATTTTAGGATATTTTAACCCACCGTAATAGGATATCAATCCACCTAAAGAACTTCCAATCAGTGCGGTGTGTTTTGCTTGTTTTTTTGTGCGGTAATTAGCATCAATATATAGTTTTAAGGTATTTTTAATAAAATTGATATAAATCTCACCTTTCCCTCCGCCATATTTTTGATGCTCCCAAGGGGTATATTCATTAATTCTTTCAGTACCGCCATTTTCTATAGCAACTACTATAAACCCTTTTTTAGTTGTGTTATACAACTTATTTAAAGTTTCATCAACTTCCCATTCACCAGCATAAGATGTATAGGTATCAAATAAGTTTTGAGCATCATGCATGTAAATAACAGGATATTTTTTTGAGCTACTATTATAATTTGGTGGTAAATACACCCAAACTTTATGACTACTATTATTTAGATTTGGAATATCAAACTCTTTTTTTAAAATAAAAACATTGTTAGCTGCTGTTGATTTTTTTTCACTTAAGCTTTGTCCAAATAATAATGAAGAATATAATAATAAACCAAAATACAAGATAATATTTTTCATGAATTTACTTTTTAATAAGGGCTAAAATTTCTTTTTTCTCGTTGAAATAAATTAAAAAAGCAAAAGCAACGACCAGCCCAACTGAGATTACATAATTTTCTCTGAAGTAATTAAAAGAAATAAATGCAATAATAATTGAAGCAGCTAAATAACTCCCAGATTTTTTTAGGTTATAAGGAACAGGATAGTATTTTTTTCCTATAAAATATGAGACAAGCATCATACTCGCATAAGCAATTAAAGTAGCCCAAGCTGATGCTATAAATCCAAAAATAGGAATAAAAATTATGTTAACAAGAATAGTAATTATAGCTCCCAAAATAGAGAAATACATTGCAAACCTAGTTTTATCGGTTAATTTATACCAAATGGCCAAATTGTGGTAAATCCCTAAAAATAAATTTGCTAACAGCACAATTGGAACAATTATTATTGCGTCCCAATAAGCTTCATTTATAAAAGGACGCTTTAAAAGGTCTATAAAAATTACAATTCCTACAAAAACTAAAGCACCAACAATAATAAAATAATTTAAAATTTTAGCATAGGTAGCTTTTGCAGTTTTTTCTCCTGAATGATTAAAAAAGAAAGGTTCAGCACCTAACCTAAAGGCCATAATGTATAAATTCATAAAAATGGCCAATTTATAACAGGCAGAATAAATTCCCATGGCGTTTTTATCAATCATTTTACCAATCAAAATTTTATCTAAGTTTTCGTTTATTACATAGGCAATTCCAGCAATAGCAATTGGCCAGGAATAAGCAATCATTTTTTTAAATAATACGTTGTTAAAACTCCATTTAAACTTTAAAACATACGGAAGTAATAAAACTAAAGAAATGGCACTCCCTACACTATTAGCAATAAAAATAAAATTAACTAATGGAGTGCTATTATAAGTTTCATTTAAAATTTTAGGTAAATTTTTTCCTTGCTCAACAAATGAAGGTATAAATTTTAAAAATAATAAATTGATAAGTACAATTACACCAACATTTATCAGTTTAATTGCAGTGTATCTAAGAGGTCTGTTAGAAGCTCTTAAATACGCAAATGGAATTACCGCTATGGTATCAATGGCTAAAATTCCTACAAATAATTTAAACTGAAGTGGATTCGTTGTAAAATCAAATAGTTTGATAAAAAAATCAGAAAAAATAAATGCGATTATTAAAAAAATGATTGCAGAAGTTAATACGCTAATAAATGCAGTTGATACTATTGAATCTTTCTTTTTTTCGGCATTATAAAACCTAAAAAAAGCAGTTTCCATTCCAAAAGTTAATAAAACAGCAAATAATGCAATCCAAATGTAAAAGTTAGTATTTTCCGCATAATTATTTGTTGGCAACGCATCTGTATGAACTTTTACTAACAAAAAGTTAATTACACGAGGTAAAACCGCTGCAATTCCGTATATAATAGTATCCTTAAAAAATCGTTTAAGTGCGCTCAAATTGGGTTTTTAAAGTAAAACTATAAAAGTACAAAAGTATCACTTCATTTCAATAAAATAATTTTTAAGTTTCAATAAGAAGGTGTAACTTTAAAATAATGGATTTGAAATTACAGCATTACATAGAAAAACAATTAACTATTAAGTTAAATACTAACCTTACTTTTAAATGGGAAAGTATTAGTGGAGGCTCAATTAATTTAACCTATAAAATTTCAGCAAACGACTATAATTATTTTGTTAAAATAAATGATAAATCAGTTTTTAAAAACGGATTTAAAGAAGAAGTTTTAGGGCTGAAGTTTTTAAAATTAAATGAAGCAATTACGCCTAAAATTATTTTAGAAGGAAGTTTTAACTCTAAAATTTATTTAGTGTTAAGCTGGATTGATAAAGAATTTCAAAACAATAATTTTTGGAAAAATTTTGCACATCAACTCGCTAATTTACATCA